>WNGI01010618.1_pt1 | contig 15227 bp, 12 predicted proteins | sample 5400621 | NCBI WGS metagenome assembly WNGI01 (sample SAMN13153374, study PRJNA577476) | soil metagenome | isolation source: 20 cm soil or saprolite under Garry oak tree replicate 1 | place: USA:California | collected 2016-06-15 | reverse complement strand
CAGATCGGCCTCCTGCGGAATCCGCCACGGCTCGGCCGCGTGGGCGAGGTAGCCGTCGCTCAGCACAATCACCGGTGTCATGTACTTGGTGGCGATGCGGACCGCTTCGATCGCGACGTCGAAGCAGTCGGCCGTAGACGCTGCCGCGATCACCGCGAGCGGCGCGTCGGCGTTACGGCCGTGCACCGCCTGGAACAGATCCGACTGCTCCGCCTTCGTCGGCATGCCCGTGGACGGCCCGGCTCGCTGCGAATCGATCACGATGAGCGGCAGCTCCGTGGCGATCGCGAGACCTACCATCTCCGTCTTGAGCGCGATGCCCGGCCCGGAGCTCGACGTGACGCCGAGGGCGCCCGCGTAGGACGCGCCGAGGGCGGCACCCGCGGCCGCGATTTCATCTTCCGCCTGGAAGGTGACCACCCCGTAGGCGCGCAGATTCGCGAGGGCATGCAGCAGCGCCGACGCCGGCGTAATCGGATATCCCGCGAAGACCAGCTTCTCGATGCCCGCGGCACGCAGCCCGGCGACGAGGCCCCACGCCAATCCTTCGGTACCAGTGACCGTGCGGTAGCGGCCCGGCTGCACGTCCGCCTTGGGCACGACGTAGCCGACCAGGTGCTCCGTCATCTCCGCGGTTTCGCCGAACGCGTGGCCCGCGTTGAGCGCCGCGACGTTGGCCTCCGCGATCAACGGCTTCTTGGCGAATTTCTTCTTGAGCCACTCGACCGACGCGGTGCGCTCGTAGCCGTACATCCAGAGCAGGAGCCCGAGCGCCCACATGTTGCGGCACAGGTGCGCTTCGCGCGACGACAGGCCGTGCGGCTTCACGGCGTCGGCGGTGAGTTTGGTGATGTCGAACTTCAGCACCTGATAGCGCGCGAGCGAATCGTCTTCGAGCGGGCTCTTGGTGTAGCCTGCCTTGCTGAGATTGCGCTCCGTGAAGGCGGCCGTATCGACGATCACCGTCCCACCGACCTTCAGATCGTCCAACTCCACGGTCAATGCCGCGGGGTTCATCGCGACCAGCACGTCAACGGCGTCGCCCGGCGTCATCACGTCGCCGCTGCCAAAGTGGATCTGGAACGCCGACACACCGAACGTCGTGCCGGTGGGAGCGCGGATTTCCGCGGGGAAGTCGGGGAACGTCGAGAAGTCGCTGCCGGCGAGTGCGGTCTCGAGCGTGAACTGGCTGCCGGTCACTTGCATGCCGTCGCCCGAGTCGCCCGCGAATCGGATGACGACCGCGTCGCGGGATTCGCGTTGTGGGCGGGCGACGGTAGAGGTCATGTCCGTAATCTATACGACGTTTCGGAGCACGAACCACACGTTCGCCGGGCGTTCGGCAAGCCGCCGCATATACCAGGCAAACCACGCGCTGCCGTAGCTGATCAGGACCCGGACTTCGGCGCCCATGGAGGCGAGTTTGCGCTGCTCGTCGGCCCGAATCCCGTAGAGCATGTGAAACTCGTATGAAGACGGGTCCACCCGCTGCTCGACGGCCGCTTTCCGGATGAACTCGACTAATGGCATATCATGCGTCCCGAATACCGGCTTGGCGCGCTGGCGACCCGCCTCCGCCAGCAGCCGCCGGGCGAGCTCACGGTAGTTTGCATCGACGTCGGACTTCTTGGGGAACGCGATGTTCGCCGGCTCGTTGTAGGCGCCTTTGACCAGCCGGATGGCCGGGGCGATCGGCAGCAGCGCTTCGACGTCTTTCGCGGTGCGGTGAAGATAGGCCTGGAGGCAGACCCCCACATTCGGCCATTCCGCCTTGGCGCGCCGGTAGACCTCGAGCGTCGCGTCCACATAGCGCGACTCCTCCATATCGATCCAGAGGAACGAGCGCGCCTGGTCCGCACGGGCCGCGAGCTTGAGCACGTCCTGGACGCATCCTTCGTGGCTCGCGTCGAGGCCGAGATGGGTGAGCTTGACCGAAACGTGGGCCGGCAATTTGCGGCGTTGAATCTTTTCGTAGACACCGAGGTAATGATCGCGAACCGCGGCTGCTTCGGCGCGATTGGTGACCTGCTCGCCCAGCTCGGTGAGCACCGCGCTGAGGCCGACTTTGGCGAATTGACCCGCTGCTTCGAGTGCGGCGTCGAGCGTTTCGCCCGGCATGAAGCGCTTCACGGCACGCTGGAAGAAGCGTCGCTCGCGCAGCTGGCGGGCGAGCCACTGGCTGCGCGAGGCTTTGAGGAGGAGGCTGCGTGCGAATCCCATGCAGAGATAGTGTAGTGTATCGTTATTTCATGCTAGCTCGACGTGTAACACTGCTCGTTCCGCTCGCGGTCTTCGCCGCTTGCGCGCACCCGCGCGCCGGCGGCACGCCTGCGGGCGGGGTCGCCCCGAGTGAAACGGCCGAAGAGAGCTGCATTCTCTCGACCGGTTCGGTCTCGGGTCACACGCAGACGATCACGATCGGCCTGAGCGAGGCCGTCGATCCCCGCCACGCGCCATTTCCGCGCAACGACGCCGAGCGCCTCGTGTTCAGGCATCTGTACGAGCGCCCCGTCCGGATCGACTGCGACGGCCATGCGCGTCCCGAGCTGGCCGGCAGCTGGGACAAGGAAGACGGCGGCCGCCGCTGGACGTTCCGGTTGCGCGACGACGCGCAGTTCTGGGACGGTGTGCCGGTCAGCGCGCAGGATGTCGTCTTCGGCAGAGGCGGCGCCGGCTACACGCTCAGCGCGCCCGAGAGCCATGTCGTCGCGGTCACGCTCGCCAAGGCGCAGGACGACGTGCCGCCGGCCCTGGGCGACCTCGGACTCGCCGTCACCAAGCCGGCGCCCGACTCGAGCTGGCCGATCGGCACCGGCGCATATTGGGCGACCAGCGCGACGACGACAGCCGATGAGATCCGGGCGCACACATCGCGTGGTGATACCCTCGTCTTCAAGCTCGCGCCCCCCGGCAGCGGCGGCGCGCGAGATCTGCTCGACGCTGGCGTCGACCTGCTGGTCACGCGCGACCGCGCCTTGCGCGACTATGCCGCGACATTGCCGAACCACAGCGTCGTCGCGCTCCCCTGGGACCGCACCTACGTCTATGTCACGACTGACGCCGGCGGCACCCGCTTCGACGGGCTGGAGCAGTCGGTACGCGCGGAAGCGCGGCGCGCCGAGGGGGGGGGCAGCGTCTGGTGGCTCGACCTCAAGGCCTGCGGCATGGGAGGGCAGAGCGCGCAGGCGAGCTCGCCGCCGGCATCCACCGGCACAAAGCGCATCCTGTACCCGCGCAGCGACCCCACCGCCCGAGAGCTGGCGGGTCGCCTGGCCGCGCTGACGCACGCGGTGGCCACGGGCCGCGCGCCGGACGACTTCACTGACGCGCTCGCAGCGGGCAAAGACATGGGCTACGTTGTCGCGCTGCCGCGCGTGACCGCCGACGTCTGCCGGGCGGCGAAGGCTCTGCTGCCGTCCTGGCCCGCCACGTTCACGGCTCTCCTGGACACGCGCGCCACGGCGATCGTGCGCCGCGGCGTGGCCCGCTGGGTCGTCGACCAGGATGGGGCTGTTCATCTCGCGCCATGAAATTCCGCACACGGCTCCTCATCGCGTTCGGGGTGGTCGTGCTGATTCCGCTGCTCGTTTTCGGGCTCGGCATCCGCCGCGAGATGACGAAGCGCGTCACAGAGGAGTACGAACGGCGGGTCATCGCCCTGGTCGGCGTGATCAATTCGGACATCGCCCGTGAGGACGACCGTATCCGCGCTCGGCTGGCCGCGCTGAAGAGCTCGCTCACGGATGACTATCGGTTCCGCGGCGTCGTCGTGCGCGGAGAGGACCGCGCCTACGCCCTGGACTACGCCGGCAACGCCATGCGTGTTGCCGGGCTCGACTTTCTACAGATCCAGGATGATGAAGGACGCATCGTCTCGTCGGGCCACTTCCGCAACGAGTTTGACCGCTTGGGACCGGCCCTGCCGGGTAGCGGACCCGCGCTGGTGCGGGCCGCGGCCGCCGAGGGGCCGTTCCTCGCGCTCGTCTCCAGCGATACGCTGCGCATCGGACCCAAACGCTTCCGGTTGGTTGGTGGGGTCGCGGTCGATTCCCAGTTCCTCGCTCGGCTCGCGCGCGATCCCGAGCTCGGAGTCGGCCTGTCACTGCCACACGACACGACCAACGCCGACTCCGGCAAACTGGTCGTCAGCCCGCCGCTCACACTTCCCTATGTCGATGCGGTGGATGGTCCCGGGCGGGTCGAGCAGGCGCGCATCGTCGTGACGCGCTCGTCCGCGCTCCTGACTGCGCTACAGCAAAATGTCAATTTCTGGTTCGCCGCCGCCGTGCTCGTGGCGGCGCTGGCGGCGCTGCTTCTGGGCGGCTGGCTGTCCACTCGCATCAGCGAGCCGGTGGAAGCGCGCATCGGCGACATGGAGCGGCGGATCGCCATCGGCGACCTCGCCCGCCAGGTCAATCACGACGTAAAGAACGGCCTCGCCCCGCTGCGGAACGTGTTTCGCCACCTCACACAGGTGGCGCGAGACAAGCCCGGCGAGCTACCCCAGGTATTCACGGAACGACAGCGAACCGTCGAATCGAGCATCAACTACCTCGAGACGCTGGCCGCGAACTACGCCAAGCTCTCTCCGCAGTCGGAGCGCAAGGCCACGGATGTGAACGTGGTCGTGCGCGAGAGCATCGGCGGCTCGAGCGCGGTCAAAGCCAGGCTCGCGGACGGGCTGCCACCGGTCTCGGCCGACGCGCTCGTGCTGCGGCGTATCATCGAAAACCTGGTGAGCAACGCGGTCGACAGTCTCGACGGGAAGAACGGCGCTGTTACGGTCACGACCGAAAAAGGGAAGGGGATCGTGCGGATTGCTGTGAGTGATACGGGGAAGGGCATGACCAAAGCGGAGCTCGACCGCGCCTTTGATGATTTCCACACGACCAAACCTGGCGGCACCGGGTTGGGGTTGTCGATTGTGCGCAGATTGGTACTCGATTCGAATGGGGTGTTGAAGGTGGAGACCGAACCAGGTGAGGGATCAAAGTTCATCGTGGAGATCCCTTCCTCATGATTCTCGTCCTTATCGTCGACGACGTTCCCACCATGGCCGAGCAGTACGCGTACGACCTGAAGCGTCTGCGCGGCTATGAGACGCTCGTTGCGAAGAGCGGCCGCACCGCGCTCGAGAGTTTGACGCGCGACTCGATCGACTGCGTCATTCTCGATCTCGAGATGCCCGGGATGGACGGCTTCGAGGTGCTGCGCTCGGTGGAGCGGCTGGGGCTGCGCGTGCCGATCATCGTCTATACCGGCACCGGCAACTACGACCGCTGCGCCGAGGCGATCCGGTTGGGGGCCTACAGCTTCATCGATAAAGCCGAGCCAATGGAGCGCGTGGCGCAAGAAGTCGAGAACGCGCTCGAGCGGCGCCGGCTGAGTGCCGAGGTGACGTCGTTGCGCCGGGGGTTCGGCCTGGAGACGCCACTCGTGGGAACGAGTCCCGCGCTCACGAAGCTCAAAGAGGCGATTGTCCGGGTGGCGCCCGTGCCAAGTGCGGCCTTGATCGTGGGCGAGAGCGGGACGGGCAAGGAGCTCGTCGCGCGCGAGCTGCACCGCCTCGGCGCGAATCCCAAGGGGCCGTTCGTCGCGCTCAACAGCGCCGCGTTGCCCCATGAGCTCGTCGAAAGTGAGTTGTTCGGCCATGAGCGTGGTGCGTTCACCGGCGCCACCGCCACGCGCAAAGGCGCGTTCGAAGCGGCGAGTGGCGGCACGCTCTTTCTCGATGAAATCGGCGATCTCCCGGCCAACGCGCAGGCCAAGCTGCTCCGCGTACTCGAGGAGCGCAAAGTCACGCGCATCGGCGCCAACAAAACGATCGAGGTCAACGCTCGGGTCGTCGCCGCCACGCATCACGATCTCGAGAAGGAGGTGGCCGAGGGCCGGTTCCGCGAGGACCTGTTTTACCGGCTCAACGTGCACGTGCTGCGCGTGCCGCCGCTGCGCGATCGCTTGTCGGATGTGCCCGCGCTCATCGAGCATCTCGTCGCGGCGACGTGTGAGCGCTTCGGCCTGAAACCGAAGACGACTGCGCCCGACGCGGTCGAGGCGTTGATGGCCTACGACTGGCGGCGGAACAACATCCGCGAGCTGCGGAACGTCGTGGAGCGGATGATCATCGCGAGTGACGGCGACGCGTTGACGAAAGCAGCGGTGCCCTCGGAGATCCGAGACGGAAGCAAAGCCGTCCCGCGCACGGCGCAGGGCTCACCGCGCACGTTTGAAGAGCAGAAGCAGGAAGCCGAGCGCCAGATCATCGTTCAGGCGTTGGAGCGCAACGACTGGCACATCACAAAGACGGCCAAGGAGCTCGGGTTAGCCGATCATGCTTTTCCGATGAGCGAACCCTGCTCCCGGAGGAGCCATGTCGTATCAATTCGAGCTGAATCGTTCCAACCGTTCGCTGCGATTCCCGGTCATTCTGATGGCCGGTCTGGTCGTCACCGTGCTCGCGGCGTACACCTTTGCCGCCTGTGGCGACCGCAACCCGGATCAGGCGCGCGCGAGTGAGCGCGTCTCGCAGCCCACGGGCGATGTCTCCAGCGGCACCAGTAACGTCGGCACCACCAACGAGAAGCCGGCGCTCGTCATCAGCGGCCCGGTTTCGTTCGAGATCGCGGATTCCGCCTATCGCGAGCGGCGCTATGATGACGCGACCGTACTGTTCAAGACTTACACCGAAGGCCGGCCCAGCAACCCGTGGGGTTTCTACATGCTCGGCCTGTCGGCGTGGAAGTCCGGCGACCGCGCGCAGGCCGAAAGCGCGTTCGTGCAGGCGCTCTCAATCGATTCAACGCACGTGAAGAGCCACCTGAACCTGAGCCGCGTGCTGCTCGAGGATGGGAAGCCGGATAGCGCCTTGGAGCACATCGAGCGGGCGATCGCCCTCGACTCGACGTCGAGCGAGCCGCTGCGGCTGCAGGGGCGCGCGTTCGAAGCGCAGGGCAAGACCGATGACGCGATCGTCGCTTATCAGCACGCCATCGCGAAGAACGACAGCGACACGTGGGCGATGAACAACCTCGGCGTGCTGTATACGCAAGTGCAGCGGTTCGAGGACGCGATCGGGCCGTTGGCCCGCGCCATTGAGCTCGACGATCAGGTTGCGGCGTTCCACAACAACCTCGGCATGGCGCTCGAGCTGACCGGCCGGTTCGAGCAATCGGTCGAGCAGTATCGCGCCGCGCTGGCGATCGAGGGGACGTATGGGAAGGCGGTGTCGAATCTGCAGCGGGTGCAGCAGGTAAAGCAGGATCCGTCCGTCACGCCCGCCGATCTGACGGAGCGGTCGAAGCAGTTCCAGGAGGAAGTGACGCGTTGGTAAATGGCGGTAGGGGCGCAGCATGCTGCGCCCCTACTGACAGACTGGCTAGTTCTCTTCGAGCCGCCTCAAGAATCTGTTGAGGCGGCTTTCGCTGCTGTGCGGATCTTCGCCGAGGTAATCAGTGCGAGCCTCGGCGAGCGCCGCGTGCAGCTCGATGCGCGCCTCGGCGGCGCGCGAGAACAGCGACGCCTCTTCGGGGGCCTTGGCCTCGAGGAGATCGGCCGCGAGCGCGAGCATCCGGCCGGCGAACGTGACGTAGGCGTGGACCATGCCGCTGCCCGATCCCCCGCGCTCCACCCATTCGGGGAAGCAACCGGACCACCACAACGCGAGCGCCGCCGAGTCAGCCGCAGCCTCCGCCTGCGCCACGGTGCCCTGCGGCAGCCCGCTGACGTAGCGCCACCACTCCGCCATGCCGTTTTCGCCCTGCGCAATCGCGCGTTGCGACTGCGATTCGGCAAACACGACGGGCAGCGTGGCGGCGTAATCAGCGAGCAGGATGTCTGTGACGCCGCGGTGACGCAGCTCGGCCCGAATCGGGATGTACCAGAGCAGCGTGAGGGGAAGCGGCGCAGGCGCGCCGCCGCGGCCGAGGACCGCTTCGAGGGCGGCGGAGGAGTCGAGGACCCGATCCACGGCGCCGGCCTGCAGCGCTTGATCGGCCTCGCGACCTTCGGAGACATCCACCCGCGCGATCTCGTCGACGAGACAGGCGAGGTCGCCGCGGGTCAGTTGGCGATGGATGATGGGCCTGATCATGCTTCCCTCCTTATGGCGACTGAGAAGCAAGCTTGGTGCCGCTCATCTATCTGACTGCTTGGCAAAGCCTTAACGCTAGAAACCACTCTCGCATGCCGTCACCACAGTGCTTCGGAAAGCTGCAATAGGACACGCTCAGCAGGTGTGAGGCCGCTCACTAAGCACTCGGCCCCTTGGAGTGCTAACGCGACCGGTTTAAGTTCCCGCTCCCATGAAAGCAACCGACATCCGCAAAGGTCACGTTCTCATGATTGACGGCCAGCCCTGCCGCGTCATGGACTTCACGCATCGCACTCCTGGCAACCTGCGGGCCTTTGTGCAGGTGCGCTTCCGCAATCTGGTCTCGGGGAACACGTTCGATCAGCGTCTCGCCGCAACGGACTTTCTCCAGGAAGCCCGTCTCGACACGAAAGAGATGCAGGTCCTCTATCAGGACCAGGGCGGCGTGCACGTCATGGATCAGCACAGTTACGAGCAGTTCACACTCGACGAGAGGGCAGTCGGTGAAGACACGCCCTGGTTGCAGCCGGAAATGGTCGTTCAGGTGGAGTGGCTCGACGGCCGGCCCATTGCGATCGAGTTGCCGTCGGTGATCGAGCTGAAGGTGGTCGAGACGTCGCCGGTGATGAAAACGGCGACGAAGACCTCGAGCACCAAGCCGGCGAAGCTTTCGAACGGTGTGACGGTTCAGGTGCCGGAGTTCATCTCACCGGGCGAAACGGTGCGGGTGGATCCGAGATCCGGGCAGTATTTGGAGAGAGCGAAATAGAGGTAGGGGCGCAGCATGCTGCGCCCCTACGTCAATTCACGATATCTGTAGCAGGTGACGAGATGGTCGTTGACCATTCCCACCGCCTGCATGAACGCATAGACAATCGTCGGACCCACGAAGCGAAAGCCTCGCTCGACGAGCGCCTTGCTCATGGTTCGTGATTCCTTGGTCTCCGCGGGTACCCCACGCACCGTCTTCCACGCGTTCACCTTGGGCTTGCCGCCGACGAACTGCCACAAGAATTGATCGAATGACTCGCCCGCGTCTTTTAGCTCGAGATAGGCGCGGGCGTTTCCCACCGCGGACTTCACCTTCTGCTTGTTTCGTACGATGCCGGGGTCGCGCAGGATCTTCGCGATCCGCCGCGCATCATAGCGGGCCATCTTATCGGGATCGAAGCCGTCGAAGGCCTTCAGGAATGCGTCGCGCTTGCGCAGGATTATTGCCCACGACAGGCCGGCCTGAAATCCATCGAGGACGAGTTTCCCAAAGAGCTGGTTGTCGTTGTGAACGGGGACGCCCCACTCGGTGTCGTGGTAGGCGATCATCTGCGCGTTGTCAGACGGCCAGGGGCAGCGTTTCTCCATGCCATTAAACTATCACGCCCCGCATCACTTTCGTGATGCGGGGCGGTCTGACGTTTCGTCGGTGCGTCAGCGAGTAACCGAGCGGTCCTCGGTGGTTTGCTGAGGGCCAGCGCCCGCCACCTGCCGCGACGAGCCTTCCAGGATAATGATCAGGAACTTCGAGGTCCTCCAGAAATCGGCCGGCGACGTAATCGTGAGCGTCGAGACACCCGAGTACTTCCCGTTGTCGCGCTGCTCCTCGATGTAATCGAGATCCTGCAGCGAAGCGACCCTGTACGACGCGCTCGCCACGGGCAGCGGGATTTGCGTCACCTTCCGCGTGTCGATCGCCGTGAACAGGGTGGGATCGAGATTGCGCGCCGGCTGCAGCGTCTTGCCGGTCCGCCAGAGCACGAACAGCACGCGGCCGCCGCCCGCCTCGGTCAGGATGCCCTTCTTCTTCAGCTGATCCCGCGTGCCGATCACGTAGTAGCCCGTCGCCAGGCTGTCGTGCAGGGCGACGTTCTCCTCCGTCAGCGCGTTCACGCGGTCGGTGAGCAGGTCGATCGTCGTCTTCTGCGACGCGACCATCGTCTGGAGATTACCGACGGTCGAGTCGAAGGCGGTCCGCAGACTGTCGGACACGGCGCTCAGGTTCTTGACGCGCTCGCGGCTCTGGCTCAGCGCGTTCTCGGTTTCGCGGACCCGCGCCACCACGTAACGCAGCCTGGCGATCAAGGTGTCGTTCGACGCGGTGATCGGGCTTTCGCTCGAGACGCGGAGGCGGTCGTTGCGGATCTTCGCTTTCGCAAGCTCGGTGTTGACGTCGCTGATGAGCCGCGAGCTGATCGCCACCTCCTGCATCAGACTGTCCTTCTGGGCGTTCACCTGCTCCAGATCGGCCAGTTTGCGTTCCGTCTCCGCCGATGTCCCGCAGGCGGCGAGGCCGAACGCGAGGGCCGCGAATGTGTACGTGAGCTTGTTCATTGCAACGACTCCCTTAACGAGAATGGTGAGACTAGTTTTTGCCGCGTGACGCGGCTGCACGTCGGTACGTCTGGGTACAACTTCCCGGAGTGGAAGGGAAGCTTCTACCCGCCGAAGCTCCCGAGCTCCAAGTGGCTCGAGTACTACGCGCAACAGTTGAGCACGGTGGAGATCAATTACACCTTTTATCGCATGCCCAACGCGAAAACGGTGGCCGGGTGGGATGCGGCAACCCCGGCTGCATTCACGTTCATTTTGAAAGCGCCGCAACGCATCACGCACTTCATGCGCCTGCGCAACATTGATGACCCGCTCCGCTACTTCTGTGATACAGTTCGCAAGCTTAACACCAAGCTTGGGGCAGTCCTATTTCAGTTACCCCCCAATTTTAAGAAAGACCTCACGAGGCTCGGTGATTTACTCACCCAATTCCCGACAGATGTCCGCGCGGCATGTGAGTTCCGTCACGCATCCTGGTGGTCAGATGACGTCTACGAGCTGCTGCGGAGCACGAATACGGCCCTATGCATTGCGGATACAGAGGAAGGGACGACGCCGGAGGTGGTGACCGCAGACTTTGGCTACCTGCGACTCCGCGACGCAGGCTATTCAGAAGAGGGCCTGCAGACGTGGGTGCAAAAAGTCCAGGCGCTGGGAAGCACCTGGACCGATGCATACGTCTTCTTCAAGCACGAGGAAAAAGGAATCGGCCCCAAACTGGCGGCCGATTTTCAGCGACTCTTTGGTTAGCGCTTGCCGGCCACTTTGCGGCGCTTGGCCGGCTTCTCCTTTTCCTCCGCCGCTGCCGCCGGCCCCTCCGCGAGACTTTGCCTCAGCGCCGCCATGAGGTCGAGCACCTTGGTCTTCGGCGCCTCTTCCGGCTCCTCGGTGATCTGTTTGCCTTCGACCTTGCGCTCGATCTGCTCCATCATCCGCGCGTGCACGTTGTCTTTGTACTTCTTGGGGTCGAATTCCTCGATCGCGGCCTGGTCGATCAGTTTGATGGCGAGGTCGAGCTCGGGCTTCTTGACCTCGACCTGGGGGATGGGCACTTCGGCAATGTCGCGGATCTCATCGGCGTAACGCAGCTGCTCCATCACGAGTCCGCCCTTCAGCGGCCGGACCATGATCAAGTACTGCTTGCCGCGCGCGGCGTACTGGCCGATCGCCACGCGCTTGGTCTTCTCCAGCGCTTCGGCCAGCAGCTTGTACGCGCGCTCGCCGCCCTTGTCGGGGCCGAGGAAGTACGTGCGGTCGAGGTAGATGCGATCCACCTGCTCGGCGGGCAGGAATTCCCTGATCTCCACGGCGCCCGTCCCGCGCTCCTCGAGCGCCTTCAGCTCTTCCTGGGTGAACGTGACGTATTGTCCCTTCTGGAACTCGTAGCCCTTGACCATGTCGCTGCGTTCGACTTTTTCGCCGTCTTTCAGGCAGACGTACTGCTGCTTCAGACGCGAGCCATCCTTCTTGTGCAGCATGTTGAAGGAGATCGCGGCCTTCGACTCGCCGGCAGCGAAGAGCTGCACGGGCACGGACACGAGGCCGAACGAGACCGTGGCGGAACCGATGGAATGGGCAGCCATATGACTATGATACGCCGAGAGTTCCGGCATTGTCTAGCGCCACATTGCGCAACGCGGTAACTCCTAGAATTCAATTGACTAACCCTGCACAAAGTCCCGCCCCCCCGCCGTCCATCGCGACGTGCGTTCGCTGCGGCAAGGAGTACAACCCTGCCGCCGGCGGCGACGCGTTGTTTTGTGCCGACTGCGCGGCGACGCAGCCCCGCGTGAGCGTCACGACGGTGCTCATCGCAATCAACGGGCTGGTCTTCATTGCGATGGCGCTCGCGGGCGTCTCGCCGCTGAGCCCGACGTCGCAGGACCTGTTGACGTGGGGTGCGAGCTACGGGCCGCTCGAGCTGAGCACGGAATGGTGGCGCCTCTTCACCGCGATGTTCGTGCACATCGGCGTGATCCACATCGCGCTCAACATGTACTGCCTCTGGAGCCTCGGGCCGTTGGCGGAGCGACTGTTTGGGCGGTGGAAATTCCTGTCGCTCTATCTGCTCAGCGGCGTGGGCGGAAACGTCCTCAGCGTCGCGTTACACCCTACGCTAGTTGCGGCGGGAGCATCGGGCGCGATCTTCGGCGTGGCCGGCGCGCTGCTGCCCGTGCTCCATCTGCGAGACATCCCTGCGATTGTGAACTTGCGGGGACGTCGCGGGCGACTCGGTATCGGCGGTTTCATCGCCTACAATCTCATCTACGGCTTCGCGAACACAGGGATCGACAACGCGGCGCACATCGGCGGCCTGATCACGGGCTTCGCGATCGGCTACACCGTTCCGATTGCAGGATCGCACGCCGGTCGCGCCGCCGTCTGGCGCACGCAGGGGATGCTGATCGCGACCGCGCTGTTCCTGCTCGCGGCGTTCCTTGGCGTGCGAGGCTGGCGGCACGGTTATGCCGAGCTCGAATCGGGGCGCCGAGCGTTTCTCGCGGGGAACTACGCACAGGGGATCGCGCAGCTCCAGAGTGTCCTGCGCAAGGATCCAGGTAATACGCAGGCACATGTGCTGCTCGGCGCGGCGTATCTCGACGAGGATAGCGCAGCCGCCGCGATCAAGGAATTCCAGCTCGCGCTGCGCCAGGATTCGACCAATACGTTTGCGCTCGCGAATCTTGGGAACGCGTATTGGCGACTGGGACAATGGAATGAGGCGGCGGCGGCCTACACGCGCGCGACGCGCGTGGATCCGAGCGACGCGGCGGCGTGGGAGAATCTCGGCGGGGCCTTTCTCAACGCGGATCGCGCCGCTGACGCGATCGTCCCGCTCGAGGCGGCAGTGGCGCTCGAACCGGACACGGCGCGGACCAATTACAATCTCGGCCTCGCCTATCTCAAGACACAAAAATACGCAGCCGCGCTGACGTCCTTTCACCACGCGCTGCGGCTCAAGCCGAACGATCCGCTGGCGCTGCTGAGGCGTGGCTACACCTATGAGCGGCTGGGACAGGTCGATAGCGCGCGCGCCGATTACCAACGTGTCCTCGGCCAGCCAGAGGGCACGGTCAGTGATCAGACGCGCGCGGACGCACGACGCCTCCTGGACGCACTGCCCCCTGCGGGCCGTGCGGGGCGCCACTAGACTTCCGCGACCCCTGATGCCCAAGTCGAAATCGACATCCGCATCCGATTCGCTGGCGCAGTATCGCGCCAAGCGCGCGTTCGATCAGACTCCCGAGCCCGGGGGCCTGGTCCCCAAGCCGGGTCCGCACCAGGGTGGCCTGTTGATCGTGCACATGCACGACGCCACGCGGTTGCACTGGGATCTGCGTCTCGAAATGGACGGCGTCCTCAGATCGTGGGCGGTTCCCAAGGGACCCTCGGCCAACCCCGCCGACAAACGCCTGGCGGTCAAAGTCGAAGATCACCCGCTCGAGTACGGCGATTTCGAAGGTGTCATCCCGGAGGGGAACTACGGCGCCGGCACGGTCGTCGTGTGGGACCGAGGGATCTGGGAGCCGCTCGAAGACCCGCACGCGGGGCTCGAGAAAGGGAAGCTGCTGTTCAATCTGAAAGGCTACAAGCTCCACGGCCGCTGGACGCTTATCAAGCTGAAGAAGACCGAGAAGGAATGGCTGCTGATCAAGGAGCGTGACGAGTACGTCTCAACGGAGCCGTATTCCAACGAGTCGGTGCTGTCCGGGCTCAGCAACGACGAGCTGCGCACGGCCAAGCAGCGCGCGGAGCCGATCAAGCAAGAGCTCGAGAAGCTGGGTGCACCGAAACGTGCGCTGCGCGTCGAGGACACAGACCTGATGCTGGCCGAGACGCGCGAGCACCCGTTTTCGAAAGAGGGCTGGGTGTTCGAGGTGAAGCTCGACGGTTACCGCATGCGCGCCGCGTGCCAGGACGGCGAGCCGATTCTCTATTCGCGCAAGGGGCTCGACTTCACGGAGTCGTTCCCCGAAATCGCGCGGGCGGTGAAGGCGATTCCATTCGACGGCGTGATCCTGGATGGCGAGCTGGTCGTGACCAACGAATCCGGTCACCCCAATTTCAACATGCTGCAGGCGCGCGCCAAGCTCGGCGCGCGTGAGGCGAAGCGCGCCGCGATCGAGGCGCCGGCGACGCTGTACGTGTTCGATCTAAGCGCTGTACGAGCAGGTCATGAAGCTGGGGCTCGAGGGCATCATGGCCAAGAAAGCCGACAGTCCCTACCGCAGCGGCCGGTCCGGCGACTGGCTGAAGATTCGCGCCGACAAGATCGACGACTTCGTGGTGGTCGGCTTCACGAAGCCGAAAGGTGCGCGGGGCGGCTTTGGGTCGCTGCACGTCGGTGCGTATCAGGACGGTACGCTGATCTACTGCGGCCGCGCGGGCTCCGGATTCACGGGCGATCAGCTCGACGAGATCAGCGCGCAGCTGCAGGCGCTGGTGCGCGAGACGCCGCCGTGCGAGCCACCGCCGCATGGCGCGCTCCCGAAGGGCGCGGATCATAGCTGGGTCGAGCCGAAGCTCGTGTGCGATGTGCGGTACAAAGAGATGACCAAGGACGGGCTCCTGAGGCAGTCGGTGTTTCTGAGGTTTCGGGATGATAAGAAGCCGGAGGATGTGACTATGCCGGGAGCAGGGAGCACGGAACAGGGAGCAAAAGGCGAGGAAGGCACAATGCTCCCTGCTCCTCGCTCCGTGCTCCCGCGAGAGGTCAAGTTCTCGAACCTCGACAAGGTCTTTTGGCCGGAGGAGAAGTACACCAAGGGCGATCTCATCGAGTACTACCGCTCGATGGCTCCGTGGCTGCTGC
>WNGI01002796.1_pt1 | contig 15228 bp, 16 predicted proteins | sample 5400621 | NCBI WGS metagenome assembly WNGI01 (sample SAMN13153374, study PRJNA577476) | soil metagenome | isolation source: 20 cm soil or saprolite under Garry oak tree replicate 1 | place: USA:California | collected 2016-06-15 | reverse complement strand
TTCCTGGCATGCTCCGGCAGCGGCACCGAATCCAGCATGTGCTTCCAGTCCTCGGCGGCGCGGAAGAACAGATCGAAGGCATGGGCGAAAATCAGCGCATGCTCGTGGCGCTTGACGAAGATCGACTCCAGCGTGGTGAAGACGTCGGCGCGGTTGCCGATATCGATCACCCGCAGCGCCTTCAGTGCGTCGATCACGGCACCGGGCCCGACCGGGATCCCGGCGGCGCGCAGCGCGCGGGCAAAGCCGATGACGTTGTCGGCGATCAGGCCGGTGGCGGGCGTGGCGGCTGACGTGGTCATCAAAGGTGAATCCGTTCGAGTTCAGTCACGACATGGCGGCTTTCGTCACCTCTCCCCGCAAGAGCGGGGCGAGGGAGCTGACCGCCGCTGCGGCGCGTTCCATGGTCGACAACTAATTCTCGCTCTCCGCCTCTTTCAAAACCTTCTGCAGCGTGTCGCCCTGCATCCGCGCGATGTCATCCTGGTATTTCAACAGCGCGCCGAGCGTGTCTCCCACCACCTGCGGCGTCAGCGAGCGGGCGTCAAGCTCGGTCAGCGCGGTGGCCCAGTCGATGGTCTCGGCGACGCCCGGCGACTTGTAGAAATCCTGCTGGCGCAGCGCCTGGACGAAGCCCACCACCTGCTGCGACAATTTTGCGGAGATACCAGGCACGCGCGATTTGACGATCGCCAACTCCCGCTCGGCGCTCGGATAGTCCACCCAATGATAGAGACAGCGGCGCTTCAGCGCGTCGTGAATTTCACGGGTGCGGTTCGAGGTGATGACGACGATCGGCGGCTGCGGCGCCCTGACGGTGCCGAGTTCGGGGATCGTGACCTGGAAGTCGGAGAGAATTTCCAGAAGATAGGCCTCGAATGCCTCGTCGGCGCGGTCGAGCTCGTCGATCAGCAACACCGGCGCGCCCGCCACATCGGGCTCCAGCGCCTGCAAGAGCGGCCGCTTGATCAGATAGCGCTCGGCGAAAATATCCGACGACAACTGGTCGCGGTCGGTATCGCCGGCCGCTTCCGCGAGCCGGATCGCAATCATCTGCGCCGCGCTGTTCCACTCGTAGACCGCGGAGGCAACGTCCAGCCCTTCGTAGCACTGCAGCCGGATCAGCTTTCGTTTGAGCGCCGCCGCCAGCACTTTTGCGATCTCGGTCTTGCCGACGCCGGCCTCGCCTTCGAGAAACAGCGGCCGGCCCATGCGCAGCGACAGATACGTCACCGTCCCCAGCGAGCGCTCGGCGAGATAGCCGCGCGAGGTCAGCATTTCGAGCATTGCATCGACAGACCTGGGCAGCGCCGATGCGTTCATGGGAAGACCAATCTTGATGCAGCGAGACGTGGCAATGTCACGCTTTGGCGTTCGCGGCCTCGGCGGCGCGTCGCGCCAGCACCGCGATCAGATGCGCGCGATATTCGGCGCTGCCGTGCAGGTCGCTGTTCAGTCCCTCGGCGGGCACGGTCAGGCCGTCGAGCACCTTGTGCGAGAAACGCTTCTTCAAAGCCTCTTCGAACGCGGTCAGGCGGAACACGCCCTCGGAGCCGGCACCGGTGACGGCGACGCGCACGTCCGACGGACGCTTGGCGACGAAAACCCCGACCAGCGCGTAGCGCGAAGCCTGGTTGCGGAATTTGACGTAAGCGGCCTTCTTCGGCACCGGGAACATCACCCTGGTGATGATCTCGTCATTCTCAAGTGCCGTCGTGAACAGCCCCTGGAAGAATTCTTCCGGCTTCAACCGGCGCTTGTTGGTGACGATGGTGGCGCCGAGCGCCATGACCGCCGCGGGATAATCGGCGGTCGGATCGTTGTTGGCGAGCGAACCGCCGATGGTGCCCTTGTGGCGCACCGCGGGATCGCCGATCATGCCTGCGAGCTCGGCCAGCGCCGGGATCGCCTCGCCGACAACCGCCGAAGCCGCGACATCGGCATGTTTCGCGGTGGCGCCGATCACCAGCGAGCGGCCCTTCATCTCGATCGAGTCGAGGCCCTCGATATGGGAGAGGTCGACCAGGTGCGGCGGGCTGGCGAGTCGCTGCTTCATGACCGGCAACAGGGTATGGCCGCCGGCGATCACCTTGGCGTCTTCATTCTTGACCAGGAGATTGGCGGCCTGCCGCACGGTTGCCGGACGATGATATTTGAATTCGTACATGGGCTATCCCTAACCGCGGTGCGGTGAATCAACTATGCGAGATCGGAGTTCGCCATCGCCTTGGCGCCCGCCGCGATCGATTGAACGATGTTCTGATAACCGGTGCAGCGGCAGAGATTGCCTTCGAGCTCTTCGCGAATGGTATGCTCGGAGAGATCGTGACCCTTGCGGTGGACGATATCAACCGCGGTCATGATCATGCCGGGCGTGCAGAAGCCGCATTGCAGGCCGTGATGCTCGCGGAATGCCTCCTGCATCGGATGCAGCGGCGCACCGTCAGCCGCAAGGCCCTCGATGGTCTTGACCTCGTGCCCGTCAGCCATCACCACGAGCGTGGTGCAGGATTTGACCGCCTTGCCGTCGAGATGCACGACGCAGGCGCCGCATTGCGAGGTGTCGCAGCCGACATGGGTGCCGGTCAGCCGCAGATTCTCGCGCAGAAACTGCACCAGCAGTGTGCGGGAATCGACATTGGCATTCACGGGATTGCCGTTCACGATCAGGGAAATCTTGGCCATTCAGCACTCTCTTCTTCTGCGCTGCTGCATTGCACAGAAGCACAGTCTTTAAAATCATTGCAAAGCCATAATATGGGCCATCCCGGCAATGAGCAACCTCACCTGGGGTGTCGCCTGATATGACTTGTTGGGACTTCGGTAGCGATCAGCCTTGTTAGGGATCAGCTTTGTTGGGGATTAGCCTGTCAGGGATTAGCCTTGCACCGCCTTGGCGAAATTGGAGAAAAATTCATCGGCCAGTTTCTTGGCCGCACCGTTGATCAACCGCTGCCCGAGCTGCGCCAGCTTGCCGCCGATCTGCGCCTCGACGTCGTAAGTCAGCAACGTGCCGTCGTCCTTTTCGGCCAGCGCCACGGTCGCACCACCCTTGGCGAAGCCCGCGACACCGCCCTCGCCTTCGCCTGATATCTTGTAGCCATTCGGCGGGTCGAGATCGCTCAGCGTGACCCGGCCCCTGAAGCGGGCCGACACCGGCCCGACCTTCATCTTGGCGACGGCACGAAAACCAGTTTCCTCGGTTTTCTCCAGCTCCTCGCATCCGGGGATGCAGGCCTTGAGCACTTCCGGATCGTTCAACTTGCTCCACACGACCTCGCGCGGCGCCGCAAGCTGGACTTCGCCGTTCATTGTCATGGCCATGGGTCGCCTCCACCGGTCGCGTCTTTTCGTTCTCTCAAGTAAAGCACGCAAGCCCCAAAAGGAAGGGGGACATCGGTCCACGAGCAATGCATATTCGCAAGCCGCGGACCTGTCAGCGGTTCGGGAATACGGCTTTGGGATTGGCAGGGGCGAAACAGGATGGTTAGGTCGCGTGCATCATGAGCACTGCTCTCTCCCCGTTGCTCGCTCCCATGCTGTCGAGCGCCGCCATGCGCGCGGTCTGCGATGATGGAGCCTATCTCCAGCACATGCTGGATTTCGAAGCAGCGCTGGCGCGCGCGGAAGCCGCGGCCGGCGTCATCCCCGGAAATGCAGCCGGCCCGATCGCGAAGGCCTGCAAGGCAAGCTCGTTCGATCTCGCCGATCTGGCCGAGGCCGCGACACGTTCCGGCAATCTCGCGATCCCCCTGGTCAAGGCGCTCACCGCCAATGTCGCCAAGGCCGATGCGGATGCCGCGCGCCACGTGCATTGGGGCGCCACCAGCCAGGACGTGATCGATAGCGCCGGCATGCTGACGTTGCGCGCGGCCATCGACGCACTTCTGCCCGATCTCGATCGCGCCATCGCGGGCTTTGCCAGGCTGGCACGGCAGCATCGCAACACCGCCGTGGTTGCGCGCACCTGGCTGCAGCATGCATTGCCGATGCCGTTCGGGTTAAAGCTCGCGGAATATGCCGCCGCATTGCATCGCTCGCGCGCGCGGCTGAGACGACTGCCCAACGAGGGATTGGCGCTGCAGTTTGGCGGTGCCGCGGGGACGTTGGCAGCAATCGGCGACAAGGCGATGGTCGTCGCGGAGAAACTGGCGCAGGAGCTGAAGCTGCCGCTGCCGGAGGCGCCGTGGCACACCCATCGCGACCGAATCGCCGAGGCGGCCTCGGTATTTGCGATTCTCACGGGCACCTGTGGCAAGATCGCCCGCGACGTTTCGCTGATGATGCAGACCGACGTCGCGGAAGCATTCGAGCCGTCGGGCGAAGGCCGCGGCGGTTCGTCCACCATGCCGCACAAGCGCAACCCGGTCGCTGCCGCGGCGGCGCTCGCCGCGGCAACCATGGCGCCGAACCTGGCTGCGACCATTTTTGCGGCCCAAGTGCAGGACCACGAGCGCAGCGCCGGACCATGGCAGGCGGAATGGCCGACCTTGCCAAGCTTGCTGCTGGTAACCTCGGGCGCGCTCGTGGCCATCGTTGACATCGCCGAAGGGCTGCAAGTCGATGCTGCGCGCATGCGCGCCAATCTCGAGGCGACGGGCGGGCTGATCATGGCGGAAGCCGTGGCGATGGCGCTCGCCGAAATGATCGGCAAGAGCGAGGCCCATCATCTGGTGGAGGCCGCGAGCAAAAAAGCCGTCGCCGAGAAAAAAGGCCTGCGTGATGTCCTGACAAAGAACCCGAAGGTCACCGCTCATCTGAGCGCGGACAGGCTGGCAAAACTGTTCGAGCCGATGGCCTATCAGGGCGCCTCGCAAGCCCTGATCGACCGCCTGCTCGCCTCGCTCGACGATAAATAGTCCGGATGTCGTTGCCGGGCTTGACCCGGCAATCCATCTTCTTGAATAGACTTCTCTTCAATGGATGCGCGGGTCATCTGGCCTGAATACGCGCTCCGCGCTTTAGCCCGCGCGTGATGAGGAACATAAAATGCCGATGATCGATGCCGACGGTTGCCTGCTCAACGTCTCCGTCGAAGGCCGCGACGGCGGGCCGACCCTGATGCTGTCGAATTCGCTGGGCTGCACCTTGCAGATGTGGGAGCCGCAGATGAAGGCGCTCACCCAGCTTTTTCGGGTGATCCGCTATGACCGCCGCGGCCATGGCAAGTCCAGCGTGCCGCCCGGCCCCTATTCCATGGAACGTTTCGGCCGCGACGTGCTGGCGATCCTCGACGACCTCAACATCGAGAAGGTGCACTGGTGCGGACTGTCGATGGGCGGCATGGTCGGGCAATGGCTCGGCGCCAACGCACCGGAGCGGCTAGGCAAGATCATTCTTTCCAACACCGCCTGCTACTACCCCGATCCGACCAACTGGCGCAACCGCATCAAGGCGGTGAAGGAAGGCGGCATCGCGGCGGTGGCCGACACCGTGATTGCAAGCTGGCTGAGCGCGGACTTCCGCGAGCGCGAGCCGCAGATCGCAGCGAAGATGAAGGCGATGCTGATCGCGTCTCCGGTGCAGGGCTATCTTGCCTGCTGCGAAGCGCTGAGCACGCTCGATCAGCGCGAACTGTTGCCCAGGATCAAAAGCCCGACGCTGGTGATTGCCGGTCGTCATGACACGGCGACGCCGATCGCGGCCGGCGAATTGATCCGCAGCCGGATTCCCGGCGCGAGCATGACGATTCTCGACGCCGCACATATTTCCAATGTCGAGCAGCCGCACGCTTTCACCGATGCCGTGATCGGCTTCCTGGCGCAACGCTGACACAAACGTCATTGCGAGCCAACGGGTCGGCGCAAAGCGCCGCCCGTTGGCTCCTCGCAATGACAAGGAGGGACTTATGGACGATCAAAAACGCCGCGACGAGGGCATGGCGCAGCGCCGCAAGGTGCTCGGCGATGTCTGGGTCGATAGATCGATCGCCAACAAGAATTCGTTCAACGCCGAGTTCATCGATTTGATCACGCGCCATGCGTGGGGCGAAATCTGGACCCGGCCGCATTTCGATCAGCGCATCCGGCGGGTGCTGGTGATCGGCACCATGGTCGCGCTCGGTCAATGGGATGAATTCCGCCTTCACGTGCGCGCGGCGCTTACCGAAGGCGGCTTCACGCCTGACGATATCAAGGAAATCCTGCTGCAGCAGGCGGTCTATTGCGGGGTGCCCGCGGCCAACCACGCCGTCAAGGAGGCATCAGCGATTGTTCAGGAGCTGAGCCTGCTCAAGGGCTAAAGCCTTGGCAGTCGCGCTGCGATCGACTTCCGCCCGAGCGGGCTGTGGCCGAGGAGGTTCGACCAGCAACACGATCGCGGTGCCGAGCAGCATCAACAATTCGGTCGCATGCAGCTTGACGGCCTGGCTCTCGCCCACCTGCGCGGCCATCACCATGCTGGCAAAACTGATCACGCTGCCGATGGCAAGCGCCATCGCCAGCGCCTCATCGCAGCCGCCGGCTTTGCGGATCGAGGCGCGGGTGGTCAAAGCCACGAAGATCGCGAAAAACCCGACCACCGTGAGCTTGCCTAACGCCAAAAGCCAGGCGAAGCGGGTGGTGGTGATCGCCGCCAGTTGCAGATGATCGCTGATGAACAGCGCGACCGATACATTCGGCCGTTCATAGAAGCCCTGGATCGGCGAAATCATGATCCTGAAGGCGACGAAGGCCCAGGTTGGAATGAAATAGGCCGCCAGCAGCACGCCGTTGAATGAACTGATCCGCCAGTCTGTCCGCATGTCGCTTCCCGCTTCTCCGCGCTCCTCCGGACCGGAGTGGCGGCGTTGCGGGCGAGGTAACTCGCTTAAACTGCCAGCGGCAATTTAAACCCTTTATTTACCTTAATGGCCGGGGGGCTGACCTTGGCCGCGTTTACCGCAAAAAAAGTCCCGCCTTGCGGCGGGACTTCAGTGCTCTCGCTAAGTTCAGTTCAGGTCCGAACTAACGTCCGCCCTTGTCCTGCTGATTGGGGTTCTGGCCCTGACGATTCGGATCTTGCTGCTGCTGTCCGGGCTTCTGGCCACCGCCCTGCTGCTGGCCGGGCTTCTGGCCCGGGTTCTGGTTCTGTTGGCCCGGATTCTGGTTCTGGTTAGTCATAGGGAACTCCCTGGTTGAACGTAACCCGAGCCAACACCGCGCCCGGGCAATTGGTTTCAGGGGAACTCGGGTTTCGCCGGGATCATTGCGTGACAACGGCTTGTCGCGACTGTGGCAACGGAACTCGCGGGGACAAAAACTCCCCATGTACAAGCCCTTAAGCCGCATCTAGTGCTGTTGCCGCAGCGGGTTCCCACTGTTAGAAAATGAGACGACGCGTCCGTTCCGGCTGCCGGGACCATCGCCGCGTCATCCAAGTAGCGGCAGCGCATGGACTATTTCGCTCAGCAACTCATCAACGGCATTGTCCTCGGCTCGATCTATGGCCTGATCGCCATCGGCTACACCATGGTCTATGGCATTGTCGGCATGATCAATTTTGCTCATGGCGACATTTTCATGATCGGCGGCTTTATCGCGCTGATCTCGTTTTTGATCCTGGTCTCGATCGGGCTGACCGCGGTGCCCGTGATCCTCTTGATCGTGCTCCTGGTATCGATGGCGATTACCGCGCTCTATGGCTGGACCGTGGAACGCATCGCCTATCGGCCGCTGCGGCACTCGTTCCGTCTTGCGCCAATGCTGTCGGCCATCGGCATGTCATTCGTGCTGACCAATTATTCGCAAGTGGCGCAGGGCGCGCGGGTCAAGCCGGTGCCGCCGATCATCACCGGAGGCTACACGCTGCATCAGGGCAGCGAGGGCTTTGTGGTGCGGCTCTCCAACGTGCAGATCATCGTCGTCATCACCACCGTCGTGCTGCTCGCGGTCTTTACCTGGCTGGTGGCGCGGACCCGGCTCGGCCGCGACATGCGCGCCTGCGAACAGGACCAGACCATGGCCGCGCTGCTCGGGGTCGATGTTGACCGCACCATCTCCATGACTTTCGTGATCGGCGCAGCGCTCGCCGCCGTCGCGGGCATGATGTACCTGTTGTACTACGGCCTGGTGGATTTTTACATGGGCTTCGTCGCCGGCATCAAGGCCTTCACCGCGGCGGTGCTCGGCGGTATCGGTTCGCTGCCCGGCGCGATGCTGGGCGGGCTCGCGATCGGCCTGATCGAGACATTTTGGTCGGCCTATTTCTCGGTCGAATACAAGGACGTCGCGGCGTTCTCGATCCTGATCATCGTGCTGATTTTCCTTCCGACCGGGCTTCTGGGCCGGCCCGAAGTTGAAAAAGTTTGACGGGCGAGCGCGTGATAGCATCCGCGCCCAAACCAATGGCGGTGTCGCGCGCGCCGGGCCTCGCATTCATGCTCAAGAAGGCGCTGATCAGCGCGCTGGTCGCGCTGGTGCTGTTTTCGCTGATGATCGGCGTCCGCACTGAGGCTGGACCCAGCGGGCAATTGACCTACTGGACGAGGTTCGACGATCTCACCCTCATGGTCGCGGCCGTGTTCGGCGGCAGCATCGTCGTCGAATTACTGCGGCAATGGTGGGGGCCGGTCGGCACCATCAGGGTCGTTCCGCCCTCCGTGCAAAACGCGCTTGCGGTTGCGCGGCGCGCGATAGCGCCGGTGCTGTTGATCTTCACGTTTCTGGTGCCGGTGATCTTCTACGATCAGCGCTACATTCTCGATCTCGGCATCCTGGTGCTGACCTATGTGATGCTGGGATGGGGACTGAATGTGGTGGTCGGCCTCGCCGGGCTGCTTGATCTCGGCTATGTCGCGTTTTACGCCGTCGGTGCCTATTCCTACGCGCTGCTCGCGACCAATTTCGGGCTGTCGTTCTGGATCTGCCTGCCGCTGGCCGGCATCCTCGCCGCGCTATGGGGCGTGATGCTTGGCTTTCCGGTGCTGCGGCTGCGCGGCGACTATCTCGCCATCGTCACGCTGGCGTTCGGCGAAATCATCCGTCTCGTTATCATTAACTGGCAAAGCCTGACCGGCGGCCCCAACGGCGTCACCGGGATTCCGCGACCGACCCTGTTCGGCATTCCGCTGACGCCCGGCGATGACGGGCTTGCCGCAAAACTCGGCATCGAATTCTCCCCGACCCACCGCATCGTGTTCCTGTTCTACCTGATCCTGGCGCTCGCGCTGCTCACCAACTGGGTGACGATCCGGCTGAGACGTTTGCCGCTCGGCCGCGCCTGGGAGGCGTTGCGAGAGGACGAGGTCGCCTGCCGCGCGCTTGGCATCAACATCACCACGACCAAGCTGACGGCATTCGCGACCGGTGCCATGTTCGGCGGTTTCGCCGGTGCGTTCTTCGCGACACGGCAGGGTTTCATCAGCCCGGAATCCTTCACCTTCCAGGAATCGGCGCTGGTGCTGGCGATCGTCGTGCTCGGCGGCATGGGTTCGCAGCTCGGCGTCGCGCTCGCGGCGCTGACCATGATCGGCGGTTTCGAGCTGTTTCGCGGCTTCGACCAGTATCGCATGCTGGTATTTGGCGTCGCCATGGTGCTGTTGATGATCTGGCGGCCGCGCGGGCTGATCGGCCACCGCGCACCGACCGTATTCCTGCAGCACAGCCAGGCGATCTCGTCCGACCTCGTCAAGGAGGGTCATGGATGAACGGCGATCGCATCCTGACGCTCGATCATCTGTCGATGCGCTTCGGCGGCATCGTCGCCGTCAACGATCTGTCGTTTGCCGCCGAGCGGCGCAGCATCACCGCGCTGATCGGGCCGAATGGCGCCGGCAAGACCACTGTGTTCAACTGCATTACCGGCTTCTACAAGCCGACCAGCGGCACCATGCGGCTTGCCCACGATACGGGAAGGGAAATCCAGCTCGAACGGCTGAACGATTTCCGAATCTCCAAACAGGCCAAGGTCGCGCGCACTTTCCAGAACGTCCGGCTGTTTCCCGGCATGACCGCACTCGAAAATCTGATGGTCGCCCAGCACAATGCGCTGATGCTGGCCTCCGGTCTGACTTTTCTCGGGCTGATCGGCGCGCCATCCTGGCGCGCGGCCGAGAAACGCGCGATCGATCAGGCAACGTTCTGGCTCGACCGGGTCGGGCTGATCGACCGCGCCGACGATGCCGCCGGCAATTTGCCCTATGGCGATCAGCGCCGTCTCGAAATCGCGCGCGCGATGTGCACCGAACCCGCATTGCTGTGCCTCGACGAGCCGGCCGCCGGATTGAACGCGCGCGAAAGCGCCGCGCTGAGCGAGCTGTTGCTCTCGATCCGCGCCGACCACGGCGTTTCGATCCTGCTAATCGAGCATGACATGTCGGTGGTGATGGAAATTTCCGACCATGTCGTGGTGATGGATTACGGCGTGAAGATCGCCGAAGGCACGCCGCAGGACGTCCGCGACGATCCCAAGGTGATCGCGGCGTATCTAGGCGCCGACGAGGAGGAAGCAATCGCGGTGATGGAGCGCGGACCATGACCGCGCCGCATGACAAGTTTCCCACCTCCCCCTGCAAGGGGGAGGTCGACCGCGAAGCGGGCGGGCGGGGGTCACGCTTTTCCCGCACGGAAGCAACGACGGCACGGGCACGAAAGCTCCGCGGCAACATCACCGACGCTGAAAACCGGCTATGGGGGGCGCTTCGCCGTGATCAACTCAACGGTCTTCATTTCAGGAGGCAACACCCTGTCGGACCATTTACGCTCGACTTCTATTGTCCGAGCCTCCGCCTCGCGGTTGAGGTCGATGGTGGACAACATGCCGAACAACAAAAGCAAGCTGATGACCGCCGTACGTGCTGGCTCGCCGAGAAAGGCGTGGTGGTCGTTCGCTATTGGAACAATGATGTTCTGTTGAACTTGGAGGGCGTGCTTAGCGATCTTCTCACGCATGCGGAAAGACTTGCGCAAGCGGCAACCCCCTCCCCAACCCTCCCCCTTTCAGGGGGAGGGGGAAAAGACACCATCGTGCCTCGAAAAGACAAGAGCGCGACATGACCCAGCCCATGCTCGCGATCCGGTCGTTGCGCGCGGCCTATGGCAAGATCGAGGCGCTGAAGGGCGTCGATCTCGACATCAATCCCGGCGAGATCGTCGCCTTGATCGGCGCCAATGGCGCCGGCAAGTCGACGCTGATGATGACGATCTTCGGCAGGCCGCGGGCCCGATCTGGACAAATTGAGTTCGACGGCCGCGATATCACTGATGTGCCGACCCATGAGATCGCCCGGCTGCGCATTGCGCAGGCGCCGGAAGGCCGCCGGATTTTCCCGCGCATGAGCGTTGCGGAAAACCTCCAGATGGGAGCCGACGCCACCGAGTGCGGCGAGGTCGAGCGCGCCGCCGGACTCGAACGCGTCTTTACGCTATTCCCTCGTCTCAGGGAGCGCATGAGCCAGCGTGGCGGCACGTTGTCCGGCGGCGAGCAGCAGATGCTGGCGATCGGCCGCGCGCTGATGAGCCGCCCTCGCCTGTTGCTGCTGGACGAGCCCTCGCTCGGCCTGGCGCCGCTGATCGCGCGCCAGATTTTTGACGCAATCCGCACCCTGAACCGGCAGGACGGCCTCACGGTGCTGATCGTCGAACAGAACGCCAATCACGCGCTGCGGCTGGCCCATCGCGGCTACGTCATGGTCAACGGCCTGATCACGCTGAGCGGAACCGGAACCGAGCTGCTGCAGCGCCCCGAAATCCGCGCCGCCTATCTGGAGGGCGGAAGGCGGGGGTAGCGTGGCGCAGCTTACTATCATTCCGGGAATCTCAAGATTCCCCGATGTGCAACTGCACATCTGAGGTTCGCTCGTTCCACTCGCGCCCCGGAATGACAAACAATATGGGACGAAGTGCCGCGCAGCCTGAAATTTGCCGGTGACTTCAGGGCAAAATCAGCCGACAATGGCCGCGATTGCCCGGCGGCCTGCCGGGCGCTTCCCGTAGCGACCTACCCGCGAGGACTCCTCATGAAATCATTAAAGCTCATCGGCCTGGCATTGGGCGCATCGTTGGCGCTGTCGACGGCAGCGCTGGCGCAAGACATCACCATCGCAGTGGCGGGCCCGATGACGGGCGGCGAATCTGCCTTCGGCCGGCAGATGAAGAACGGCGCCGAACAGGCGGTGGCGGATCTCAATGCGGCGGGTGGCGTACTCGGCAAGAAACTGGCGCTGGAAGTCGGCGATGATGCCTGCGATCCCAAGCAGGCGCGCTCGGTGGCGGAAAAGTTCGCCAGCGCGAAAATCCCGTTCGTCGCCGGCCATTACTGTTCCTCGTCGTCGATCCCGGCGTCGGAAGCCTATGCCGACGGCAACGTCTTGCAGATCACGCCGGCTTCGACCAACCCGCTGTTCACCGAGCGCAAGCTCTGGAACGTGGCGCGCGTCTGCGGCCGTGACGATCAGCAGGGCCTGGTCGCCGCCGACTACATTGCGAAGAATTACAAAGGCAAGAACATCGCGATCCTCAACGACAAGACCACCTACGGCAAAGGCCTCGCCGACGAAACCAAGAAGGCGCTCAACAAGGCCGGCGTTACCGAAAAGATGTTCGAATCCTATAACAAGGGCGACAAGGATTTTAACGCCATCGTTTCGCGCCTGAAGCGCGATAACATCGATCTCGTTTATGTCGGCGGCTATCATCAGGAATCGGGTCTGCTGGTGCGCCAGATGCGCGATCAGGGTCTCAAGACCGTGTTGATGGCCGGCGATGCGCTGGCCGACAAGGAGTTCGCGTCAATCACCGGCCCCGCCGGCGAAGGCACGCTGTTCACCTTCGGTCCCGACCCCCGCAACAAGCCGACCGCCAAGTCCATCGTCGAGCGTTTCAAGACCAAGGGCATCGATCCCGAAGGCTACACGCTCTACACCTATGCCGCGATGCAGATCTGGTCGAAGGCGGTTGCGAAAGCCGGCACCACCGATCCGAAGAAGGTCATGGATACGATCAAAGCGGGTTCGTGGGACACGGTGATCGGCAAGATAGAGTACGATCCCAAGGGCGACATCAAGCAGATCGACTATGTCGTCTACAAATGGGACGCCAAGGGCAACTACACCGAGATCAATCCGAAGGGATCGTGAGGCCCTCGATTTGATCGCAACATCCAGCGCCCCGGTTCGCCGGGGCGTTTTTGTTCAAGCCGCACGTCCTTCAACACGGTTGACCGCGGCACGGGCCTGCGGTCATCTGCTGGCGCAAGGAATGAATGACGTCATTGCGAGCGAACGCGAAGCAATCCACGCGAATGATAAAGGTCTGGATTGCTTCGTCGCGGAGCCTGTCATCGGGCGCGCATTCGCGCGACCCGTTGGCTCATCGCAATTACGAAAGTGGGGCCAACCATGCGATGAAAAACCTCCTCACCGACATATCCGGCATCCGCGTCGGTCACGCCGATAACCCCAGAGTGGCGTCGGGCGCCACGGCGGTGATTTTCGACAAACCGGCGGTGGCGGCGATCGATGTGCGCGGCGGCGGCCCCGGTATCCGCGAGGGCGCGTTGCTCGACCTCGCCAACACCGTGGAGCGGATCGATGCCCTCGTGCTCGCGGGCGGCTCGGCGTTCGGGCTCGAGGCCGGCGGCGGGGTGCAGGCCTGGCTCGCCGAGCAGGGCCGCGGTTTTGCGATCGGCGACGCGGTCATTCCGATCGTGCCCGGCGCGATCATGTTCGATCTGCTGAACGGCGGCGACAAGGCCTGGGGCCGCTTCGCGCCCTACCGCGAGCTCGGCTACGCCGCGGCCGCGGCGGCGGCCACGGATTTTGCGCTCGGCAGCGTCGGCGCCGGGTTCGGCGCTACCACCACGAATTTCAAAGGCGGGATCGGCTCGGCATCGGCGGCGACGCCAACCGGGGTTCGGGTCGCAGCACTTGCGGTGGTCAATGCCGTCGGCAGCGTCACGGTCGGCGATGGGCCGTGGTTCTGGGCGGCGCCGTTTGAGATCGACGGCGAATATGGCGGGCGCGGATTGCCAGCGTCATTTACGCCGGACATGCTGAGCATGCGCATCAAGGGCGCCGCGGCCGCGACATCGGTGGAGAACACCACGCTCGCGATTGTCGTCACCGACGCCGAGCTGACAAAACCGCAGGCCAAGCGGCTCGCGATGATCGCACAGACCGGCTTTGCCCGCGCGATCTATCCGGTGCACACGCCCCTCGATGGCGACGTGCTGTTCGCCGCCGCCACCTGCGAAAAGCCGGTCGATCCGCTGGCCGGCCTCACCGAACTCGGCATGGTCGCGGCCAATGTGGTTGCCCGCGCCATCGCGCGCGGCGTCCATGCGGCCACCGCACTGCCCTTCCCCGGCGCATTGCCGGCCTGGAAGGATCGCTTTGGCTAGGGCATGATGAGGTTAGGTGGAAGCGGCGCGAAAGTGACTCAGGCCGTCACGGAAAGCGGCGAGGCCGAGGCGGATGAAATGGCCTTCGCCTCGCGCGCGATCATCCGCTCGATGACATTGTAGGACGAGGTCGCGGTGCTAGACGCCGTCGTCGCCGCGGGCGACGTCATCGTCACCATGGAACCGTCGGCGTAGGTCACCGACGTCGTGGTCGAGCCGTCACTGTTGGTTACGGACGTGCTCGAGGCATCCTGCAACGCTTGCAGCAGCGGATCGGAGCTCGATCCATCGGCGCCGCTAGAGCCGGCGGCAACATGATGAGGGTGGCTGTGACCCTTCCCTCGTAGTGCCGACCACATTTCGTCGAGGCTGATCGTGCCGCTGTCATCCCTGTCCAGCTTGCTAAACACATCGTCGGCCTGCGCTGTATTGGCTCCGCCGGCGCCAAGGGCGCTTTCAAATTCCGACTTGCTGATCTGGCCGTCGCCATTGGTGCCGAACTGCGAGAACAGATGTTTCAATGCTTCAGACCGGCCGATCGGCGCCGTCGTAGCTGAACCCGCCGAGGACTGGCTTTGCGCCGCGAGCAGCGCGCTCATGGTAGCCGGCGATATCTGCGAATTTCCGCCGGACCAGGGCGGCGGCGAACTTCCTGAAGCCGGTCCGTTCCCGGGGAAATCGAAGGGCTTCGTGGCACCTTGCCCAAAACCGGTCGATGGCGGAGACGACGGTTTCGACGACGTCAGCGACTGCAGCACGTCCAGTGCGGTCGATACGGCGCCAAGAGCCATCAGCATGGCAAAACCCCCGACAGCTGCCGCAGGGCGCGGCCTTTTACGTTCCCGGCCGAAACATCAGCAAACCCCGTGCCATGCTCAAAAACCCAATAGAAACGCGGCTTTTTGCACGTCG
>WNGI01002795.1_pt1 | contig 15228 bp, 14 predicted proteins | sample 5400621 | NCBI WGS metagenome assembly WNGI01 (sample SAMN13153374, study PRJNA577476) | soil metagenome | isolation source: 20 cm soil or saprolite under Garry oak tree replicate 1 | place: USA:California | collected 2016-06-15 | reverse complement strand
AGTCATAGTTCCAGATATGCTGCTCGATCATTTCGCGTGTGACCACCTGGTTCCTGTGATACATCAAATATTCAAGCAACGCAAACTCTTTCGGCGTCAACTCAATCGGCTGTCTTTCTCGCTCGACTGTGTGTGTGACAGGATCGACTACCAGGCTGCCCATCTCCAGATGTCCGTTTGTATAGGGATGCTGGCGACGTAGCAAGGCGCGCATGCGCGCCAACAATTCACGCATGGCAAACGGCTTCACCAGGTAATCATCGGCACCGCAATCCAGCCCCTGGACACGATCATCGACACTATCACGCGCGGTCAGCAACAGAATCGGAGTCTGAATCCGACGCCTGCGCAGGTCTCGACAAACCTCTAGTCCATCTTTCTCTGGCAGCAAAATGTCCAGGATAATGAGGTCATAGGCAGTCATCTCAGCAAGATCTTGTCCCTCCTGCCCATCATAGGCGCTATCGACACTATAACCTTCATGGGTAAGGCTCGCTGTAAGGGAGCTATTGAGACGATGGTTATCTTCAATTACAAGAATGCGCATGGAAAGCTTCCTCATACTGTACATACCAGGCATGCACAGCTTTAACGATATAAACAATCGGTTGGCTTTTGCTATTTTAGTTCCATTATGACATATCCAGATGACAAATCGATGACAAAATTGGAAAGGAATGTTCATGTTCCTGTCATGCTTGTCGGCTACACTTTTGCACAGATGCCCAGATGAATAAATCTCCTCTGCGTAGCAGGGGCTAATAATGACAATGAACGAGGGAGAAACCATGCTGAAGAAACTGTTTGCAATCCTGGGAGTAAGTTGTATCATCACCGTGCTGCTGGCCGCCTGTGGCAGCGGTTCCGAGGCTAACACAGGCCCCAATCCCGTCCATATGAACGCCACGAATTTTGTCCAGAACTCGATTACCATCAAGAAGGGCGAGAGCATTACCCTCATCAATGATGACCTCTTCAGATCCCACACGATTGCGAACGGAACCTGGGAGAATGGCACGGCGCAACCGACCAGAGAAAGGGGTGCGCCAGTGGTCAAGGACGTGAATATCGGCGGCAACAGTTCAGCCACTATCGGCCCTTTTACGACCGCTGGTACCTTCAAACTCTACTGTACCGTTCATGCTGGCATGAACCTGACCGTCATTGTCGAGTAGAGAGCGGAGCCCATCGGCTGCGGCTCGATCATACTCACACCGCAGATGTTCCTTTCCCTCCTCATGGAGAGATATAAAACGACGAAACGAGTACAAAAAAAGGAGAAAGCGCAATACACCAGCTGCCAATGCCCCCGCATAGCCCAGTCTCTCCTGACTTGATACTGCGACCAGCCCAAGGCGTGTTTGACCCGAAGTCCACAAACTACCGCTATCGTGCATTGCAAAAAGGATGACAGATGGTTAGCCGTCGTCAGAAAGCTCCATTTCAACGATCTAGCAATAGAGGCGATAAAATGGAGCGTTTTGCTGATGGCACCTTTCTTAAGTCAATCGGTTTTTCGTCGTAGTTGACATCCTCCTTTAACTGATTTTGTAATCGGATTGTGATGTGCTTACAGGCTAAAAGATAGCATTATCCCAGAACCTGTGCTAAAATCCCCTCAAAACAGGATAAAAATCACATTTCAAACAAGGAGACTTTCATTTGACAACGCAAGATAGACGTTATGTGATAATTGGCAATGGAATTGCAGGAACGACTGCCGCCGATACTTTGCGCAAGAATGACCCGAACTGTAGCATTCATCTACTGACAAATGAACCCTATCCACTCTATAATCGTGTCTCACTTCCACGTTTTCTCCAGGGAGTAATAGTTGAGCAGAAGGTGATGATACGCGACTTTGCATGGCACGAGCAACGCAATATCACTCTGGTAACAGAAACAATGGTAACCGGTGTCAACACACAAGAACGTGTAGTCGTTACCGATAACGGCCAGAAATTTCCCTACGATGCATTATTGATCGCAACAGGTGGTTGGGCCAACCCATTAAGGGTACCAGGTGCGGAAGGCACCAGGCATATTTATAACTTTGTGACACTGGATGATACCAAATCTATCATCGCTCGTATGCTCGAATCACGTACGGCTGTGGCCTATGGAGGAAGTTTTATTTCGTACGAATTGTGTGATGGATTTGCGGTACGTAAGCTCGATACGACCTGGTTGATGCGAGGCCCTTACTGGCTGCGTAGCGCACTTGATCCCGAGGGTGGTGAAGTTGTTGATAACATTGCTAAAAAGTTTGGGGTCAATGTCATACATGGAGACGAAATCGAATCGGTCATACCCCAAAATGGTGTTCCAGGTTATGTCAAGACAAAGAGAGGACGAGAGGTCCAGGCAGATGTTATTGGTGTTGGCCTTGGGATCACGCTGAACACCACATTTCTTGCTAATACTGCGGTTGAGGTTCGTAGTGGGATAGTTGTCAATGAATATATGGAGACCAATGTTCCTGGTGTGTATTCTGCTGGAGATGTGGCCGAATTTTATGATCCGACCATTGGAAAACATCATACAATGGGAACCTGGGACAACGCCATGGCTCACGGACGTATAGTAGGTGTGAATATGGCCGGAGGTCATGAAGCGTATATTGATGTTCCTACCTATACAAGTCCTCTCTTCGATGTGAATATTGCTGTGGTCGGTACAGCAGAAACGCATAATCCTGAGCTACAGCCCATTGCGCTTAGGGAACCTGGCGAAAAAGGCAATGAGAACTACCGTAAATTATTTTTCCGCGAGAACAAACTTGTTGGCGTCCTCATGATTGGGAGCCCCAAAGGTCGAAAAAAACTCGTTGAAATAGTCAAGAACCAGCACGTTATTGAAACTGCTGCTGAACGTGAAGCGTTGCTTCGATTGAAATGACGCCTGACTGATTGGCTATGCAACTTGACGGAATATCACAAGTAGAGTACCGTAGTACTAAAGCTACCTGATTTTTAAGCATCCTTAGCAGGTATATAATCCTCTTGAAGAATATTTTGTAGCTGCAGGCTTAATAACTAAAGGGGCAACATACACGTTGCTTCTATACCTCCAGACGCAGGAGAGGTCTTCGTGGCAAAACAGTGTGAACATTGTGGAAAAATCCTGCCGAGTGATACCATTCGGTATTGTACTGGCTGTGGAAAGATAGTTGCTTCGTCTCGCCCGACAAAAAGGTCAACATCCGAGGGCCCGCCTGCCTGGATGAAGCAGCTTGAAACCAGTTTGACAAACAACAGGTCAAATCTACCTCTCCGTGAATTCCATGTAAAAGTGTGGGATGAAGAAGAAACTATAGGCCTCACTTTGCCGGAGAGTGGAGTGGATTCAGTTGAGGATGAAATAGATGTGGTTGATGACTTGCCAACCAGTCCTCTGATGATAACAAGTTCACCAAAAATCAGTACACCATCTCATACATATTCCAATCTTCCAGGCGTAGATATTGACGAAGAGGAAGTTGCAGAAGAATTACCGACTAATCCTCTCATTACAAGCCTACCCCAGAATACACCGCTTAGTCATGCCTCATCTTCGCCTGCAACTGACTTTGACAAGGGAGTAATGTCGCATGGCCAAATAGAGGATATTGCTACTCGACCTCATGCGGCGCAACCACATATCATTTCACGCGAGGTAGAGAAACCTGAACATCAGCAGAGGCAGGCAATACAAACGCCAATTGGATCTATGTATCGTCCTGGAATGCAAAGACCTGTGACACCTATAGTGCTTCCTCAGCCCCAACTTCCATCTGCGCAACCTGTCAGGCAAACTCCTCCTGTATCAATGCCCGTGCCTCCTTTAGCTAGACCTAAAAAGAACAATCGTAAACGTCTTGCAATTGTGTTTGGTCTCCTTTTCATCTTGCTGCTTGGTGGAGTGATTGCATGGGTCATGGTCACTCAGCCCTTTGCTGTTCCTGAAATAACGAAAACAACTCAAAATTTTAAAAATACCTCTCTTGGCGTATCCCTACAATATCCCCAGAATTGGGAAGTAGATGTAAATAAACAGAATGGAACCGTAAATTTTTATGACGATAACCATACCGATCAGGTGAATATCACTGTTGTAGTAGCTGGTAACCAGAGTATGACTCAATATATGGGCAAGACCGTGAGTTCACTAGGTATGACTGGACAAAGAACACAAGCAGAGCTTTCATTTGCTGGAGCTACGTGGCAACAGATTCAGGGAAGTGTTCAGCAAAGTGGAGCAAATTATACGGTAACGTTACTGGTCACTATGCATGGTGAGCATTACTATACAATCTTGCAACTTGCACCCTCCTCCACTTATCCTCTTGAAGAACAACTGGTATTTTCTAAAATGCGCTCATCATTTCAATTTTAATGATGCTTCTATACTTACACATGAATGGATGTTATAATATCGCAATCTTACTGGCATTATTCACTCACATAATGTGCTGATTCGAAAGGAGCGTGCAGTGCCATGGGAAGTGGGCTGCGCAAAGATACAAAGGCTATGGACGATATTCGGTTTGAACGACATTTCCGCACACCATATTCCGAAAGCTACTATATTATGCAAGGAGTTGGTATGCAGACTAACAACCGTCTTGGGACTGTTGATATCCACTATACAACAACTGCTGTTCACGGGACACTCATTTTGGAACGTGAACTTGAAGAGATTGAATTGACAAAACTTATTGAGCAAATAGATGAGGATCTTGTGCTCTCCGCTGATATGCCTCGCGATGATTTTCTGGTAAGTGTTTATGTAGGTAGAGATGTCGGTTTCTATAGTGATGAATATTTCGCTGAAGAGAGTGGTTCTGATTTAGACTTTAATGACGATGATGAGCTCTAAAAACATGGCGCATGCTTTGCTGAGTTTCTGCTAAGGCCAGCTCTCTACTTGTAATCAATCCTCTAATAAGCCGCGCCGCATAGCATATTTTACCAATTCGGCGCGGCTATGCAGATTGAGTTTATCCATGATATGGGTACGATGAGTATCTACCGTTTTAGGGCTAATAACGAGGCGTTCCGCTATCTGATTATTAGTAAATCCTTCAGCTACAAGCTTTAAAATTTCACGCTCCCGTTCTGTCAAAATGCTGTAACTATCCTTCTCCTCACCTGAATTTACGCGCTGCAAATAATCCCCTACCATGACTGATTGTGCGCTTGGGGAGAGGTAGAAGTTTCCATTTTGCACGACGTGCAGCGCAGAAATCAATTCTGTATCTGCAGCCTCTTTGAGCATATAACCAGAGGCGCCTGCTCGCAGTGCTTGAAAGACATACTCATCATTTTCATGCATCGTCAATATCAAAACCTTCACATCCGGCAGCGCTTTTTTAATTTGCCTTGTAGATTCAATACCATTCATATCTGGCATGGTGATATCCATTAAAACGATATCAGGATGTAGGCGCTGTGACTCTTGTATGGCCTGGCGACCATCGTGCGCTTCGCCAATCACATCCATATCTGGCTGGGCATTAAGCATCATTTTAAGGCCAGCGCGTAAAATTGTATGGTCGTCAACTAATAAAATGCGTATTTTCATCAAAAATTCCTGACATAGAATGGTGTATCATTATGATTACCCGCTAGAATTTCACACAGCCAACTCATTTCCTTTTTGAGGCTGCAGAGTGCTCACAGAAGGCAGTGGTATACTGACTTCAATAATTGTACCTCGTTCAGAAGTGGAATGAATGCTGAGTGTTCCATCCAGCAAAACTGCCCGCTCATGCATACCTGCTAATCCCAGACCACGTTCTTGTCCTGGTGTTTTGAGTAATGCTTCGTAATCGAAACCTTCACCGTCGTCGGTTATTCTAGCATAGACCCTGGCGGTCTCTTCTTTCAACGTAATCGTGACTCTGTTTGCGTTTGCATGCTTTGCTGTATTGGTTAAACACTCCTGCACGATTCTATAGAGAGCTGTTTCCATCTCCGCTGGCAATCTCTCTTTAAAACCTGAAGCATGAAATTCAACATCGATAGAACACTTTTTCTGGTATTCCTTTACATACCAGCGAAGAGCCGGGAGCAATCCCAGATCATCAAGTGCGCTGGGTCTGAGGTCAATACTCAAATTGCGAATGGCTCGTAACGTTGAATGCGCAAGAGCGCGTGTATCTGCAATGCGTTCGCGAGCTTCCTGTGTCTCTACTGACTCTTCGAGCAACGTCAAGCTGATGAGAAGTGATGTGAGCACCTGGCTGGTTTCATCGTGTAACTCGCGAGCAATACGCTGGCGTTCCTGTTCCTGTGCTTGTATGATTTGACTGGCACGAAGACGCGAAGCTTCATCCAGAGCTTCAAGAACCATGTTAAAAGCTTCAGCAAGCTGGTCTGCTTGCGAATCAACGCCTGTAAGTGGCGCTCGTAACGAACTCTCACCTGCCCGAACCCGCTTCATCACCTTTCCTAACTCCGTCAAAGGTCGAAAAGCAATCTGCAGAACGACAAAATTGAGCACGACACTGACCAACCAGCCGATGGTAATGAAAATTATCAAGGACATTGGTGTTGCATATGGACTTACGTTTAGATGTGTTGCAAGCCACGTTCCACCAGTAGCGCCAACAAAAATAATCAGACTATTAGCGATAAGCACTTTATAAAAAATGGGGATACTAAGCAGTGTTTTAAGCATACTGTTATGGCTTTGCTTGTTCAGCTTTGACTGCCTGCTGGTTTGATTCATAGTGAACGTCCTTTTTAACCGTAAGTTCCTTTGCTTCACACTAATTGTAGTGAATATTCCAGGTATGGGCAAGCCCAATCAATTCGTGAAGCAAATACACTCCTGATACAGGTAGTGAAATCAGGTGAGTGCTGCGTAAATATCAGGTGCTCACCTGATGTCCCTCTTCTCATGTTAGAGTAATCTTGGATTAGATTCAGAAACATCTTGGGCATAACTCTTCTCAATTACCTCAAGATGCGTTACAATCAAAGCAGGGTATTTATTGTGTGGGGTTTATGATATAATTTGCCACACAAAATATGGGCTATTTGCTTATCAGTCTTGACAAGATAGCTTTGCAATAATCTTTTGAGGAGGCACAGTGAGTTCTCTTCCTAAAAAAAGCTTGCTCGACACAATGACGCAGAAGTTGGTCGAGAGTCAAGCTTGGCGCTCTCTTTTTCGCCATGGCTATCCTGATACCCCATTGAACCAGTCTCTGGTTATGATGGGCAACGTATTTCTGCACTTGCATCCAGTTAAAGTCAGTCGTCAGGCAATGAAAATTACCTACACCTGGTGTATGGGAGGTATCTCGTTTTTCTTATTTCTTTTGCTGACAATCACCGGCGTCTTTCTGATGTTCTATTATGTCCCGGACACCAATATGGCGTATCAGAACATCAACCAGCTAAGCACCGTTGTCTCATTTGGTCACCTGACGCGTAATATGCACCGTTGGGCGGCACACTTGATGGTGGTTTCGGTGACGCTGCATATGATTCGCGTCTTCTATCACGGCGCTTACAAGCCTCCCAGAGAGTTTAACTGGGTGATCGGCGTTTTGCTCTTCTTATTCACCTTGTTCTTAAGCTTTACTGGTTATCTCCTGCCCTGGGATCAAATCGCTATCTGGGCTATCACTGTGGGCACCAATTTTGCGCCGTACGTCCCAATCGTGGGTGATCCCTCGTACAAGGTGCTGGTAGGCGGTTCCGCAGTGACTCAGAGTACGTTGGTCCGTTTCTATGTTGGTCATGTAATCTTTTTGCCTTTGGTTGTGGCACTACTAATGGCCATTCATTTCTGGCGTATACGTAAGGATGGCGGCGCAGCCGGACCTCCTCCCCCGCCTCGTAGAGAGTTGGAGGCCCGATCAGAGCGTGAAGTCGCCGGTTCTGCTCAACAATAATAGGGGTAGTAGATGTCCGTGCAGATGCGCAATCTATTGCACCCTGCTGGTTCTCTGAGTGAGAGGATATAATTCATGTCTATTGAACAAAAGGAGCCAAGAGTACAGACGCAGTCATCGGCAATCCAGCGACGTTACCGTACACTGGCCGTGGTGAAGCAAGAAGCAATCACTCGTGTCGAAAAACCGCTTGAAGATTCTGTGTTTGTCTGGCCGCATTTGCTGGTGCGCGAGTTTTTTGCCTCGGTCGCCGTCATGGTAATGGTCACTATTCTCTCTATTACCATCGATGCGCCTCTGCGCAATCCGGCCGATCCGAACGTGACTCCGAACCCGGCCAAGGCGCCCTGGTACTTCCTTGGATTACAGGAGTTACTGCACTACTTCCCGCCCACGACCGCCGGTGTGCTCATTCCAGGATTTGTGCTTCTCGGACTGATCATTTTGCCTTATGTCGATCGCAATCCCAGTCGTGCTTATACCGATCGTAAGTTGGCAATTGTCACGTTCACCATGTTTGCGGTGTTTTGGGCCTTCGTTACGCTAGCCGGAAGCTTTTTCCGCGGTCCAGGCTGGACGTGGCTCTGGCCATGGCAGGGTATGTACTTTGACCTGTAAACTTCAGAATATGCAGAGAGGACAACTATGAGTATCAATACTCCTCCCATTACACCGCAGCAGTATGAAGTCTTGCATGGCGGTGGCGCTGAGTCAGCAGAGATAGCAAAACAGCGCCTATCGCGGAGGCGTTTTCTCCGCAGGTCTATGTTGGCGGTGTATGGATTGTCTGCAACAGCCAGTGTGGCAGGTGCGTTATATTTAATGTATCCGAACCTGGCCGGTCAGTTCGGCGCTGATTTCACCGTCGGGAAAATAACGGATTTTCCGGGGGCTCTGCCCAAAAACTTCACATTGGGCCAGGCTGGTGTGTTCTATGTCCAGGCTGCCAAGACCTACCTGGTTCACCTTGCTCCTGGCACGCAATTTATATTAAGCGGCTCTAATCTTACAGATCAGTTGAGTTCTGAGAGCTTTGTCAAGGGGGCCGATGGCTCTCATTGGGTTGCCCTCTACCAGCGTTGTGTCCATCTCGGTTGTACATACGCGTTCCGCGCCGACTGTGCCAGCTTCAAGTGTCCCTGTCACGGTTCACACTATAACGTTGATGGCGAGTATCTCGACGGACCTGCTCCCAGGAGCGCGGACCGCTTTGGCATGTCCTTCAGTGGAACAGATGTGATAGTAAGCACAGGCGTGCTCAATAATACGGTGCCACATCCTGATGCTTCTACTCGTCTTATCGCGCCACCAATCGAGGTTTGCGTCTAGGATATTGCAATGCCCGCCCATTTATGAAGAGATTGTAGTAAGGAAGTGTAGTTATGACAGATCCTGTACAGGCTGCAATAGGTATTGTAGTTGCGCTGATTGTCGTGGGCGCCTTACTCTATATATTTTATTCTCGTACCAACGCGGTTCAGAAAACCGGATTTGGCGCCTTAATAATGCTGGCTGTCGTTTCTCTGTTAATCCCGGTTTTCTGGATTACGGAATCCAACGCACAGGAGATGTCCAAACTTCGGCAGCATACAACTGATGTCAGTCGCGGCGCAGCGCTTTTTGCCCAGTATTGTCAGTCGTGTCATGGCATCAATGGGCAAGGCTTGATTGGTCCCAAACTCAACGGGAATCCTGCTGTCAATAAACTGACCGACGCTGATATACTACGTATTGTCAGTGGAGGTATCGCCAATACAGCCGATCCTTCCCAGTTGCTTATGCCTGCCTGGCTCGAGGACTTTGGCGGCCCGCTCACACAGATCGATATCCAATATTTATTTGCTCTCATTCGTTCGGCTGATCCTGATTACTTAGCCAAAAATGGGTATCCCACCGGCCCAGCTTCCAATGGTTTTAATCAGGTTCCCGGTCTTTTACAAGTGTCTAATCCTACAGCCTACCAGACCGCCGTGGCACAGGCAACTGCAGCCGCTGGCGTTGGTCAATTTGGTGCGCCTGTTGATGCAACCAAATCAAATGCGGTTACTATCAACATCGTTTTACCACCTACTGGCGCTACGTGTAACCCTGCTTGCTATTCACCTACGAATGTAAAGGTCAAGGTAGGCACAACCATCACCTGGGTCAATAAGAGCACTACACCACATACCGTAACTGCTATGGTGGGAGAAATGCCCAGCTCTGAAACACCTGCGCCGCAGATATTTGACTCAGGCATTAGCAAGTTGCTTATGCCTGGCCAGCATTTCACCTATACAGTAACGCTGGCTGCCTACAATTTTAATAAAAACCATGTCGTTCTCTACTATTGCCAGATTCACCCTTCCATGGTGGCCGAACTGACAATCGTTCCATAATGGGTTTTCCTGTGTTGTGCCTCTTTTTGGGGCGCAATACTTTCTGTATTTTGATATTTGTTCCAATGCATGTCTCACAACAGCATTCGTTATATGTTGAAAGGGATTGCGATCCATGCAACAAGCACAACAACGGACAAATGGTAGCGTGGCGCCCGCGCCCACAGAGCGCATCTCGTGGGCGCGGGCGATGATCTTCGCCGCTGGCTACTTTTTTCTTGCGGCTCTTCTAATTGGACAAATCCCAGGCTATATTAATCTAGCCATGACCGCCTCGTCGTTAGTCGGGTTCGAGCAAGGGATTCTTGCCCTGGCAGTCGTGTGCCTGGCAGGTTTTCTTGTTATTCAAATCGTCGTTATGCTTTTTGACCCTAAGCCTGTCATCCCTCCAATCGTTTTAAGCGTGTTAGGTGTCCCAATCGCCGTTGCTGGTCTGGCTGTTATTCTCTGGGCATCGTATACCAATAATCAATATTTCCCCGCACAAAACGTCACCTGGTTCCCTTTGCTAGGGGGAAATGTGCTCTGGTTCCCACCTCTCTCATTTGATCTCATTATGCTGGGTGCGGCAATCATAGGTGTAGGTGTGACTCTAGTATTTTTCAGCATCCTTGCTTTACGTGAACAGCGCAATCCTGACCGCAGCGATGCAGGTACGACGCCTGCTGTCAGAGCTATGATCAGTATTGGTATCACATTCCTGATCGTATTTATGCTCTTTTATATGTTGGAAAGCCCTCAAAGTTTTGCTACGTCTCATGGTCTGAGTCTTGCAGTCGCGAATACAATTTACAACGTCTTCCTGGGAATTGCTGTCATTTGTACGTTGGGCGCATTTGCGCTTCGTTTCCACTACCTGCTGCGTCCGGTACGCAAGCGTACTATGTCTGGTCTCTATCTTGTCGGTATTAGTTTAGCGCAGGTGGGCGTGATTTTCCTATTGGCATGGTTCCTTGTCTATCCTGCGATTGCCTGGATTCACACCTGGACATTCGTAGGTCTGGGCACATATCTGACAATTTGTGGAAAAGCGACAGCGGTCCCACAAACCTGTTCATTCTCGCAGCAGTCAGGCTATATTATTAATGCCGTTGTCACGACGAATTTCTTCATATTGTTCATGGCGGGCATCGCAGTATGGAAAGGCAGGCGTAATCTCGTCGTTGTGAGCAGCCTGACCATAACTGCGGTGATTGCTCTGGCAACACTTCTGGTACACATGCATCCAGATGAAATCTTTATCGCTGAGCTTCTAACGGGTGGCATGCTGGTGCTTGCAGTGATCTGGACGAGCGTTGCTCGTCGCGAATTCGCTGTCGTCGGTGAACGTAATCTGGGTTGTGTTGGCCAGTGGTTAATAGTAGGCACATGTCTGTTGATCTATATTGCCAGCTTTGCTTTCTTCTCAATCCCGGGCTTCAGGGAGACAGAGCCAAATATCCCTTCCACCCCAGGAACTGGTTTCAATGCTGGAATTAGCGGTGGCGCTCATGCTATTGTAGTGTTCATTGTTATAGGCATACTTGCCGGTATCCAGTTCTACTTCCTTGTGCGCAATCGTTATCGTGTGTAAGGGTTGCTTCATTGGAAACACCAGAACAGCTAAAAATACTCATTCTTGCAGCCGAAGTTGTACCGTTTGCCAAGGTCGGGGGGCTGGCGGATGTTGTAGGAGCCTTACCAAAAGCGCTGTGGGAACTTGGGCACGATGTGCGCCTGGTTATGCCACGTTATGGCCAGATCAAGCCGGATAAATTCAAGTTGACAACTGTTCTGGATACCGTTCATGTCAGTATGGCGACTTTCAAAGAACAGGTTGGTGTATGCCAGGGCGAAATTGGCGATGGGATTCCGGTCTATATGATCGATGCGCCTCGTTACTTTGATCGCGAAAACATCTATGGATACACGGATGATGGTGAGCGTTTCATCTTATTTTGTCGTGCTGCGCTAGAATCGATGCGTTTGCTTGATTGGTCTCCCGATATTGTGCACTGCAACGACTGGCAGACAGGTATCGTTCCCAACTGGATGCATACTGTTTATCGCGATGATCCATTCTTCGCTAATACAGCTACAGCTTATACCATTCATAATCTAGCTTATCAAGGTATTTTCGGCTATCGTATCCTGGAAGTGGCGGGAGTTGCCACTGGCGGATTTCTTTATCCGCAGATTGTTGAACTTGCGAATGTTGTCGATATAATGGGGCGTGGCATTCTCTTTGCTGATGTTGTTACGACGGTAAGCGAACGCTATGCTCAAGAGATACTTACCCCTACGTTTGGTGAGAAATTAGATCAACTTCTTCGTTCGCGTCGCGATCGATTATTTGGTATTCTGAATGGCATTGATTACCAGGAAATGAACCCTGCCAGCGATCACCATATCCATACATGCTTCGATTCAAATTCGCTCGATAAACGCGCTGAAAATAAACGGGCGCTTCAGGAACGGGCACATCTTCCCATGAAGCCAGACGTGCCACTTCTTGGCATGATTTCGCGCCTTGCGGATCAGAAAGGCTTTGATCTACTCGCGCAGATCATCCAACCGTTACTGGCTCAGGGCATCCAGTTAGTTGTTCTGGGCATTGGCGATCAACACTACCATGAAATGTTCCAGAACCTGGCCGCTCGATACCCTGAACAAGTTGCTATTTTTCTTACCTTCAATACTGAATTGGCTCAATCTATCTATGCTGGAAGTGATATGTTTTTGATGCCTTCGCGTTTTGAGCCTTGTGGCCTGGGTCAGTTAATTGCCATGAGGTACGGCAGTGTGCCGATTGTACGTAGTGTTGGAGGTCTGGCCGATACGGTACAGGAGTACGATCCACGCACCGGTGAAGGCAATGGTTTCGCCTTCCCCAACTATGATCCCTGGGAGTTGTTCGCTGCTATCGTACGCGCACTGGAATTATACCGATTCAAAGATATATGGCGTACCCTGCAACAACGCGGTATGGCTGCTGATCACTCCTGGCAAGCATCGGCCCTACGTTATGTAGAGGTTTACCGTAATGCCATAGCATTTCATAAAGGTGGCAAGTGATAACTCCGCGCTAGCCCAATTTACGGTACGCGTATAGGTCCTCCAAATTCCTTATAATAAGATGACCAACCATCAGGAGTCGATGTCCGATCACAGTGATCAAGAAAGCCTGTCAGCTTTGCCTCCGCCATATCTGCCAGGTGAACTATTAAAGCCTCGATAGTCGCAGGATAGACAGGTGATCCAAATTCCTTTGTACCGTGGTGCGCCAGGATGATATGCAGCAAATCCAACCACGTTGCTTCATCTATCTCAGTAACATGCAAAGCGTGTTGCTGTACATACTGTGTTCCCAGAAAGATGTGGCCGAACATATTGCCAGCAGGAGTAAATCCTCTGCCAGGCTGTTCTTCTAGCTCTTTTAGTTTGCCGATATCATGTAATAGAGCGCCTGCAAGCGCAAGCTCGTCGTTGCAGGAGTAAAGATTCGTCAGGCATTGGGCGATCAACGAAACATTAACCGTGTGTTCGAGCAGGCCACCAACCACTGCGCCATGATGCCGCACAGCCGCTGGCCAACGTCGAAATTGCTCTATTACATCGCTCGTAAAACAATCATGTAGAAGTGCTTGAAGGCCTGGATGTTGTACCTGCTTCATCAGATTCCAGAACTGATCCTCAAGGTCATCTATTGTATGACGTGTACTGACTACAAATAAATCCAGTGGTGCAGTTTCGTCTAACTCGGCCCGAGTCAACTTTATGTGCATTGTATTCTGAAATGCTTCAATCAGCCCCTCAATCAGAACGACCTTACCTGCTTGTGGCAGGTTGCTTTCTCTCTGTGGGAGATCAAATTGCCATGCCGTAATGTCATTACCCCTTTGGTCGCGCAATTTGAGTTGACGATACTGCTTGCCATTTTTTGCGGTGCGATTTTGTACTTCTTGAGCCAATAACCATCCGCGTACCTCCGTATGTACCCCCAAATCGCTGATAATGATCGGCTCTGGCTTAAACGACATGTCTCTCAGAGTTATATGATTATGATTTACCATGAATTCTTTCCTCCAAAATGGTTTAATTTACGTATTTCATACATGCGATATCAGAAAAGCGGAAAAAACAATCAAAAATTTCCGCTTTCCCAAATTGTATCCGTATAAAAAGATCATGAAAGTGATCACTCAAACCCAATATAAGAGCAAATTGACGATTACCCTGAAGACCCCTATACTAGCCGAGATAAACATAGACCCGTGCCGCATGGAGGAGGTGTGGAATATTATGCAGCAGGAGACTTCTCAATCTGAGACAGATGTTAACCATGACCAGGATCTGGTCAGAAGACGGGCTATTCTTGCAACTCAATTTCAAGCTCTTCCCATATATGGGTCAGCAGAGTTTTGGAGCCTTGTCGAAGAGCCCCAATTAAAGCTAGCTCTACCCTTAGAAGTTTTAGTCAAATGCATTCGCGTTGCAATAACTCAAGAGGATAGTGCAGGCAAGAATCGTATGCTTGAAATGATATTCCGTCGTACACAGGGAGCAAATGAATACTGGTCGCGGCAGGTTCTCAGCCGAATTCATCTTCGGTCAGAGGAACGATGCATGTTTGCGCATGATTTGTATGCTGATTTGTGTGAACGTGTTATACGCGCTTTGAATGATAGCAAGCGGCTGTTCTGGGAGGAGAATTTTCAACACTGCCTATGCTTTGAACGCAAACACGTGTATCAAGCTTTTTTGACGCGCGAAGGACGATGGTATAATCAATATGCAAACGAATCTAATACTCGCCGCATTCCTCGATCACTCATCGGGAGCTTAGATCAACCTGTACAGCACGCCAATGGTGAGTCGTGGGAAATGGATATTGTGGATGAACAGGCACAACAAGCGTTGCTTTCTGTGGAACAGCACGATTTACCACTTCTCATTCTAAATCTGCCGCAAAAGTTAAAACCTGTG
>WNGI01017196.1_pt1 | contig 15233 bp, 10 predicted proteins | sample 5400621 | NCBI WGS metagenome assembly WNGI01 (sample SAMN13153374, study PRJNA577476) | soil metagenome | isolation source: 20 cm soil or saprolite under Garry oak tree replicate 1 | place: USA:California | collected 2016-06-15 | reverse complement strand
CACCCGCCAGCGGTGGCGCTCGAGGAGGCGCCGGTCCTCGACGTCGCCGTCCGCGAGCAGGAGCGCGAGCTCGAGTGGCTGGCCAGTCATCTCGGGGAGCGTCGCATACTGGAGAAAGGACACCCGTTTGTTGTTGTCGGAACAGACCTCTTTCCCGCCTTCGATCACCTTGACCCACTTGCCGGACCACCATCCGGCGATGGTGCTGAACACTACGCAGCGCGGGTCGTGGACGTAGGGCCACAGCTCGAGACACACGGGCGGGTGGATGTGCACCCACTCGAGTCCACAGTCGGGAAACGGCGCGGCGGCCGTCCCGACGGTCTCGCCGATGGTGAAGTAGACATCGTGGGGAGGGACGCGGAGCTGTCCGGTGCTGATCCAGAGCTGGGTCAGCCCCGGATCGATGTCCACGAGCGCGGTGCGGCGCGCGCAGGCGAGCAGGCGCGGGTCGATCGCGTAGTGGAAGTTCAGCACCAGGTCCGCGCGCCGCAGCACGGCCTCGGCCTCGTGCCTCGTCACGCCGACGTACTCGATCGCCCCGTCCTCTTTGTCGCTCAGCGTGTAGAGCAGGACCCGACCCGCCAGCCCGAATCGCTCCATGTGCTCGAAGAACGTCGTCATGCCGCACGAGTCCCGGTCGGGATCCTTGCCGGGGCGGAACTGCTCGAGCCAGTAGACTTCGCACCCCAGCCGAGAGAGCCCCTGGACGTATTGCATGTACACCCAGAAGTGCCCGCCTCCTGCGGGGAAGTTCGCGACGTCGAAAGGCGAGACGACGATCGTGGCCATCAGTCGGAGGGCGCTGGCTCCAGGGCGTCGAACCAGCGCTCGACCTCGGCGAGCTGTTCCCAGCCCCACGCGGCGTTCTGCTGGAGGATCGCCGCGGCGGGCCAGATGACGCGATTCGCGTAGCGCGCGTATTCGGCGGTCTCGAACGAGCGGTTCAGCTCCCGATCCGGCGGCAGGCGCCCGCCGGCGCGAGCGACGCGCCGCCGGTACGCCTCCAGGATCCACGGGCGCTCGCGCTTCGGGAACCGGTAGAGGAACGTCGACAGATCGTAGCTCGCCGGCCCGACCGCCGCGTGATCCCAGTCGATGAGCCGCGCGACGAGGCCGTCGCTCGTCGTCGCAACGAAGGTGTTCGCGGTCCACAGGTCTCCGTGCAGCAGCGTCTCGGGCCCGCCGAACGTTTCCAGCATCTGCACCCGCCCGGGCAGCTCCTCGCGGAGGCGGTACAGCCGGATGAGCAGGCGGCCGCGCAGCGCCTCCTGCTCCGGCGTCGGCGCGACCAGGGGCGGGACCAAGCCCTCGAGCCGGGCGATCGCATCGCGCACGTTCGCCGCGAAAAAGGGAGCCCCGAGGTCGCCGCAGAAGTGCCGGCACTCGGGCAGCAGCGGGTGCCCGGCGGCGCGGATGTGGAGCTCGGCGATCAGGTCCACGACTGCGCTCACGCGCGCGGGGTCCGGACGCGCGGCGTCGACCGCCTCCTCGCCGATGTCTTCATAGACGTGCCACACCCATTCTCCTCGCCGGTCGGCCGCCGTTGCGAGGAGGCGCGGGCAGCGGTCGCCCAGGCCGATCGCCGGGAGCCACCGCCGCGCCACGAGCTCGTTGCGTCGCGCGAGCCAGGGATCGAAACGTTTGAGCACGACCGAGCGCGCGCGGCCGTTCGTTCCGATGCTCAGACGATAGACGCGGGCATTCACGCGTTCGAGCTCGGCGGGCCCCTCCTCCTCTGCGGCGGCGGAGTCGAGGAGCGCTTCCGCAAGGGTGAGGTACAACTCGGCCGTACCCGGCTCACCCGCATCGCTCACCGCGCGTCGCATGGCCGCCCGGATATCCGTCATGCCGCCCCTCCCAGCGCTCGGACGGCGTCGCTCAGTCGAGCCTGTATGGTCCGCAGCCACGACATCGGCCGGCTGAGATACAGGGGCGAATCGTACGCGAGCTGCGGGCTCACCCAGCTCATGGCCGCGAGAGACCGGAAGATCTGCCCTACGGTCGCCAGCCGCCGAACGGCCTCGAGATCGAGGCTCCAGCACTCACCGGCGACCGACCAGTACGCCGCGATGTCCACGCGGGTCAGGTCAGCGGCCGGGGCCCCCCAGCCCGCGGTCTCCCAGTCGAACGGGAAGAGACGGGCCCCGCCGTGATCCCGTCGGATGTAGGCGTTCTTGGGACGAAAGTCGCCGTGGACGAGTGTCGACGGCGCCCGCCGGCAAGGTTCCTCCAGCCACCCCCACCGAGCCTCCAGGAGGTCATGCTGGGAGACGATGGCCTTCAGCAGAGCGATCTCTTCGACGGTGAGGGCGGGATTGCAGATATTGCGCAGGATATTCGCGCGTGCCGCGCGGAGATGCTGTAGATAGCGGGCCGGTCCCCCGTCCGGCAGACGCGCCGCAGCGGTCGCGGCATCGGCGCACCTGGTGGTCGACGTGTGCATCAGCCCCAGCCATCGTCCCGCGAGCGCGTACTGCTCCCGGTCCGACGTCGCGTACCGCTCATCGCCGACGTCCTCGAGGAACAGCCACGCGAAGTGCGGGTTCTCCGCTCGCCAACCATGGTAGCGCGGCGACGTGACGGGCAGGCGCGGCAGGATCTCCTCGTAGACCGTCCGCTCGATGAGCGCCTTCGCCATGCGCGCGCGCTGGGCGATGATCGACGCGCCGTCCGGCGTCGATTCGACGAGACGATATGTGTTCGATTTCGTGCCCTCGCGCAGCACCTCGATGCGCTGTGGATCAGGCGCGTCAGGGGCGAGCTGTCGCCACGCGGCGACCGCGGGGTGGCACGCGAGGTTCCCCCGCTGGACGGCGGCGGGGGCGCTGCGGCTCACCGTTTCTGACATCGCAGCGAAGGCGTCGCCTCCACGAGACGGCCTCGCTCCACTTGCAGGCGGACGTCGCACGCCGTGAGCGCGCTCGCACGGTGCGTGATGAGGAACGCCGTACGGCCGCGCATCAGCCGCTCCAGCGCTTCCAGGATCACGGCTTCGGTGCGCAGATCGACCGAACTCGTGGGCTCGTCGAAAATGAGGATCGGGGCATTCTTCAGGTAGGCGCGCGCGAGCGCGATGCGCTGGCGCTCTCCGCCCGAGAGCTGCATGCCGCGCTCACCGACACGGCTCCCGTACCCCTGCCGTGAGCGCACGATGAAGTCGTGGGCGCCGGCGGCCTTTGCGGCCGCGACGATTTCCTCGTCGCTGGCGGTGGGCCGCCCGTAGGCGATGTTCTCGCCGACGCTCGTCGAGAACAGCACCGGATCCTGCAGGACGATGGCGAACTGGTCGCGCAGGTCGGCCAGCTTGTAGTCTCGCAGATCCACGCCGTCGAGGAGGATCTGGCCCTCGGTGGGGTCGTAGAAGCGGGTGAGCAGGCTGAGCAGCGTGGTCTTGCCCGCACCCGTCGCCCCGGCGATGCCCACGCAAGTCCCGGGCGCGACATCGAACGACACGTCGTGCAGGACCCTCGAAGCGCCGTCGTAGGCGAAGGAGACATGCCGGAACGTCACCGCACCCGTGGCGCGCACCAGCCGCCGGGCATTCGGCCGCTCGCTGACGTCCGGTGGGTGATCCAGGAGAGCGAACGCTCGCTCGGCGCTCGCCAGGTGGGACTGCAGGCTTGCCGATTTCTTGCTGATGGTCTTCAACGGCTCGTAGAGCTGGGACAGGTAGGCCATCACCATCAGCAGCTCGCCGAGCGTCAGCCGCCCGGAGAGCACGTGGTGCGCGCCGATCGAGACGACGACAGCTGTCCCTCCGGCGGTGGTCAGGCCAACGAGCAGACCAAAACCGTTCTCCACGAATGCGAGCCGCAGACGTGCCCGCACACCCGCGCTGGATTGACTGACGAACCGTTCCTGTTCACGGAACTCCTGGCCAAAGGCCTTGACGACGCGTATGCCCGCCAGCACCTCTTGCACCACCGACTGGGCGGAGCTGTCGAGCTCCTTCACCGTGCGGGCCTGACCCCGAAGGCGCCGACGATAGATCCTCATGAGGACGAGGAGGACGGGTGAGATTGCCACGCCGACCATCGCCAGCTGCGGATCGAGTCGGACGGTGACGTAGAGCATCAGCGCGAGGCTGCATCCCGAGGTGAGGAAGGGAACGAGGCCGTCGATCATGATGTACTGGATCGACTGGGCATCCCACTGGATCCGGTACGTCGAATCGGCGCTGCCCCTGGAATCATGATAGAAGAGCGAGAGGCGCTGGACGTGGCAGAAGAGCCGTGTGCGGAAGCCGAGAACCAGTTTCTCGCCGGTGTACGTGCGCAGCAGCGACACACCGAGTTCCTTCAGCTGGCTGACCAGGGCAATGGCCACGAGGAGCGCGACCATGACCGCCAGGAGGGCGTTCTTGGAGTGCATGGCGGGCGGCAGCAGGACGTCGACGAAATGCGGGAGAGGGTGGGAGCCCAGCACGCTGTCGACGACGATCTTCATTGGCAGAGGCACGAGCAGTGCGATCGGGGTCGAGAGCAGGCTGAAGAGAAAAATGCCGGCAATGTGCGGCCAGTAAGGCCATGCCTCGCGCAACAGTCGCCGGTAGATGGCAAGGTCTGTATGGCTCATCGGACGCTTTCGAAGCCTGATTCCCCGAGTGCGCGACGGATGGCCGCCAGGCTGGCGGCGCACTCCGTCCCCATGCGGACCCCTGGCAGCAGAGCCGCCGTGCCGAGGATGACGCTGGCGGGCCAGGACGGGTCGATCGCGGCGGCGGTGGAGAGGGCGGCGAGCACGACGGTCAGCGCGACTCCCATGAGCGAGCACCTCGGCCACGTGCGGAGCCGCACGAGCTGCGTCCCATGGCCATGCTCTTCGACCGCCATGAGCACGCGGGTGCCTCCGAACATTCCACCCCGTATCTCGAGGTCCCACCGGTCGTACTCGCCCCCGGACTGCACGGTGGCGTGGCCGGCGCGCAGGGCCGCCTTGAGGGACCGCAGGCGCTCCTCGTGCGCCTGCCACCGTTCGGTCCAGACCCTGAGCGTGCGCGGCCGGGGAAACACGAGCCCGTATGGACGACCCCGCCGCCAGGGTGTGAGGCCGCCCGCCAGACGACCACGCAGGCGCGCCAAGGGCTGGAGGAGATGGAGGAATGCCGTCAGGCCACGCAGTCTGAACCTCTCCGCGGCGCCGGATCGGGATGCGCTCGCGAAGGAAGCCCGGGCCGCGCTCACGCCGGCCTGGGCCAGAAGAAGGGCGACGGCGCAGGCCGCCACCGGCAGGGCGAAGAGCAGGGGTGTCCACAGGGCCCCGAGTGCAGAGAGCGCCAGGAGGGCGACGATCACCAGGTACCACTCCGGCATCAGGGGTAGGGAGAGGAGGCCGCCCCCCGGAGGTTCGCAGAGACGCTGGAACGGTGCGCTGCCCCACGTGCCGTAATAGATGCGGCTTGGCCGGAATAGCGCGCGCGCGAGGCCTTGGCCGTAGATCCGGCCGGACCAGCCGGCATGGCCGGCGACGTTGTACTTCTCCGGCCACTTTCTCTCCAAGAGCGCCTCGGACCTGCCGTAGCCCACCTGCTGTTTCCAGAACGCGCGCACCGAGTTCCGGCGATGGTGCCAGACCATGGCCGCCGGGCTGAACCCCAACGTCTCGCCGCGTTCCCGCAGCCGCCAGCACAGGTCGACGTCGTCTCCGGCGACACGGAACTGGGGATCGAAACCGCCGACCGCCTGGAGGGCGGCCTTGCGCACGGCCATGTTGCACCCTGGAATGTGCTCCGCTTCCCGATCGGACACGAGAACGTGAGCCGGGTTGCCCGGTGCATTCCCGACGCTTTCGGCGAACCATCCATCATCGGGGGGCCCGATGTTGGGGCCGCCGACCGCCGCATGCGCCGTGCTGCAGAACATGGCGGAAAGGTAGGTAAGCCAGTGTGGGTCGGGAAAGGCATCGTCGTCGAGATAAGCGACGATCTCCCCGGTGGCCGCTTCCATGCCGGTATTCCGGGCGTTGCCGAGGCCGCGATTCTCGGTGGTGATCACCCGGACATCGTACTCACTGAGCACCGCCGGGGTGTTGTCGGTCGATCCGTCGTTGACCACGATGACTTCGAAGTCCGGGTAGTCCAGCTTCCGCAGGCCTTCGAGGCAGTCGCGGATCACCCTCCCGCCGTTGTACGTGCAGACCACGACGCTGATGCGCGGGCAGGGCCGGTCCTGCGGGAACGGGACCGCGGCGAACGCCTTGCGGACGGCTGCCAGGGCCTTCTTCGGCCGCCGGTCGCGGCGTGTCAGACCAAACGCCCAGTCATCGACGTCTTCGCCGGTCCTGTACCACTCGTCGGTCCAGGCGTAGACGAAGGCGCCCGCGCACCCCGACGCGAAAGCGGTGCGAACCTGACGTTCGAGGACCTCCGCTTGCGCGCTCTCGCCGTGCCGGAGGCTGTCGAGCCCGATCTCACTCATGATCAGGGGACGATCGGCGGCGATGTTTTGAAGGCGCGCGAGATAGGCTGCGAACCGCTCCTGCGACTCCAGGTACGCGTTGAAGCAAACAAGATCGAGAAAGGGCAGCTGCAGATATTCGCTGGAGGGGTAGTTCACGTAGGTGACGAGCGCCGTGGGATCCTCGGCCTTTGCGGCTCGGTAGAGTCGCTCGATGTAACCGGCCATGCGGCGGCGGCCGTGCCAGCGCACGATCGGAGCCGGGATCTCGACCGCCTCCAGGTGATCCAGGCCGTCCCTCCTGTCGGCCAGGAGGCCCACGTATCGTTCCACCGGCAGGCCCACCATGACGCGGAGGCCGTGCCTCCAGGCAGAGTCGAGCAACCAGGGCGGCGGCACCGTGTAGACGCGGACCGCGTTCACGCCGCATGCCGCCATGTGAGAGAAGTCCAGCTTGACGATGTCTAGAGGGGGATATTCATGACCGTCCGCGTCGGGACGGAAGGTCCCATAGGTCACGCCACGGACATACAGCTTGTCATCGCCGACGGAGATGAACTTGCCCCGTGCGGACGGCGCAGCATCGACCTCCGCGAGTGCGGGAAGCCTGTTCGGGCCGGTGGTGATCGCGCGTACCGAACTCATGGCGATGAGACTTCCCTGTCTCGTTGCCGACCCGGCGAACGGGGCCAGGAAGCACATGACGAGGAACAACACAGCGCGAGCCGCGGCGTCAAGATAATTTTTCAGGGGAGCCTTACTTTGCTTGATGCTTGCAGCTCTGCAATATGGCAGCGCTGCAATCCCGCATACCGAGTGCTTAGGGAAGAGGCGAAATCTAAACACCTCCCGAACGGGAGAGACCGTCTCAGACCGAGCTCGCCCCGGGCGACGCCCCGTCTCGTCGAACCCGGTTCCCCTTCACGACGCGGGCCCGCGCCGCGCGGGGGGTCGGGGGAACGTCAGACTGAACGTCCGACTTCGGACGTCAACTTCCACCGCCGCATGCCCGAGACGCCTGACGAAGCCCGATATGGAGCACCCGCGGCAGGCGATTCGCCCAGCTTCGCGAGGGCAGCCCCCAACTCCGCGTGGAAAAGATCAGGAACTGCTGGCCGGTTGGCCGTCCACCACGCCTGGATTGCCCGAACGTGTAGGCGCGCTTCCGGCGAGACGTCGACGCGATCTACGGGCTACGTCCCGCCATCCTCCACGCTCCTGATCAAGACGATCGTGACCATCGAGGGCGTGGCCCGGTCGCTGAACCCGGACCTGAATCTCGTCGCGGCGGCGGTCCCGATCGTGCTGCGCGCGATGAGCCGGAGGTGGCTGACGTGGAGGTTCTGGAGAGAGCGGGCGCTGGTCGGGTCCTGATCGAACCGTTACCGCTGCCCCGCCTCACTGCCGCGCGAAGCGGATCTCGGTGTCGCTCGCCCCGTCGATGGAGCGGGTCCAGGCGGCATTCGCGCGCCCGGCGCGGTCGAGCGTCACGGACTGGAAGTCGAGCAGCTCGCGATCCCCGTCGCAGCCCGTGCCCTCCGTGCAGATCGGCCCGCTCTTCACCGGGACGGGGTCGATGATGGCGAGAGCCGTGAAGCTGGCGCCGCCGTCGGTGCTCTCGAGGTAGGTCTCGAACCACTGGCTCTTCTCGGCGACGGTGTCCGGAGTGCCGGGGGCGTCGGTATGGTAGAGCGTGACCGACACCTTGTCACCGCCGGCCGCCACCCACGGGTAGACCGACGTGCCTGAACCAACGAGGGTCGCCGGCACGGTCCAGCTGGCTCCCCAGTTGCTGGACCGCGCGTACCGGACTCGGGACGACGCCGAGCCGCCCTCCGGTGGAGGTGAAGTAGATGAGGCCGACGCGATCGCCGGAGCCGAGCGGCGCCGTGCCCGGCTCGGCGATGAGGGTGCCCGGCGGGCACACGCAGCCCGTCTGATCGGCGGGCGTCGCCGCGACCGTGGACTGCGAGTAGACGAGGCCGTCGGTCGGCGCCGTCGACTTGGAGACCACGAGGCCGGCCGGGATCTGATGGGTCGCATGATAGACATTCCCGCCGCCGGCGGTTGCCACCCACTGGCGGTCCTGAACGACCACCCCCTGGAGCGGATTCGCGGCCCAGGTCTCACCGCGGTCCGTAGACCGCGACACGGTGGCGCTCCCGAGCCAGAGGTCGGTCATGTAGACGGTACCCGTCACCGGGTCGACGGACAGGTCGGAGTCGCCCCCGCCGGGCAGGTCGGCGCGGGCTCCCGGCGGGGTCAGCACCCAGGTCGCGCCGCCGTCGTCCGAGCGGAACACGAGGCTGGGCGAGCCTGATACGTGGAGGCCGGGCGGGGCGTTGACGTAGATCGTGCCGTCGGAGGCGACGTCGATGCCCGGCTCGCCTGCATCGAGGCCGGTGACGACCACGGGGGGCCCGAAGCCGCCAGCGCGGTGCGCCGGTGGGGCGATCATCAGGCCGACTGCGAGCGCGAGCGTCGACAGGTGGTTCTCCATGGAGGGTGGCTAGCAGGCGGAGGAGGGGCGGACGATCACGTCCGGATCGCGTCGATGGGTGAGGCACGGGGACAGGGCGACCGAGTCACGTCCCGGGGTTCGGGTGGCCGGCCCCGAGCCTCGGACTCGGCGGCGCGCTGCGTCGAGTCGAACGGGAAATGGATCGACCTCTTTCGGGTTGTCGGCTTCTCGGGCAGTGGTGAAGAGACGGGTGGCGCGACCGGCCGGTAGGGCGGCGCCTCCGGCGGACGGGTCGGAGACTCCGCCGGACGACTACGACGATGGCGCGCAGAGCATCGTCGCAGCCCTCGGCTGCACCAGGCGATCTCCGAGCTGCGGGCGTTGACGCCTGGAATCCTCCCGGCGCGGAATCTGGCGCCGTCCCAAAGACCGCACACGCCCGAACTGGTCGGCCACGGCGACGGGCGTGAAAGCCGTCCTCGGGCATTTGATGCGGTAGCAAACGAACTTGCCGGCGTTCCCCCCGGTCGGACCACCACCAGGAGGCGGCGGGTTCACATTCGTCTTGGTCGTGTCCACGAGTCCCGTGAGATCGGCGGTATACGTCGCCCTCGGTGCGGAGTCCTTGATCGGAGAACACTCGAGGTGGTCGGCATGGACGACGGTGGCGAGCGCCATGGTGAGCGCCGCGCCCACCAGAGCCGCACGGAGATTCCGATTTGTCGTCATGCGTGTCCCCCGAGCCCCTTGCGTGTGTCCAGAGAGAGAGGTCATTGGCAGAAACATCCATCAAAGACCATCCAGGTGCACGACTGGCCCACGGGACATGCGCCGTTGCATGCCGGCGCTTGAACGGAGTCGCACGGCGGCAACGTCGTGCTCGTGGACGTCGTGCTCGTGGAGGACGTCGACGTCGTGGACGAGGTGGACGTCGTGCTCGTGGAGGACGTCGACGAGGTGGACGTCGTGCTCGTGGAGGTGGACGTCGTCGTGGTCGATGTCGTCGTACTGGAAGTCGTAGTGGAACAGGTCGTCGTCGCCACCGTCGTGGTCGTCGTCGTGCCCGGCTCTCCCTCCGGCGCGCAGAGCAGCCTCGGCGCACTCGGCGTCACCATGCGCGACCCGAATTGGTCGTTCACCATGACGGGCGCGCGCGCCGCCTTCCGGCACCTGAGCTTGTAGCAGAGGAAGTTGCCCGCGGGCGTGGGAGTGGGATGGGCGCCGGGCGGACTCGGCGTGACGTTCGCCTTCGTGGCTTCGACGCAGAGTTCCGCCGCCGGCACCTTGATGGTGCATCGCGCCGCGGCCGTGAGGCCGGTGAGGTCGGCGGTATAGATCGCCTTCGCAGCGCTGTCCCTGATCTTGTAGCACTGGAGGTGATCGCGCACCGGTTGTGCCCGGGCGAAGTTCACCGACGCGAGCAGTAGACCGACGAGAACGACCGACGTGCGCACGGCAGGCCGGCCTACGACGACGGCGCGCAGGAGGTCTTCGCGTTGCTCGGCCAGTCCCCAGCATTCCCATCGCTCGGTTCGCCGCCCGAGCGCGGCTGGAGAAGCTGAAGGATCGGCGTCGCCGCTACCCGAGTGGGCATAGGAATCACTAGGGGGCATAGGGATCGCTCGGGAAAGTGACGCGTTTGTTGCAATCGACACCTGGGTGTCAATACCAACAAAAGCGCCGGGAAAGTTTACGTAACCGGTTCTCAGACTCTCGCGCTCGTCGGCCGGGTCGCCGTCTCGGATCCCTCTCCGGAGCTTCATATACGAGGCGGACAAAGCGGCCGTCAAGAAAATCTCCAGTTGCGCAGACCGGCGGGCCTCGGAGAGGCACGCCGCGCCGCGCGGGGGGTCGGGGAGCGTCAGACTGAACGTCCGACTTCGGACGTCAACTTCCCCCGGTTGTCGTTCCTAGTGCGCCAGGCGAAGCCTGGGAAAGGGGGAAGAGATGTAGTCGCGATCTCGGAAACCTTTCGATGGAGCCCAGCGGGTGACCAGTCCCGCCCGGAAAAGGTTGGCCACCAGCCGGCACCGAGTGTTGCGTGGTGGCGGAGTGATCCGCCCTGCGAAGCGTACACAGGGAGTGTGCAGGCCGCGTGATTGAGCCTCGAGAGATAATCGCGGTGCTCTCCCGGAAACTCCGCGGCCACTACGGCTACTATGGGATCACCGGGAACTCGGTGCGAGGAATGCTATCTGCTCCCCGCAGCCATCGCCGTCCACTCCAGCTATCGTCGTGCAGCGAACCCATGAGCTGAAGAGCCGGATGCGTCAATCGCGCACGTCCGGATCCGTGGGAGCCCCGGGTGGGCGACTGCCCGGGGCGACCCGACCAGGCCTACCTCCCGATCGACCGGGTCGGCGCCAATCTCTTCTTCCAGCTGATCAGCCGGCGCTACGAGCGGGGCCCGATGATCCTCACGAGCAATCAGGGCTTCGGCAGTTGGGGCGACGTGTTTGGGGATCGCGTGATCGCCACCGCGATCCTCGACCGCATCCTTCACCACGCGATCACGATCAACATCCGCGGCAACAGTTACCGGCTCAAGGACAAGCTCAAGGCCGGCCTCGTGCGCCCTGCCGAGGCCACGGAGTCCACTTGAGGTGAGGAGATTTCGCTTCCCCGCCTGGGGGAGAATTGGCTTCCCGTTGACAGCGGCTCCACGTGCGCGGGCTCGTCGCCAAGATCCCGCGCTCCCGCCGCTGGCGCGTGACGCACTTCGGGCACGCCGTCATGAGCGCCGCCGTCCGGCTCCGCGAGGATCAGTTCCCGGACGCGTTTCTGAAGGAGGCTGCCTGACGGCGCGAGGATCTACGCACCGTGCGGAGAGTCGAACAGCAAGACTCTACAGGCCTCATGGCGCGCCTGCACGCTCCGCAGTCGCCACAACTGGGACCTTCGGCGTCCTCCGTTGGATGGAGCATACGGAGTGGCGGCCGCCAGTAGCCGCAGCCTTTGGCCGTCGCCTCCGCGCTCCCCGTCCAAGACGGACAAGTCTATGGCATTGTGCAAATTGGGGAAGCTTGCAGGGACGCACGAAAGACCCGGCTGCCGAGGACTCCCGATCATGACGCCTTCCTAGAAGTCACTGAAAAATCTCTTGACCCGCCGCTGGGAGGCAAGTAACGCTCCCCGCCCAAATGGGGACTTTTGGGCTGCGACCAACGGGCCGCGGTTGGCAAGCGATCGGAAAGAGGGAGTGAGATGCGATCGATTTCCCCGGCTGGCCGGTCTCCGCCTCGCCTCGTCCGCGCCGGTCGGCAGCCTGGCAACTCGACAATGAAGCGGGGCAAGGATGCCCTCCTCTAAATGAAGCGGGGCAAGGACGCCCTCCCCTAGAGGAGAGCTGATCAAATGAAAGCGAGACCTAAACAATTCAGAGGAGCGAACACAATCGTAGCCGTGGTACTCACCTTGGCATTCGCGCTGGAGGCGACGCCCGCGTTTGCCGTTCATGACGAAGGCATCTTCCAGCTCGATGGGGATGCGAAAGCGGCTACCTGCTCAGGCAATGGGCCTGGGAATTCGTCATTCGGTGATAGTATCGGGTGCAACGGGGAGGACTGGGATACCCTCTACACATGCACAGGGGGCGGCAGCCTCGGGTCGACTTGCACTGTTGCCCTACCATGCGATGCCAACGGCGACGGCGTGCTGAGTGGAACGGAATGCACTACCAACCATGCCAGCGCGATAGCAGTCTTGGCGGTAGATCCGGCGCCCCTCAGCATCTTCACGGGGGGTGGTTCGAAGGACGAAAAAGACATCACCCAGTGGCAGTGGGTAGACGGCAGTGTGCCGGACAAGGATGACCTGATCGAAGGCTTCGCCGCCCTCTACGTTGCCCCGCCGGGGACCACGCGGGGAGGCGTATCGGTTGCAGGCCACAAGATCGTCTACTTCGGCGCCAACCGGCTTGCGGTCAACGGCGATGCCCAGATTGGCTTCTGGTTCCTCCAAAACCCCGTTGGTCTCGGCGGCACGGGGCAGCACGCATCACCGTTCGTGGATACTAGTGTCGGTGGCGCCGTCTCCCATAAGCTAGGCGACGTCCTGATCCTCAGCAACTTCGTCCAAGGCGGCGGCAGCTCCAACATCCAAGTATACGTAGTCAACAAGCTAACCAAAGGCAACTGCCCGGCTGGATCCGTCGAATCCAAAGCTGGCACGGGCGATATCTGCCTGAAGCTGCTAGCCAATGGCACGGTTGCCCTAAACGGCATCTGTAATAGCCAAACTACCATTCCCGCCGACGCGGCTTGCGCAGCGACAAACGGAGTTGTGGTACCGGCACTCGATCCGGACTTCATCCCCAAGGCGGGCGCAGCAGCCGGGAACTATCCGGTCGTAGGCTTCTTCGAGGGTGGCTTGGATCTGACCGCCGTCGGTCTGGGTGGGGAGTGCTTCCCCACGACCGTCGTGGAGACGCGGTCCTCGCAGTCCATTACGGCGGTCCTCAAGGACTTCACGCTCACACAGTTCGAGCGTTGCCAAGCCAAGATCGCCACCGAGATCCGCGATGCCGCCGACAACGACATCACCACTACGTCGGTCACCCCAGGGACGGTGATCCACGACGTGGCCTTCGTCACCGGGAATCAAGGCGGGCCCGATCCCGGTCAGGGCGGGTCGGGTAGCTGCACGGTGTCGCGCCCCTGCACCGTGACGTTCAGGCGCTTCGCCAACGACGCTTGCTCGGGCACCCCCACCACGGAGACCCAACCCTGTGTCTCTGATGGAGCGGGGACGGGATCATGCACGGCCACTTCGTCTACCTTCACCACGGTCCAGCCCCCTGGCTACTCCTACCTGGCGACCTACAACGGCGATAGCAACTACCCGCCCATAGCGCTGCCAGCTACCTCTTGTGAGGTGGTGGAAGTGGGCAAGTTGAACTCGACCATCGTCACCGACATCTTCAAGGTGAGTAGCGTCGGGCCGCCTCCGGTTTTGGACGGCACGTTCACCGATAACCACATCGACCTGGCCGGTGCGGGCACCGTGTCCGTGGTCGACCAGGCGACCGTCACGCCCGAGGCGCCTCAGACGTGCGGATCGACGGGTCTCCCGCCGTGCCCCACGGGTACCGTGACGTTCACGCAGTTTACCAACGGTGCCTGCTCAGGCACCGGCACCGCCGAGAACAAGTCCTTGGACAGCTCCGGTGAGGCGCTATCGAGCGTGTTCAATCTGGGTGCGAACGGCCTCTCCTACATTGCCACCTACGGTGGGGACAATGTCTACAATCCCGCCACGGCAAGCAGGTGTGAGCCGGTGTGCGCAATCGACACCACCAAGTAACCGAGACCTCGTCACATGATCATAGGCCCTGGTGGTCGGACCGCCGGCCACCAGGGCCCGTCCTCCGGGCACAGCGAGACGGCGCTCGCGCGCCAGCCCTCGTAGGTGGTCGCGCGCCTGTTTCTTCTACGCCTCCGGTTCCGCGCGCGGCAAGCGCAGCACGAAGGTGGTGCCGCCCTCGCCGGAACCGACTGCGATCGTCCCGCCGTGCGCCTCCGCGAACTCGCGCGCGATCGCGAGGCCGAGGCCGGATCCCTGCTCCTTGGTGGTGAAGAACGGTGTGAATATCCGCGCGCGCGAAGACTCGGGAACGCCCGCACCGCGGTCGGTAACCGCGATCGCGGCCGTGCCGTCCGCGAGCGCGCCGGAGACCAGGACTTCCGCGTCGCGGGGCGAGGCCTCGATCGCGTTCCGGAGCACGTTCACGACCGCCTGCTTGATCTTGAGCTTGTCGAGCCGAGCGGTCGCCTCCTGCGGACACTCGAGCCGGATCGTCACTCCGCCCTCGGCCGCTTGCGGCCCGCATTCCTCGACCGCCTCGGCGAGCACGTCGAAGAGCCGGTGCTCGTAGAGGTTGAGTTTGAGATCGCGGCTGAAGACGAGCAGGTCCGTCAGCACGCGGTTCACGCTGCCGAGCGCGTCCTCGATGGCGCCGGCGTTCGCCCTCGCCTGTGCGACCGCCGCGGCCGGCTCGCCGTCGGCGTCGGCGTTGCGGATCAGGTCGGCGTAAATGCCGATAACCCCCAGCTGCTGGAGCATCTGGTGCGAGATCACGGACGACATCTTGCCGATCGCTGACAGCCGCTCGCGGTGTTCCAGCTCACGGTTGAGCGCTTCGAGCCGCCGGTTCTGCTCCTCGACGGTGACTCGCCGCTCGTTGAGATGCTTCAGCATGAGGTGGAGCCCGAGGGCCGACACTGATCCGGCCGTCGCGCCGAGGAGTCCGTGGTGCTCGTAGCCGTAGGCGATCAGGAAGACGAAGGGTGTGAGCGCGAGCGCCGTGATGATGCTCAAGTCCCTTCTGACCTCGCCCGGCGGGCCCGCCGCCCACACTGACGGCCGCAGCACGGAGC
>WNGI01006200.1_pt1 | contig 15236 bp, 19 predicted proteins | sample 5400621 | NCBI WGS metagenome assembly WNGI01 (sample SAMN13153374, study PRJNA577476) | soil metagenome | isolation source: 20 cm soil or saprolite under Garry oak tree replicate 1 | place: USA:California | collected 2016-06-15 | reverse complement strand
CTCGTGGCCGCGACCGGACTCCATCAGATACGCCGTGAGCGCCCCCAGTGCAGCGCCTTCGGCTGCCTCTTTCTTGTCTTTGTCTTTGACGCCCTTCACGGCGCCGACTGCTGCGCCTGCCGCAGCCGCCTGCGCGGCATCCTGTTGCGTGCTGCTTCGGCCCTCTATGAGTCCCTCCTGCCGCGGACCCGATTTCACGCTGTGATCCCCCGGCACGCTCACGACTTCGGCCACGATTGGCAGATCGCCGAACCTGGTGTGGATTTCATCAAACGTCAGCCAGAGTTTCGCCCGGCCCGCCACTCCTGCCGGCTCGACATGGCTGATGTGACCGCGAATCTCCGCTCCAGCCGGGAGATAAATGCCGCTCCCCGCTTCGAGCGGCTCGAGCGTCCTTACCCGGAACTTCGCGTTCACTTGCGTTCCTTTTGTGCCCAACTCTTCATCCACCCGCACCAGAAACTTGGTGCCCGGGGCCACTGCGTAGGTTTCAATCGGCAGCCCGTGCCGCTCACCATCGGCCTTATGACGCTGCTGGTCTGGCGCTGGCGGTGGTGCTTCTCTTGACTGTTGCTGACTCTGCTCCTGCGCCTTGCACGTGACTCCCAACGCAAGCGTCATCGTGAAAATCGCCAAGCTGGCGAATACACCGCTACATTTCCTACGTTCCATAGGTCCCTCCCGCGGAATGCTGAGCAAGAAGGGAATGCACATGGGGAGCCATAACCGGCCGTCGAGTGGGGCTACAAAGCATTGAAAAAGATGCACTTGGAGGCTCCGCCCGACACCCAACGTGGGCGGCAAGACTTCTGTCCGTGAATCCCGCCATCGTCCTGCAAGTATTTTCCGACACACCCCAATGGAGAAAGGCAGCCGGTGGAAACTATTTTTCGAGGAAGCGCCGGATTCGGTGCAGGACGGAGGAATACATCGCGGGTGTGACGCGGCCGGTCTGCGTATTCTGCTGGCTCGGGTGATACACGCCGAACAATCGAGGAGCGCTCGGCGCCACTTCCGCTTCCGCGCCGTGGGCGAATTTGTAGAGCCCGCGCGAAGCTATCACCCCGCGTCGCTTCAAGGTTTCGAGGTACCCGTCCCAGGCGATTCTCCCCAGCGCCAAGATCGCCTTCGGCTGCAAGATCTGGAGTTCCCGCTCCAGGTAACCGCTGCAATTCGAGGTTTCTTCGGGAAGTGGTTTGTTCTCCGGAGGCGCGCACCGGCACGTCGCGCTGATATACGCATTTTTCAGACGCAATCCGTCATCCCGGTCGAGGGAAGTAGCCTGATTTGCAAAGCCCGCTTTGTGCAGCGCCGCATACAGAAAATCACCCGAGCGGTCACCGGTGAACATCCGCCCCGTGCGATTCGCTCCGTGCGCCGCCGGCGCCAGTCCCAGAATCAAAAGCTGCGCGCGAGTGTCTCCGAATCCCGGGACGGGTTTTCCCCAGTACGTCCACTGGCGATACGCCCGACGCTTTTCCCGCGCCACTTTCTCGCGGTAGCTCACCAGCCGCGGACACTTCTGGCAAGTCACGATTTCATCATTCAGGGCACCAAGCAATTCAGGTTTTTCAGGCATGAAGTTAGGAGATCTGGCGTCCCATCATCCGGTTCAAATCTGCGAAGGGGATCGCGCCATCGAACAGGGAATCGTACGTTCCTGTTTCCATCAATTCTTTCCCGATGCGCCGAACGAGTCCAAGTGTTGCCCGCATCACGGCGGAACCTGCGCTTACCCGTGCGACTCCCATCCCTTCCAGCTCCGCGAGAGAAGGGCAGCCGCTCGAGATCAGAATGTTGAGCGGCGCGGCAATGGCCTTCACTAACTCGACGATAGTATCTCGGTCGCTGACTCCTGGAGCGAAGACGCAATCCGCCCCTGCTTTACGGTAAGCGCGCAATCGTTCCACCGTTCGCTCGAAGCGCGTGGCGGCTTCACCGATCGGCTTCAAGTAAGTGTCCGTGCGAGCATTCAACACCAGCGGAACACCCAGTGACTCAGCGGTATCGCGAATGGCGCGGATTTTTTCCACTTGCATAGCTAGGTCAACATGTGAACTCTCGTCATCTGCTGTAACATCTTCGAGGTTCATTCCAATGGCTCCCGCGGCAATCACTGCTTTCGCGGTTTCCTCCATGTCTTTCACCGTTGTGCCGTAGCCGGCTTCCATGTCCGCGGTCAGGGGAACGCGAACCGCGTGCGAGATCTGCCCCACTACCTCCAGCATCTGATCTCTGGAAACGCGCTGCCCGTCTGGATGCCCGAGAGAGAAAGCGATCCCGGCGCTGCTCGTGGCAATCGCTGGATAACGAGCTTCTTCGAGGATTCGCGCACTGGCCACGTCCCAGGCATTTGGGAGCGCCAGGATACGCGGTCCCCCATGCATCTTTCGGAACCGCTCGGCTTTCTCAGCTTGCATGCGGACGTCCATGACGCCACCTCACTCCAGAATCTTCAGCACCTGGTCGTGAATCTTTCCGTTCGTGCTGACGAGTTGTCCCGAATAGACCGTTCTCTCTCCACGCAGATTCGTCGAACGGCCCCCCGCTTCCTCCACGATAATTCCCAGCGGGGCAAGATCCCATGGCTGAGAGGTCAGGTCCACCGCAACTTCCGTGGCACCCTCGGCGACAAGCATGTGTTGCCAGAACCCGCCAATCGAGCGTCCATTTCGCGCCATATCGGACAGCAAGCGCAGTTTCGCCCGCATTGCTGGATCTTTCTTGGGTCCAGTGCCGGTTGTGAAGATCATCGCCCTGCTGAGCTCGTCCACACTCGAGACGTGAATCCGCTTGCCGTTCCGGTAAGCGCCTTCCCCGCGATAAGCCCACCACCGCGAGCGCAATCCCGGAGCGCTCGCCATCCCGGCAACAATCTCGCCGTTCAGCTCGATTCCCATCAGCGTCCCAAATGTCGGAATCCCACGGGAAAACTCTTCCGTGCCGTCGATCGGATCGATAATCATTCGCGCGCAACCCGAAGTGCTCGCAGACTGCGCATCGCCGCCGCCCATTTCTTCACCCAAAACGTCCAGCGCGAGCCCGCTAGCTGCTACTCTTGCCCGCGCCATTTCTTCCACGCTACGGTCGGCCTCGGTTACCGCCGTGCCATCGCCCTTCCTGTCGATGCGCAGCTCCTCCGCTCGGAAATACCGCATCGCAATCGCATCGGCCTCCTCCGCGATCGCCTCCAGCAGTGACCCAAACGTTTCCCCGTATCCCATTCGTTCTCCCTATTCAAAGTACATCATCGGGCTGGCATTTTCAGTCCCAAGTCACCAGTCACCTGATTTGACTCTCTCCTCCGGCACCCCTAGCATACAAACTACCGCGATGTCTGCTCAAGCCAACACCGGAACCGTCCTCGATCGGATTCTCGAGGCTCGCCGCGCCGAAGTCGATCATCGCAAACGTGTCTTACCCGAGACCGCGCTGAAGTACGGCGTGAAAGCAGCCACTCCGCTCCGCAATTTTTCCGCGGCGCTCTGCCGCGATACTCTAAACGTACTTGCCGAACTCAAGCCGGCCTCGCCTTCACGCGGCGTTCTCCGCGATCCCTTCGATCCCGTGGCCCTCGCGCAATCGCTGGAAACTGCGGGCGCTTCCGCTCTCTCCGTTCTGACCGAAAGCGAATTTTTCCGTAGCTCGTTGAAAAATCTCCGCGACGCCCGCAAGTCGATCCAGCTCCCGGTTCTGCGCAAAGATTTTATCTTCGATCCCTGGCAGGTCTGGGAAACTCGCGCCAACGACGCGGATAGCTTTCTGCTCATCGTCTCCATACTTGAAGATGCGCTGCTTCGCGACCTCATTGCACTCGGCCGCGAAATTGGCATGGAGCCGCTCGTCGAGGTCCACACCGCGCATGAACTCGACCGCGCCCTCGCCGCCGGGGCGCGCATCGTCGGCGTAAACAACCGCAATCTCAAAACGCTCACCGTGAGCGTCGAAGCATCCTTCGAATTGATCGGCCGCATTCCCGACGACTGTATCGCGGTCAGCGAGTCCGGTTTGCGCACCCACGACGATGTCGTGAAGCTTCGCGCCGCCGGTTTCGACGCTTTCCTCGTCGGCACGCATCTCATGCTTTCTCCCGATCCCGCCGCGGCTCTTTCCGCGCTCCTCAATTCTCCCCCAGGAACATTGTAGGTGGCCATGATCCGCGTCAAAATCTGCGGCATCACCAACGCAGCGGACGCCTTCGCGGCCATCGAAGCCGGCGCCAATCTCCTGGGGTTCAATTTCTACCCGAAAAGCCCCCGTCACATCACCGAAGACGAAGCCGCAAAGATTCGCCGGCAACTTCCGAAAAAAATCAAAGCTGTGGGCATTTTTGTCAACGCCCCACCGGTTGACGTCGCCGCACTTTGCAAGTCGATGAAGCTCGATGCTGCCCAGCTTCATGGCGAGGAGACCCCAGAAACCGTTGCCGAACTGGCCCGCAGCCTACCTGTTTTCAAAGCCTTCCGCGTCGAGCCTGAGTTTCGCTTGGGGACTCTCGATGAATACCCCGAGGCCTTTGCCTTTCTGTTTGACGCCGCGCACACAGGCCAATATGGTGGTACGGGGCGCACTACGGATTGGGATGTTGCGCGGTGCGCCGCGGTTGGTCGCCGTATCATTTTGGCAGGCGGCCTGAACGTCGAAAACGTAGCTGCGGCCGTGCGCATTGTGCGCCCTTACGGAATTGACGTCGCCAGCGGCGTAGAATCAAAACCCGGAAAGAAAGATCACAGCCTGCTCCGCGAGTTCATTCGGGAAGTCCGCCGCGGCGAGCGGAAATAGAATTAGCTAGCGGAAGATTCACGGAAATCCATGAGTTCCATCCTCCAGTCACCAACGACGACGCCGGGACGATTCGGCCCCTACGGCGGGCGCTACGTCCCCGAAACGCTGATGGTGCCGCTCTTCGAGCTCGAACGTGCCTATGAAGCTGCGAAGTCGGATCCCTTGTTTCAAACTCGCTTCAACGATCTTCTAAAAAATTTCGCCGGCCGCCCGACGCCGCTGCAGTTCGCTTCGCGGCTCACCGAAAAACTCGGCGGACCACGCATTTATCTGAAGCGCGAAGATTTGCTCCACACCGGCGCGCATAAAATCAATAACGCCATCGGCCAGGGCCTGCTGGTCGTGAAGATGGGCAAGCCGCGCATCATTGCCGAAACCGGCGCGGGCCAGCACGGCGTTGCTTCCGCCACCGTCGCCGCGCATCTCGGCCTCGAGTGCGTCGTCTACATGGGCACGGAAGACATGGCGCGCCAGGCCCTCAACGTCGCGCGCATGCGCATGCTCGGCGCGCAAGTCGTCGGCGTCGATTCCGGCAGCCGCACGCTCAAGGATGCCATCAACGAGGCCATGCGGGATTGGGTTACCAACGTCCGTACCACGCACTATCTCCTCGGCTCCGTTCTCGGCGCGCATCCCTATCCCACGATGGTGCGCGATTTTCAGGTGGTCATCGGCCGCGAGGCCCGCGAACAAATCCTCGCTGCCGAAAAGCGCCTTCCCACGCACCTTTTCGCCTGCGTCGGCGGCGGTTCGAATTCCATCGGCCTCTTTTACAATTTTCTCCGCGATGCCGATGTGAAAATGATCGGCATCGAAGCCGGTGGCCGTGGCGGTGAACTCGGCGAACACGCGGCTCGCCTCGGCGCCCATCAGGGTTTTTCCGGCGCGCGCCCCGGTGTTCTCCAGGGCACTTACACTTACGTTTTGCAAAATGAAGACGGCCAGATCGCCACGACGCATTCCATTTCCGCCGGCCTCGACTATCCCGCCATCGGCCCCGAGCACGCCTGGCTCGCCGATCAGCGCCGCGCCGAATATTTCGCCGTCTCCGATGAAGCCGCTCTAGATGCCGCGAGCCTGCTCTCGCGCACGGAAGGTATTATTCCCGCGCTCGAATCCGCCCACGCCATCGCCGGCCTGATGGAGCGCGTCCCGCAATTGAAGAAAGATGATCTCGTGATCCTCAATCTCTCCGGCCGTGGCGACAAGGACATGGACACTTACCGAATGCATGGAGCCGAATAGCCTCAAATAGATACGTCAAATTGGGATTTGTGTTTCGCGACGTCGATTACAATGCAGCTAGAGATTTACCCATGAACGAAAAGAGAGCAACGCTCACCCTCATTCTCGCGCTGGTATTTCTGTCTGTTTCCGCAGGAGGGATCTGCGGCAGTCCAAAGAACAAGCTGGAAGCCTATACGGATTCAGAAGGGTATGCGGTATTGTCCCAGTTGTTAGATTCGGATGCCAAGGGCTGGAAGAACACCGTGATTCGACTGGATGGTCTGACTGTTTCTCGAACGGAAATGGCTCATGAGAGTCTCAGGAGGTGTACCGAGCTTGCTGGCGAATTTCAGGCTGCTGCCAAGGATTTTGAGGGCAAGACGCAGCAACGCTGTGCTTTGCGGAAAATGTTCACAACCAAAATTCACTACACCCTATTAAAGGAAAAGAAAGCCCTTCCTGAAGGGATTAGCGGCGGTGTGTACTATGTCTCCCCAGTGGGCTTCGACCAAGACAAGACGCACGGGATCGCTTTCGTCGATTATGTCTGCGGTGGTCTTTGCGGAGCCGGTAGTTTCAATCTCCTGGTTAAAGGCGCAGGTGGTTGGGAATATGTCGGGGGCTGTTCTTGGCAGTATTGAATCTATTGAAAAGCATTGAGGGTAGGTGCGGTTGGTGGGTATAGAGACGCGAATTCGTTCGGCGTTTGAGGCGCTACGGAGCTGCGGCGAGCTTGGCATGGTGGCCTATATCACGGCAGGCGATCCGTCGGTCGAAGCCACGCTGAAATTTGTTCTCGCGCTCGCCGAAGCGGGTGCAGACGTTATCGAACTCGGCGTGCCCTTCAGCGATCCTCTCGCCGACGGCCCCACGATCCAGCGCGCCTCCGAACGCGCCTTGAAATCCGGCACGACTCTCTCCCGTGTCATCGATCTGGTTCGCCGCATTCGCTTATCTTCGCAAGTTCCGCTTGTTCTCTTCAGCTACTACAATCCCATTTTGCAGATGGGCCTCGAAAAATTCGCTTCTGCCGCCGCGAATGCGGGCGCTGACGGCGTCCTCGCCACCGACCTTACGCCGGAAGAATCCGAAGAGTATCGCCGCATCCTCGCCGCTCATCATCTCGACACGATTTTTCTTGGCGCGCCGACTTCCACGGACGAACGCCTGGCGAAAATCGCGGCCTGTTCCTCCGGTTTTCTGTACCTCATCTCTCGCACCGGTGTTACCGGCGCGAAGGACGCCCTGCCCGACGATCTGCCCGCGCTCATCCGCCGCACGCGTGGCGTCACAAAGCTTCCCATCGCCGTCGGCTTTGGCATCTCACTTCCCGGCCATGTGTCAGTTCTAGGCGGCCTGGCCGACGCTGCCGTCGTCGGCTCCGCCCTCGTCTCCGAAATTGAAAAAGCGCCATCCGTCGACGCCGCGGCGCTTGCCCTCGGCGAGCGCATCCGCGCGCTCAAGCAAGCCGCCCGCAACGGCCTCTCCCGCCGCGAGGCCCCGATCGATCGGGGCGAGGTCGCGCCATGAATCTAAGTGATTGGCGTCGCCGAATCGATGAGATTGACAAGAAGCTGGTCGAGCTCTTGAATGAGCGCTCGCACTGCGCTCTGGAAATCGGCAAGCTCAAGCAGGAGGCGAAGATTCCGCTGTACCAGCCGGATCGCGAGAACGAAGTGCTCGCCAACGCCGAGCGCAACAATTCCGGTCCGCTGACCGACGCAGCCATTCGCCGCCTCTTCGAGCGCATCATTGACGAGGCGCGCGCCGCGGAACGCGACGCCATGCATTCCGGCGGCAGCCACCGCAAAGGCGGGAATCAGTGACCGGCCAACGCAGTATGTGTAGATAGGGTTGTTGTAGCGGCCGGACTTTAGCCCGGAATTTCCGTTTTGAGCATTTGTAGTGGCGGGACTTTAGTCCCGTGCTTTTCGCTTCGAATCGCTTAGAGAAGGAAACAGGAAACTCTCATGGTCATCGTGATGCAAGAAGGGGCCACTGACGCCCAAATCCAGCATGTCATCGACCGCCTCGTCGCCAGCGGCTTCAACGTGCACCGCTCCACCGGCGAATCGCACACCGTGCTCGGGGCCGTCGGCGTGCACCGCGATTTCGATCATCGCGACTTCGAATTGCTCGACGGCGTGCGCGAGGTCATGCGCATAACCCAGCCGTTCAAGCTCGCCAGCCGCCAGTTCAAGCCCGAAGGCACCATCGTCGATCTCGGCCGGGGTGTCCGCATCGGCGGCCCAGAAGTTGCCGTTGCCGCGGGCCCGTGTTCGGTCGAATCTCGCGAGCAAATTCATTCCATTGCGGAAAGCGTCGCCAAGGCCGGCGCAAAAATTCTGCGCGGCGGCGCTTTCAAGCCGCGTACTTCTCCTTACGCCTTCCAAGGCATGGGTGAACCGGGCCTCCAGCTCATGCGCGAAGCCGCCGACAAATTCGGCCTCTTCACCATCAGCGAAGTGATGGACGCGTCGCAAATCCAGATGATGAAGGGCTACGTTGACATCTTCCAGGTTGGCGCGCGCAACATGCAGAATTACTACCTGCTTCGCGCGCTCGGCGAAATCCGTAAACCCGTTCTTCTCAAGCGCGGCATGGCCGCCACCATGGAAGAACTGCTGATGAGCGCCGAATATATCCTCGCCGGCGGCAATTACAACGTCATTCTCTGTGAGCGGGGAATTCGCACGTTTGAAACTTACACCCGCAACACCTTCGACATCGCGGCCATTCCCGTCATCAAAAAACTCTCGCATCTGCCGATGCTTGCCGATCCTTCGCACGGCACCGGCCGCCGCGACAAAGTCCCGCCCATGGCCCGCGCGGCCGTCGCCGCCGGAGCTGACGGCTTGCTCATCGAAGTCCACAACGATCCCGATCACGCGCTTTCCGACGGCGCGCAATCGCTCGAACCCAACGCTTTCACTCAGCTCATGGCCGAACTCCGCATCATCGCCCCCGCCATCGGCCGCCGCATCGCGTGAGGCAGTATTCAGTTATAAGTTGTTAGTTTTTGGCTTCGGAATCAAGAGGGCCGCGTCTTGCGGTTCGCGGAGATACCAGCCATCCTGGCGGTGCGACTTTTTTTATACACGTCCGTGAGCTCTCCGCTGAGGTCAGGCTGTTTGCGCAGATAATTCGAGGGCGTGGTTTTTCCGCCAGCCTTTGCGCCCTAGGCGTCTCTGCGTTAGCATTTGTCCTCCGATTTGTTTCTCGGACCGGGAACTAGCGACTGACAGCTAAAAACTCTCAATGTCCCCCCACGTCATCTCCCGCGTCACCATTCTTGGCACCGGCCTCATCGGCGGATCCTTTGCCCACGCGCTCCGCAAATACCTCACCGCGATGCACATCTCCGGCTGGGACCGCCCCGATGTCGTTCGGGAAGCGCAAACTCGCGGCGCCCTCGACGAATGCTTCTCCGGCGATCTAGCGCCTGCCCTGCATAACTCCGATTTGGTCTACATCGCGCTTCCCATCGCCGCGACAATCGATCTTCTTCCGGAAATCGCGCGCCACGCTCCTCCTCACGCGCTCGTTACCGACGCCTGCAGCACCAAAGTCCGCATCGCCCAAGCTGCCGACGAACTTTTCCCCGGCGAAAAGGGCCCGCTCTTCCTCGGCGGCCATCCCATGGCCGGCAGGGAACTCCCCGGAATCACACACGCCGACGCAGATCTTTTCCGCGAAAACACGTACGCGCTGATCGCCAAATCTCCCGAACCCGTAGTGGCGCGTCTTCAGACCGGATCTTTTCCCATCCCCAAAGAAACTGATCCGGCCCGCGATCCACGAATCAGCGCCTTCGTCAAAATTCTCGAAAAAATCGGCGCCCGCCCGCTCTGGCTCGGCGCACCGCAGCACGACTACGCCGTCGGCCTGGCTTCCCATCTCCCCCAACTCGCGGCCGTCGCTCTCGCGGGATTCCTCTACGACCGCCTCGACGAGAACGGTCTCCCCATCACGCTTGCCGGCCCCGGCCTCCGCGATTCGCTCCGTCTCGCCGGCAGTCCTTATTCCACATGGCGCGATATCGTCCTCACCAACCAGGAAGTCCTCTCCGCCGCGCTCGATCTCTTCGCCCGCCGCCTTGACGACCTCCGCGAAAAACTCGCCTCCCGCGAGCTCGAGGCCGACTTCGACGCCGCCAACGAACTCTACAAGCTCCTCCGCAGTCTGTAACGCCATGATTCTTTTTTCGGGCGAGCGCGATACACCATGCCCGCTATCGTGCTTGCTCGTGATTCAGCTACCACACGCCTTCCTTCCTCCCAACCCACCAGATAACCCCGACCGTGGCAGTCTGCTGCTCTTTGCTCAGCACGCCCTCCCAATCGGTTAGAAATGACGGCTGGTTTGAGAAGTCCCGGCGCCACTCGTACCGCATCAGGAATCCCTCGGCAAATTTGTAATCGAAAGTGGCGGTGGTTTCCTTTAAGGCCTGCGTGCGCCCGACGAAGTTCTCCACTCGCGCTGGATTAGGTAATCGCCTTCCGATGCCAATGTGAGCTTCGGCGTAGCTTGCCAGCTCACGTAGCTGTCGAAGATGTGCAACCGGCCGTCCGGAGCTGGCCGGATCGCCGTAAACGCAGGTGATCGTTTTGCGAGGCGTGGCCGTGAAGCCGAACAACTCGTCTTTAAAGCCGTTGGTGGCTTCGGCCTGGTTCGTGCCGTTCACCAGCCAGTAGTTCAATGTCAGCTGATCGTTGAGTTTGTAGCTGGCGCGCACGCTTCGAGGCTGCCCACGAACTCTACAAATTTCGCAGGGTCATCATTCACCTCGATTCGTATTACCACCGTCTTCCAGCTCCAATGCCGGATGAAGTAAACTGCACGGAACACTTCGGAGCACCGTATGGACAAACGTATCGCCTCCGCCGACGCGGCCATCGAGAAAATCCACGACGGCGCCACCATCCTAATGGGCGGCTTCGGCCTTTGCGGCATCCCGGAAAACCTCATCGCCGCCGTCCGCCGTAAAGGCACGAAAGACCTCACCATCGTCAGCAACAATGCCGGGGTCGACGATTTCGGCATTGGCATCCTACTCCAGCAGCGCCAAGTCAAAAAGATGATCTCCACTTACGTCGGCGAAAACAAACTCTTCGAGCAGCTCGTCCTCAGCGGCGAATTGCAAGTGGAACTGAATCCCCAGGGCACTCTGAGCGAGCGCTTGCGCGCGAATTCGACGGCCGCATGTTCGTAATGGAACGCGCCATCCGCGGCAATTTCGCTTTCATCAGAGCCTGGAAAGGCGACCGCTGGGGAAACTTGATCTACCGCAAGACCGCGCGCAACTTCAATCCCATGATGGCCACCGCCGCCGACTACGTCATCGCCGAAGTCGAAGAACTCGTCGAACTAGGCCAACTCGATCCCAATCAAGTTCATACGCCCGGCATTTTCATCGACGCCATTTTCCAAGGCCCCAAGTACGAAAAACGCATCGAGCGCCGCACCGTGCGCAGGGTGTAGTGGCCGGTCTTTAGACCGGCGATTTTGGAATTGGAATGACTGACAACTGAGAACTTTTTATGAAGCTGACTGAAAATCAAGAACGCGAACGCATTGCCCGCGGCATCCGGCTGACGCTCATTTCGCTATTGTTCTTGCCCACGCTGGCCGTCAGTCGCCGCGTCAATTCGTCCGCCAAAACGGGAGATTTCGACGGTGCGCGCGCGTACGAGCACGTCCGTCAGCTGGTGGATATTGGGCCGAGGCCGCCCGCGTCTGACGGAATCCATCGTGCTCAGGCTTACATTATCGGCCAACTGAAAAGCTTCGGCTGTCCTGTCGAAGAGCATGACTTCCATGCTTCGACGGTGCTCGGCGATCTGGCTATGAAAAATATCGTCGTCAAACTTCCCGGCACGAGCTCAGGCCTCATTCTCTACACCACGCATTACGATACCGTTCGCATTCCCAACTTCGTGGGCGCGGACGACGGCGGCTCGGGCAGCGGAACCATGCTCGAGCTGGCGCGCCTCTTCTGCGCACGACAAAATTCTCTCCATGTGTGGATCGTTTTCTTCGATGGCGAAGAAGCGCAAGGCAACTGGACCGATGGCGCCAGCATTCAATGGAAAAACGATAATAGCAACAACACTTTCGGCAGCCGCGAAATGGCCGCTCAAATGGCGCTCTCCGGTGAACTGAAGCGCCTCAAAGCCATGATCCTCGCCGACATGATTGGCCCCGCAAACGTCAGAATCACGCGCGACACCGGCTCGACTCGCTGGCTCACGAATTTCATCTGGGACACCGCGGCTCAACTCGGATACAAAAATAACTTCGCCAACGAAGACTATGCCGTAGGCGGTGACGACCATTTCTCGTTCATCCGCCGCGGCGTGGCCGGCTGCGACCTCATCGACTTTTCCGTCCGGGACACCTACTGGCACACCCCGCAAGACACGCTCGACAAAGTCGACCCCCGAAGCCTTGCCATTGTTGGCCAAGTGCTGGCCGCAACCTTGCCACGCTTCGAGAAAAAGTTCCGCTGAAGTTGCAGTGGCGGGTCTTTAGACCGGTGATTTTACTTTTGACTTGGCTGTAAACTATCGACGGTGAACTTTCTATGCCCCTGACCGAAGAGGAAAAACGCGAACGCATCGCCGGCCGCATCGCCCTCGAACTTCGCGACGGCTACTACGTAAATCTCGGCATTGGCATGCCCACGCTCGTAGCCAATTACGTCCCCAAGGGCATGGACGTTATTCTCCAATCCGAAAACGGCATGCTCGGCGTCGGCCCCTATCCGCTCGAATCCGAAGTCGATCCCGACCTCATCAACGCCGGGAAGGAAACCGTCACCGAACTTCCCGGTACGTCTTATTTTTCCTCTGCTGATTCTTTCGCCATGATCCGCGGAGGTCACGTCGATCTCACCGTTCTCGGGGCGTTGCAGGTCGATGAAAAGGGAACTCTCGCCAACTGGGCCATCCCCGGCAAAATGCTCAAGGGCATGGGCGGCGCGATGGACCTCGTCGCCGGCGCCAAGCGCGTCTTCATCGCCATGGAACACGCCACGCGCGACAACAAACCGAAAATCCTGAAAAAATGCACGCTACCTCTCACGGGCGTCGAAGTCGTCGATCACATCGTCACCGAACTCGCCCTCATCGACGTCACGCCCGCAGGACTCCTCCTCCGCGAACTCGCTCCCGACGCCAGTCTCGAACAAGTCCAGTCCCTCACCGAGCCCAAACTCCTTATTCCTCCCGGCGGCCCGAAACCCATGCCCATGTAGGGTTCCAATGTTGTGAGTAAAGGCGTTCCACATGAAACCCAAGAAAAAAACTGCCAAGTCAAAATCCAAGCGCCCGAAGATGCCGAAGTTCTTTCCCATCGACGATGAGATGAAGGAACTCTCGGCCCTGCTGGAAAACGAAATCTCGGACTGGCCCTGGGTGTCCAAGAAACCCATGTTTGGATACCAAGGTCTTTATCGAGACGGCGTGATCTTTGCCGCCCTCCCCCGTTCTCGCGCCATGAAATCGCCAAGGTCCATCATGTTCAAGTTTGCCTCCGTGACACCGGCCATCCTCGCGTCTGCCAATAAAGATTCCAGAGTTGACACAGTTTCGAGAATGCCCGGTGCAGGATGGTTTTTCTTTGAGCTGGACGCACCCTCCGCCACGCAGAGCGCACTCGGCTGGCTCGGCCGCGCTTACGAAGCCACCAAAAAATAGCCGTCGCCTCACCGCCCGATCGGATTTTCACTTCTCTTCTGGAGTGGAACCACCGGGGTGCCGGGCGGTGGTGAACGAATAGTGGAAGCTCGATACCACGCTCAACACTGTGACGATGTAAATGAGGACATGGACAAATGTGTGGAGCTTAAGATTGGGATATGCAGCCGCGAGAACCACGGTGAAAACAAGGATGATCTGGGTGGCGGTAGTGGATTTGCCGTAGATACTGGGCGGAAAAGGCCGGTACCCGGAGACCAGCAAAATAACAACAGCAACGATCAGGATCAGTACGTCGCGGCTAAGAACGATGATCGTGAGCCACCAGGCCAATTGCTTCTTGAATGCCAGGATGAGGAAAGAAGAGGAGAGCAGGAGCTTGTCGGCGATGGGATCGAGATACGCGCCGAGTGCGGAACGTTGGTTGAGGCGGCGGGCGAGAACGCCGTCGATTCCGTCCGATAGACCCGCAACCACCAGAACGAGCAGCGCCCACCGGTACCGTTCGTACGACATGAGTATGAGAAACAGCGGCAGAAAGCCGAGCCGGAGAAACGTAATTTGATTGGGTACCGTCCAAATGCGGCCTTGCATTGATATCTGAGGATAACTCAGTTCAGGCGAATTGCGCGAGATAGTCGGAAAGGGAACGTCCCACCTTACGCGCGAAAAGCTCGTTCATCGAAGGGATGGAGCCGGAGGCTTCGTCGAGAGAGATGCGCTCGAGGCGGTTCATGGGAAAGAAAATGGTGGGGAGGCCCACGCGCTCGCCGTCGGGCTCATTGATCTGCCGGATAAAGTGGTCGAAGGAATTCAAGTCGATGCCGCGGAGCGTAATTCCGGAAGGGTTGATCGCCAGGAGCTCGCCCCACACTTTTTCCTTGGGTGTGTGGAGACTAACGACGACGATCGAGTGCGGGTCCATGGGTCTGTTGACCTAGAGTATCGCAAATTGCGGGATGTTCGGCGGTAGGGCATAAGAAAATTGCCGAAGAGTACTAACAGTGCAGCGCTGAAACAGGAAAGCGGATGACCGAGAAAAGATGCAGCCCGGTGGTCACAATCTTGGCCAGCATGGCTTCGAGCGAAAAAGAAGGCCGGTCCAACGTCAACCTGGGACGAGAATACCCTGTGCTTGCAAGTTTCTTTCTACCGCTGCCAGGGCAATGGATCGCGATAATGCAAAATCATCAGCACAAAGCTTGCAAGCACAACGATACCTGCCAGCCATCCCAACGCATAAGCCGTCCGGCGTTCATTTGCATTTATCGGCTGGCGATCGACAAACAGTTTTCCGAGACCAAATCCCGCAACCATTCCGGCGAAGTGAGCGTAGTTATCCATGCCCAAGCCTGAAAACCCGAGGACAAAAAGGATGACCACCGAAGTGACCAACCTTGACCGCAACTCTCGCATATAAGATCCACCGCGCTTCGTGGTAATGGCAAGCATTGCTCCGACCAGGCCCAGGAGGCCGCCGCTTGCTCCCAGCGAATAGTTGTGGAATGCCGCGCTGACCAGGAAGCC
>WNGI01002896.1_pt1 | contig 15236 bp, 14 predicted proteins | sample 5400621 | NCBI WGS metagenome assembly WNGI01 (sample SAMN13153374, study PRJNA577476) | soil metagenome | isolation source: 20 cm soil or saprolite under Garry oak tree replicate 1 | place: USA:California | collected 2016-06-15 | reverse complement strand
GCGATCCCGACCGCGAACGACGCCGACCAGAGCCAGTACCCGGCGCTGACCAAGAAGGCGGCTCAGATCGTGAGCAACGCGAAGAGGATCACGCAGTTCTTCGACCGCGACTCGCGACCCGACTTCTCCGGCCCCAACTCGATGCAGGGGTTCCTGCTGAAGTACCTCTCGAACCCCAAGCAGGACACCTCGAGCCTGCAGGGGCAGATGCAGAGCTTCTGGGACTCGTTACCGCCTGAGTAGGGGCACGGATACGATCTGATCCGTGGCCCGCACGACGAGCGTCACCCCCGCCCGGGAGGATTTGCCCGAGGCGGGGGCGCTCGTGGCGACCCGGCAGGGTAGATTCCACGTCCTGACGCGCTACGACCGGCGCGTCCTGATGCTGATGGTCGGCATCCCTCTCTTGCTCGACGTCGTCTTTATCTGGTGGCCGACCCTGTCGTCGATCCTGCTGTCCTTCACCAACTACAACGGCGTCGGTGAGGTGACGGCCAGCAACTTCATCGGCTTGAAGAACTATCAGTTCCTCTTCTCCGGGTACACGCTTTTCTGGCCGGCGTTCCTGCACAACATCATCTGGCTCGCGTGGCTGGCCCTCATCGCCACGCCGCTGGGCATCTTCTTCGCCGTGCTTCTCGATCGCGAGATGAGCGGCACCGGGTTCTATCAGAGCGTGTTCTTCCTCCCCGTCGTGCTGTCCCTGGTCGTGGTCGGCTTCATCTGGGAGCTTCAGTTCAGCCCCACCGAAGGCTTCATCAACAACGCCTTCGGGCTGGTCAAGTCGGGCAAGCTCATCGACTGGCTTGGCAACCCGCGGATCAACCTGTACTCGATCCTCATCGCCGCCAGCTGGCGCCACGTCGGCTACGTCATGGTCATCTACCTCGCGGGTTTGAAAAGCGTCGATCCGACCCTGCGTGAGGCGGCCAAAGTCGACGGCGCCAACGAGATCCGAACCTTCTTCCGGGTCGTGTTTCCCGTCATGGCGCCGATCAACGTCGTGATCGCGGTGATCACCGCGATCGAGGCGCTCCGCGCCTTCGACATCGCGTTCATCGTCAACCAGGGCAAGAACGGGCTCGAGCTGCTGTCGATCCTGATCACCAACAACAGCATCAGCGAGGCAAGCCTCGTCGGCTTTGGGTCCGCGATCGCCGTCATCCTGCTGGTGATCTCGCTCGGGCCGATCATCGTGTTCCTCTCGCGGGTGATGAGGACCACGTCGTGAGCGTGATCGCCGCCGCCACTCGCCGCAGCGCCGCTCCGACGGTGGCAGCGCGCGGGATCCGGCCCGGACGCGTCGCCCTCCATGCGTTCCTGATCGTCATGTCGGGGGTCTGGCTGTTCCCGCTGTTCTGGGCCGTCTACTCGTCCCTGCGGCCGATCAGCGATACGATCCAGAACGGCTATCTCTCCTGGCCCACCGGCGGCCTCAGCCTCGCCAACTACCAGACGGTCTGGACGCAGGCGGAACTGCCCTACTACTACCTGAACACGCTGGTGATCGCGGTCCCGGCGGTGATCCTGACCCTGGTCCTGGCCTCGATGGTCGCCTTCGCCTGCACTCAGTTCAGCTGGCGCTTCAACCTCACCACGCTGATGATCTTCACGGCCGGCAACCTGCTGCCGCCGCAGGTCATCATCGTCCCGCTCTACCGGATCTACCTCAGCACCCCGATCCCGATGCTCGGGTCGATCGACATCGGCAAGTTCTCCTTCCCGCTGTTCAGCGACAAGGGCCTCCTTTACGACCAGTACATCGGGATCATGCTCATCCACATCGTCTTCCAGACCGGCTTCGCCACGTTCGTGCTGAGCAACTACATGAAGACGATCTCCAAGGAGATCACCGAGTCGGCGATCGTGGACGGGGCGCACGTGCTGAGGATCTGGTGGAACATCGTGCTGCCTCTGTGCCGGCCTGCGCTTGCCGCCATGGCCACCCTGCTCTTCACCTTCATCTACAACGACTTCTTCTGGGCCTTGATCCTGATGAAGACCGGCGACAAGCGCCCGATCACGAGCGCGCTGAACAACCTCCAGGGCGAGTTCTTCGTCAACAACAACCTGATCGCGGCCGGCGCGATGCTGGTCGCCATCCCTCCGATCCTCGTCTACATATTCCTGCAGAAACAGTTCATCGCCGGTCTTACGCTCGGTTCGACCAAAGGCTGACCTGAGCGAGCCCATCCTCGGCGACCGGCTTCCGCACATCGCCTACGGCGGTGACTACAACCCCGACCAGTGGCCTGAATCGGTATGGCACGAGGACGTCCGCCTGATGAAGGAGGCGGGCGTCAACCTCGTCTCGCTGGGCATCTTCTCCTGGTCGCGGCTGGAGCCGGCCGAGGGCAACTTCGATTTCGATTGGTTCGATCGCGTGATGGACCTCCTGCATGAAGGAGGCGTTCGGGTCGACCTGGCCACCGCGACCGCGTCCCCGCCGCCGTGGCTGTCGCATCAGCATCCCGAGATGCTGCCTGTGCTGGCCGACGGCGTGAAGCTCTGGCCCGGCGCGCGCCAGCATTACTGCCCGAGCAGCGAGGCCTACCGTTCCGCCGCGCGCAGCCTGGTCGAGGCGATGGCCCAGCGCTACGCGGGACATCCGGCGCTGGCCATGTGGCATGTCGGGAACGAGTTCGGATGCCACGTGCCGGCGTGCTGGTGCGACGCCTCGGCCGCGGCCTTCCGCGCCTGGCTGCGTGATCGCTACGGATCTGTCGACGGGCTCAATGAGGCGTGGGGAACCGATTTCTGGTCTCAGCGCTACTCCTCCTGGGACGAGATCCTGCCCCCGCGCCGGACCCCGACCTGGCCCAATCCGAGCCAGCAGCTGGACTTCATGCGCTTCTCGTCCGACGCGCTGCTCGAATGCTATGAGGGCGAGCGCGAGGTCCTGGCCCGTCTCTCACCGGACATTCCCGTGACCACCAACTTCATGAGCTTCTTCAAGCCGCTGGATTACTGGAAGTGGGCGGCGCGGGAAGACATCGTCAGCAACGACTCGTACCCAGATCCGGCCGACTCGCGATCCGGTATGCGCGCTGCGCTGGCCGGTGATCTCATGCGGTCGCTCGGGCGCGGACGGCCGTGGATTCTCATGGAGCAGACCGCCAACCGCGTCAACTGGCGGGACGTGAACGTCGCCAAGGAGCCGGGGCAGATGCGGCTGTGGAGCTACCAGGCGCTGGCGAGGGGGGCGGACGGGGTCATGTTCTTCCAGTGGCGGCAGTCGCGGGCCGGCGCCGAGAAGCATCACAGCGCGATGGTTCCGCACGGACCGCTCGACGTGTCGCCGACATGGAATGAGGTGGTGACACTTGGTCGCGAGCTCGCGGGCCTCGATGCGGTATGTGGCTCGCAGAGCCAGGCCGACGTCGCCATGCTCTTCGACTGGGAGTCGTGGTGGGCGCTCGAGCTCCCCTCCAAGCCCTCCAATCGCATCCACCAGATGGAGCAGGTCGAGGCCTACTACCAGGCCCTCTTCGACGCCAACGTGACGGTCGACCTGGCGCGCCCTGGCGACGATCTGTCGCGCTATCGACTCGTGCTGGCGCCGAACCTCTACCTGGTCTCCGATGAGGCGGCGGCCAGCCTGGCCGGCTTCGTCCAAGCCGGCGGGACGCTCGTGATGTCGTTCTTCAGCGGCATCGTGGATCCGGCGGAGCACATCCGGCTGGGCGGATACCCCAAGCCCTTCCAGGACCTTTTGGGCATCCACGTGATCGACTTCCATCCTCTGAGCTATGAGCGGGACATCGGGCTGCGCCTCGCCGACGGCCCGCTCGCGCGCGGTGAGGTCTGGAGCGAGGACATCCGCCTGCACGGAGCCGAGGTCGTGGCCACGTTCTCGACCTCGCACCTGGCCGGACGTCCGGCCATCACCAGGCACCGCGCCGGCCAGGGCACCGCCTTTTACCTGGGCACGCGGCCTGATCCCAAAACGATGGCGCGGGTGCTCGAGATGGCGTGCGCGAGCGCGGGCGTCGAGCCGGCGGCCACGGTGCCGGGCGGGGTGGAGGCGGTGCGGCGTTCAGGCCGCGGCAAGTCCATCCTGTTCCTGCTCAACCACCGCGATGTGGCGGTGGATGTTCCCGTCGCCGAAGCCGGCACGAACCTGGTCGACGGCAGCTCGGTGCACCCTGGATTGATGCCCCTGGGGCCACGGGGGGTCGCGGTGATCCGGGAGGGCTGGTAGCTGTGGCACGCGAGTACACGACCATCGTTCTGCACATCGCCGCTGACCGCACCAAGGAGTTCGAAGAGTTATTCGAGAGTGACGAGCTCAAGCGATGGGAGGATTACGTCGCGCGCGGGCGCTTCGTCGAGGCGCGCCTCATCCGCTGCCGGTACAGCGCCCTCCAGGCGGAGGGCGTCCAGGACTATGTGCTGCAGGTCGTGACCGCCGACGAGCACGCTCACCACGAGCACGACGAGGACCCGGGCTTCAAGGACTACAACCAGCGCGCCGATGCGTTCCAGCCCGAGGAGCCGACCGTGACCTTCGGCGACGTGGTCTTCGAGCGCAAGGCTACATAAGGGGGCGCGGCCGGATCAGGTCGCCGAGATCGTCTCGTCCCACACCTGCGTCGATCCTTAACTCATCGCTGGACGGCCAAGCGGTATTCTGGGCGACTTGCGCCACGAGCGGAGGCCCGTAACCCACCCATACCCATGTTCGTTTCAAGCTCCCGTGAGGAAAGGGGTAGTTCTCCTCCTGTCAGTCGCGGCCATCGCAGGCTGCACCGCGAACGGCCCCCTGGCTCCAGCTTCCAACCCCTCGGCTGTCCAGCACACGCCGACGCCTTCGGCGAGCCCGACCCCGACCCCGGTCGAAAGCCCCAGCCCGTCCGCTTCCCCCAGCGCCCCGCCAAGGCCGGTCGCCGTCCCGGCCTGGGCCGCCCTGCAAGCGCATTGCGTCAACCAGCCCGCACCGCAGGAGGCGGTCCTCGTCCTCCAGGGCAGCTCCAGCCCCGTCCTGGCCGACGTCTCCAACGCCAAGGCCCCGCAGACGCTGTGCGGCATCAGCGGCGGCAACTTCCAGCCCCAGCTCGTGACCCAGACCACGATCTCCTGGTACGCGACCCAGGGCAGCCCCAGCAACGCCGGCACCAGCGTGATCGCATTCCTGGACCTCTTCACGGGCACCTCGACGGTCGTGGCCAACTGGTCGGGGGGCAGCTTCATGGACGGCCTGCATGCCTGGAGCCCGGACCGCGGCTTCCTCGCCTACGTGGTCTCCGACCCGAGCGCGGTCACGCTGCATCTCCTGAGCGGCGGGGGCGATCGCGTGGTCGCGACCATGGGCGCCGTGCCAGGCCGCGGCTTCAACCCCAATGAGGACGACTCCTACCTTGCCTTCTCGCCCGACGGCGCCTACTTCGCCCTGGTCCAGACCCTGACGGGCTCAGGCGACCAGCTCCAGGTCAGACGGACCATCGACGGCAGCCTCGCCTTCAGCCTGTCCAGGGCCACGATGGCGACCTGGAGCAGCACCGGCAGCCGGCTCTACTACCGTGCGCCGAGCGCCAGCACGGTCCAGGCCTGGGATTCCGCCGCCGGAGTGTCGCAGGCGATCACCCAGGTGACCTGGATCCGTCCCCGAGCGGACGCCGGAGACGACAACCTCGCCTACACGGTTCGCGACTCGTCGGGAACGCCCCATGTCTGGTTGTACGGCCATGGCGGTCGTGGGGGCGGCCAGGTGCCCCAGGTGCGGTCCTCGCCGGCCTGGCTGAACTCCACGACCTTCTTCGAGGTCGAGGAGGCGGCATGCTCGCCGAGCTGCGGCGTCGGCCCGGCCTGGCAACCCGACGGCAAGACGTTCACCTATGACATCGCCTCGCAGGCCGAAACCAGCTCGAGGATAGGCGCCGTCTATGGCGCCTGGCCGCGGCCCGGCCAAACATGACGACTGAGGAGCTCGGGGGTGCGATCATGACGCCGACCCCTGTGGACCAGATCACGACCGAGGCAGACTCCACCAGCCTCCAGCCGGCCGAACCCTATTCGCCGCCTCCGGCGACGCGATCGTCGAGCCGGCCCTCGGCATGGGTCCCGTTGTTCCAGTCGCGGGAGCGGCGCTGGTGGACGATCGCCCTGGCCGCCACCCTGCTCGTCACGGCCTTCGGCATCGGCGTGCTTTACGTCGACGACTCGAACAACCAGGCTTCGATTCGCTCCATGACCACCCAAAACGAGTCGCTGACCGGCCGGAACCAGATCCTCCAGGACCAGCTCAACAAGACGCAGGCGAACCTCACCGCCTCGCTGGGCGAGCTGGCGACGACCAAGGCGGCGCTCGAGCACCCGCACCTGACGATCTGGAACGTCCAGCAGCAGCTGAAGGGGCCGACCTGGTACCTCGCGGGCGGCATCCCGGACACCTTCACCTACCACCTGAAGGCGACGTCGACCGGCCCGATGTCGGTGAGCGTCCTGACCCTGGAGCAGTGGGCGAAGGCGATCCAGTGCGTCGACAACGGCGGCGGCAGCACGCATTGGTGCATGCACCACTCGGGCACCGCGATGAGCTGGCTGAGCGTGACGAGCGTGAACTACGACTTTCACCTGGGTGAGGGCTGCGCCGACTACGTGTCCGTGTTCACATCGGCGTCGGCGATCACGGTCACGCCCAACGTGAGCGTCACGTACAACCCAGCCACCTCCGCCACAGGCGCCTGCGCTTAACCTCCCGAGTGGGGAGGTGGCTCCTCCCCATTCATGGGGAGGTGGCGCGAAGCGCCGGAGGGGAGACTCAATCACCACTAAACTGAATTAATTTCCGTAAAGTTAGGTTATCCTATCTTTGATGATAGGCATGCCCGCAGTCTGGATTAGGGAAACCTAGGCGAAATGGTCGAGCAGCTAGAGCGCCGCGGCGTGTTCACCCGAGCCCAGCAGGACTATCTGAAAGCGCTGTACCTGCTCGGCGGCGATGAGCGTCCGGTGCCGACCCGCGACCTCGCTCAGCGCCTGGGGATCTCGTCGCCGAGCGTGAGCGAGATGGTCACCCGCCTCTCGGCGCACGGCCTGGTCGAGCATGACCGCTACCGCGGGCAGCAGCTAACGCGCGAGGGCCGCAAGATCGCCCTCGAGCTGGTCCGCCACCACCGGCTGCTGGAGATGTTCCTGGTCCAGGTCCTGGGCTACCGCTGGGACGAAGTCCACGACGAGGCGGAACGCCTCGAGCACGTGATCTCCGAGCGCATGGAGCAGCGCATCTTCGACCTCCTCGGCCGTCCGCGGCTCGATCCGCATGGACACGTCATCCCGACCCTCGCCGGCAAGGTGCGGCCGGTGAGCCACCGCTCGCTGGGCGAGAGCCGGGCGGGCGAAAAGCTCGTGGTCCAGGGCGTCTCCGACGATGATCCGCAAAAGCTGCGTGAGCTCGAGCGCCGCGGCCTGATGCCCGGCACCCGCATCGCCGTGGTGGCGGGCAGCGAGTTCGAGGGTCCGATCGAGGTCAGGATCAAAGGCCGCCGGGAGAGCGTCCCGCTCGGCCTGGCTCGGGCCATCTTCGTCGCCGAGGCGCCGCCCACGCCGCAGCACATCAACTAAATGGCGCAGCTCGTCAAGGCGGTGCTCGCGCCGCCGATGGTCATCGGCCCCGAGAAGGCGCTACCCGGCGAGCTCCGGGTCCTGCGCGCGGCCGAGCGATCACTCAACGGGGAGCGCCGTGGCCTCCGGGCGGTTATGCCCTTTCTCGGACCCGCCTTCATCGCCGCGGTCGCCTACGTCGACCCGGGCAACTTCGCGACCAACATGGCCGGCGGTTCTCGCTTCGGCTACATGCTCCTGTGGGTCGTGCTAGCGGCCAACCTGATGGCGATGCTCATCCAGTCGATGAGCGCCAAGCTCGGCATCGCCACCGGGCGCAGCCTGCCCGAGGTGTGCCGCGATCGCTTCCCACGTCCCGTCGTCTTTTTCTTGTGGGTCCAGGCCGAGCTGATCGCGATGGCCACCGACCTCGCCGAGTTCGTCGGCGCCGCGCTGGGCCTGAACCTCCTGTTCGGCATGCCGCTTTTCATCGCGGCTCTGCTGACCGGCGTCGCCGCCTTCGTCATCCTCGGTCTCCAGGCCTCTGGCTTCCGGCGGCTCGAGGCGACGATCACCGGCCTGGTGGGGCTGATCGTGGCGGCGTTCGGCCTCGAGGTCTTCCGGGCCGATCCTTCATGGAGCTCGGTGGCGGGCAACGCCTTCGTCCCGCACCTGGATGGCAGCGAGTCCGTCCTGCTCGCCGCAGGCATCCTGGGCGCCACGGTGATGCCGCACGTGATCTACCTGCACTCGGCGCTGACCCAGAAGCGGATCGTCGGCGCGAACCAGGAGGCAAGGCGAAAGATCTTTCACTTCGAGATGGTGGACGTCGTGATCGCGATGGGCATCGCCGGCCTAATCAACCTGGCCATGCTCACGACGGCCGCCGCCGTCTTCAACTCGCGAGGCCTGCTCGGCGTCGGCACCGACCTCGGCCAGGTCTACAACGGCCTGGAGCATTACCTGGGCGCCCACAGCGGCGTCATCTTTGGCATCGCCCTGCTTGCGTCGGGCATCTCGTCGTCGTCCGTGGGCACGCTCGCCGGGCAGGTGGTGATGCAGGGCTTCATCCACCGCAGGATCTCGGTCTTCCTCCGGCGGGCGATCACGATGGTGCCGGCCCTGATCGTGATCGGCATCCACTTCGACCCCTCGCGAGCCCTGGTGCTGAGCCAGGTCTTCCTCTCCTTCGGCATCCCGTTCGCGATGATCCCGCTGGTCATGTTCACGCGCAACCGAAAGTTGATGGGCACCCTGGTGAACAGCCGGTGGACGAACTTCGCCGCCTACGGGGTCGCGGCGCTGATCATCACCCTGAACGTCTTTCTTCTGTACCAGACCATCTTCAAGGCGTCGTAGCTACTCGCCTTTCTCCAGCACGTAGCGTTCGTACCGATATTCCTCAACCGAGATCTCGCCGGACGCCAGGCGCTGATCGAGGATCTGTAAGGGCGATGCCGGCATGTGAGTGCGAAGCTGGGCCCGTGCCTTCCGGCCCGCGACCAGCGCCATGAGGATCGAGAGGACGCCCGTGGCGATGACGACTGCCAGCAGGATCGACGACAGATTCCAACCCACCGGCATGGCCGTGTCAGGATAGCCGCAGGGTGCAGTTTTGAAGCTAGGTGTCAGCGTCGGCTATTGGGGCCTGGGGCTGACCGCGGCGGACCAGCTCGACATCGCCCAGACCGCCGAGACGCTCGGTTACGACTCCGTCTGGACGGCCGAAGCCTACGGTTCGGACGCCGCCACGGTGCTGGCCTGGCTTGCCGCTGGAACCACCCGGATCAAGCTCGGCGCGGGCATCTTCCAGATCCCGGCCCGCAGCGCGGCCATGACCGCGATGACCGCGGCCACGATCGACAACCTGTCCGGCGGGCGCATGATCCTCGGCCTCGGCTCTTCCGGGCCGCAGGTGTCGGAGGGCTTTCACGGCGTCCGGTTCGGCAAGCAGCTGCAGCGCACGCGCGAGTACGTCGCGGTCCTGCGGCTGGCGCTCGCCCGCCAGAAGATCGAGTACCACGGCGAGACCCTGGAGCTGCCTCTGCCGGACGGCCCGGGCAAGGCGCTCAAGCTGACGATCCGGCCCGTCCAGGAGCGGATCCCGATCTTCCTGGCCGTTCTGGGTCCGAAAAACGTGGCTCTGGCCGGCGAGATCGCCGACGGCTGGCTGCCGGTCTTCTTCTCGCCCGAGCACACGAAGGCCCTTCGTGCACCGCTCGAGGAGGGCGCGGCGCGCGCCGGCCGCTCGCTCGACGATTTCAGGATCTGCCCCTCTGTGAACGTGATGATCGGCGACGACATCGAGAGCGCACGCAATGCCATGCGGCCGATCCTCGCCCTGTATGTCGGCGGGATGGGGTCGCGGGAACAGAACTTCTACAACCGCCTCGTGTCCAACTACGGATTCGAGCGCGAGGCCGAGCAGGTGCAGGAGCTGTACCTCGCCGGCCGCAAGACGGAGGCCATGTCGGCGCTGCCGGATGAGCTGATCGACCTGGTCTCGATCGTCGGTCCCCTCGACCAGGCGAAGGCCAAGATCCGCGCCTTCAGGGATGCCGGCGTGGACACCCTGATCGTCTGGCCCGTCCTGCCTGACCACGAGGAGAGGAAAAAACAACTGCGGCTGATTGCGGAAGCCGCCGCGTCGTGAACCAGCCGCGGCCGCTCGTCGACTACAACCTGTTCGAGGCCGACGCGCCGTTGCGCGAGTCGCTGGAACGTGAGGGTGCCTCATGGGCACACGGCCTCGTGCACGAGCTGGGCGAGCTCGCCGGCACGCAGCAGGCCATCGACTGGGGCTTCCAGGCCAACGCCAGCCCGCCGCGCCTGCGCACACACGACCGGTTCGGCGAGCGCATCGATGAGGTCGAGTTTCATCCCGCGTGGCACGAGCTGATGAAGGTCGCGATCGGTCACGGCCTGCACGCATTGCCGTGGCGCGAATCGCGCCCTGGCGCGCACGCGGCCCGCGCCGCCGCGTTCTACGTCTGGTCGCAGGTCGAGGGCGGCCACGGCTGTCCGGTCTCGATGACCTACGCGGCGGTGCCGGCCCTGCGCAAGTCGCCCGCGCTCGCGGCGGAGTGGGAGCCGCTCATGACCACCCTCGACTACGACCCGGGCCTGCGGCACCATTCGAACAAGAAGGGCGTGCTCTTCGGCATGGCGATGACCGAGCGGCAGGGCGGCTCCGATGTCCGGGCCAACACCACGCGAGCGGTGTCCGCCGGCGCCAACGGCGAGCACCTGCTCACGGGCCACAAGTGGTTTTGCTCGGCGCCCATGTGCGACGCGTTTCTCGTCCTGGCCCAGGCGCCGGGCGGACTCTCATGTTTCCTGCTGCCTCGCGTCTTGCCTGACGGCACGCGCAACGCGTTTCACATCGAGCGTCTCAAGGACAAGCTCGGCAACCGGTCGAATGCTTCGTCGGAGATCGCGCTCGATCGCGCGTGGTCGGTGATGGTCGGGGAGGAGGGGAAAGGCGTGCGCACCATCATCGAGATGGTCAACCACACCCGCCTCGACTGCGTCATCGGGTCGGCGTCACTCATGCGGCAGGCGGTCGCGCAGGCGACGCATCACACCGCGCACCGCAGCGCGTTCGGCAAAATGCTCAGCGAGCAGCCGCTGATGGTGAATGTCCTCGCGGACCTCGCGGTCGAGTCCGAAGCGACGACGATCCTGATGATGCGTCTGGCCGGCGCGTTCGACCGTGCGGCCGATCCGGCCGAGGCGCATTTTCGGCGCATCGGCGTCGCCATCGCGAAGTTCTGGACGTGCAAGCGCGCGATCGCGCTCGTGGCCGAGGCCCTCGAGTGCCATGGCGGCAATGGCTATGTCGAGGAGTCGATCCTGCCGCGCCTCTACCGCGAGGCGCCGCTCAACTCGATCTGGGAAGGCTCGGGCAACGTCAACGCGCTCGACGTGCTGCGCGCCATGCAGCGCGAGCCCGAATCCCTCGCCGCCTACCTGGAAGAGGTGGAGCTGGCGCGCGGCGCGCACCCCCGCTTCGATCGGGCGATCGACGATTTGAAGCGCGAGCTGGCGAACTCAAACGACGGCGAGTCACGCGTCCGGCGTATCGTCGAGTTGATGGCCCTCACCCTTCAAGCGTCCCTGTTGCTGCGCCATGGCGAACCAGCGGTGGCCGAACTGTTCGTGAATTCGCGCCTCGATCGCGAGTGGGGACATACGTTCGGCACCCTCAACGGCGGCCCGGAACTCAAATTGGTGATCGAGCGTCACCGACCGCGTTTGTAATTGGGGATGATTCAAGAAACCGATGAGATCACCTATGCCTGGAACCGGTCGCGGCTGGCACGGGTACCGCCAGGCGAACTAATACTGGTTACCGACTTCGACGGTACCCTGGCCGAGATCGTTCAGGATCCAGCAGCCGCTGGCGCTCGGCCCGAGGCGCTGGACGCGCTGCAGGAGCTGGTGCCCTTGCTGGCGGACGTCATCGTGCTGAGCAGCCGGCCGCCGGCGCAGCTCGAAAGACTCGTCCCCGTTTCCGGCGTGAGGCTCATCGGCGACAGCGGCCTCGCCATCCCACGGAAGGCGCAGAAGGAAGCATTGGATCGCTTCAACGCCGATGCGAGCAGGTTGCTCGAACCCATCCCCGGCTCATGGCTCGAGGTCAAGCCGGCGAGCACCGCGATTCACTTTCGCAACACCGACAAGACCGGCGAGCAGATGCTCGCGCTGCTCAGGTCGCTGCTCGACGGAGCGCGTCTGGGGGCGGCGCTGGGACGCAAGGTCATCGAGGTGCACGCGCCCAAGGCGGGGAAGGGGAGCGCCCTGGCGGCGCTGCTTCCAGGTGAGGATCCAGGCGGGGTCGTGTGCTTCGGTGACGATGAAAACGACCGCTCGATGTTCGAGTACATCAGCACGCTCGAAATCCCCCACATGTGCGTTGGGGTCTGGTCACCCGAGGCTCCTGTGGATCTGTTCGACCGCTGCGACCTGGTCGTGCCCGGCCCGGTCGGCGCCACCGCGGTCCTGCAGGAAATCGTGGAGTGGGCTAAGCAGCCGGCCTGAGTCTTTTCGCGTTCACCGGGTGGCGCCCGCCGTGGATACGGGCTGGGGCGATACCGGTCCAAGCTCGCGCAGGTCTTGTACCTGGTTGCTGATCCACCTCGCGATGTCGTTTGTGCGCACGACGTTGCGCGCGCCATCGTTCATGCGCTTTCTCTCCTCGGCCGCGATGGTGAGCCCTTCATACAACGCCGCCGCGGTCGCCTCGACGTCGAACGGGTTGACCGAAAGCACGTGTTCGCGCAGCTCTTCATGCGCACCGGCATTCTCCGACAGCACGATCAGGCCGCCCTTCTGGTTCAGGAGCGCGCCTTCCTTGGCGACCAGGTTGAGACCGTCGTAGACCGGGTTGACGAGCAGCACGTCGAAATTCTTCAGCGCCGCGATCGCCTTGCGCTCGCTCTCTCCGACCTCGAGCCGGATCGGCTGCCAGTCCGGCGTGCCCAGCTCGATGTTGATCCGCGCGGCGGTCCGCTTGATCTGTCTCAGGTAGCGAACGTAAGCCGCCACGTCCTGGCGCGAAGGCTGCAGGAAAGCCCAGAACTGGACCTGTCCGCGGAGCTCGGGATGGTAGCGCAGCATCTTCTCGTAAGAGATGAATCCACGAACGATGTTCTTGGACGGGTCGGTGCGGTCGATGCGCGCGATCAGGTGGGGCGGTCGCCACGACGCGATGTCCTCTTCCTGGCGGTTGACGCCACGCGACGAGGCGAGCCGCACGATCGAGCCGACGTCGACCGAGATCGGGTAGTGGCGCGCGTAGACGATCCGGCCGCCCGAGACCACAGCCCGCTCGTGCTCGTCGACCTGCAGGCCGAGGTTCTCCTCGCACGTCAGCAGGAAATTGCGAACGTCGAGGCTTGACTGAAAGCCGACGATATCGCAGCCGAGCAAGCCTTCGAGGATGGGGTTGCGCATGTGCTTGGGCAGCACCTTCCAGTACTGCGGGGTCGGCCAGGGCACGTGGACGAAGTGCTGGATGAGTGCGTCTGGAACCGCCTGCCTGACCAGGCGCGGGACGAGGTAGAGCTGGTAGTCATGGACCAGGACCAGCGGCGGGTTGGGCGCGGCGTTGGCGATCTCGAGCACCTTCTCCGCCATCTGCAGGTTGACCTGCACATAGCCATCGGTCCAGGCCTGGTGGATGCGGTCGTCAATCACGGGCTCATTGCCGAGATCCCACAGGTAGTGCTGGATGAACCAGAGCACCGGGTTGGCGATCACGCCGTAGTACATCTCGTACTGCTCGCGTGTCGGGGTCGCGTAATAGAGGCGACCCTGCGCGCGCGCGAGAGGCACCTTGAGTCCCTGGCCGTCGCGCTCGACCAGATTCCGCTCCGCGTCGGTGCGCGCGCACGCGACCCAGTCCGCGCCGGTGGCTTCGGCCAGGGTCAGCAGGCCGGTGACCACGCCTCCCGCACCGCGCCTGAACGTGCCGTCGTCGCGGGGATCGGACGGTCCGCGGTTGCTGACGAGGATCGCCGACCGGCCGGGCAAGGTTCGGCCGACGTAGCCCCGGAGGCTACCGTCCGTTTTTGGGAGCCCCTTCCCCGTCATTCGGGCGGTGGGGTCCGGCCAGCAGCGAGCGATCGATGGGGACCGATCGCACTCGCACGCCCGCCGCGCGGGAGACGGCGTTGGCAAGCGCAGCGGTGGCGGGGATGGCGGGCGGCTCGCCGACTCCTTTGGCGCCCAGCGGTGCGACTGGCGACGGCATCTCGATGAGCTTGACGTCGATGTTCGGGATCTGGTCGGCGGCGGGCACCTCGTAGTCGAGGAAGGAGCCGGTGCGCAGCTGGCCGTCGCCGTCGTAGACGAGCTGCTCCCCCAGGGCGCGCCCGAGCGCCTGGGTGGCGCCGCCGTGGATCTGGCCCTCGATCTCGGGCGGGTTGATGGCGTGGCCGACGTCCTGGATCGCCGCGTGGCCGGTGAGGTGGTAGGCGCCGGTCTCGCGGTCGAAGCGGACTCGCGCGATGTGCACGGTGAACATCGGCGAGGCTTCCTGCACCGCCGACCGGCCGCTGGCCTGGATCGGCTTGTAGCGGCCCATGAAATCCGTGCTCAACTTGACCAGGTGCGTGATCTCGACCGATCGGTTCGGGGCGCCCTTGACGGCGACCCGCCCGTCGACGATGTCGAGGTCCTCGGGCGCCGCCTCGAGCTCCTCGGTGGCGATCTCGAGCAGCTGCCGGCGCGCCTCCTGGGCTGCCTCGTACACGGCCCCGCCACGCGGCACCCTGCCGCCGACGGCGTCCGCGCGCCGCCCCAGGCGCCGAGGGCGACGCCGATGGCCTCGTCCGGACCAAGTGGCGTGGTGTACAGCGGGTGCCGCTTCGCCTCCTCCAGCACCTCGACCGACGCGATCTGCGGCCAGCGGCTGCCGTCAGCCGCCAGGTCGCCTTCATGGGAGACGTTGCGCAGCCGCAGCTCGATGGGGTCGATCTGCAGCCTGACGGCCAGCTCGTCGATCGCCGACTCGAGGGCGAAATAGGCCTGCGTCGCGCCGGGCGCGCGGTACGCGTCGGCGGGCGTCTTGTTGGTCGCCACCTCGAGGCCGCGGATGTCGAAGCTCGGAATGCGATAGGTCCCGCCCAGGAAGTTTGCGGTCAGCCCCGCGTGCCAGCCCGCCGTCGCGCCGTTGTCGTAGTGGTACCGGG
>WNGI01002792.1_pt1 | contig 15237 bp, 14 predicted proteins | sample 5400621 | NCBI WGS metagenome assembly WNGI01 (sample SAMN13153374, study PRJNA577476) | soil metagenome | isolation source: 20 cm soil or saprolite under Garry oak tree replicate 1 | place: USA:California | collected 2016-06-15 | reverse complement strand
CCGAGGTAGAGCACGGAGAACTTGAAGAGCGCCCAGGCCTTCGCGTCCGAAGGGTCACGCCACAGCCGGAGGGCCCGGTACACGAAGCTGCCGCCGAGCCCGACGGCCGTGACCAGGTAGATCGGGCCCATCGAGGCGACCGGCACGAGCAGGAGCGTCGCCCCGAACAGCACGAGGGAGTACAGGAAGATCTGCCGCCGCGTCTCGTCCTCGCCCCGGACGACCGGCAGCATCGGGACGCCAGCGGCCGCGTAATCGTCACGGACGCGCATCGCCAGCGCCCAGAAATGCGGCGGCGTCCAGAGGAACACGATCGCGAAGAGCATGACCGCCGGCCAGGCGAGGCCGCCGGTCACGGCGGCCCAGCCGACGAGCACGGGAACGGCACCGGCCGCGCCACCGATCACGATGTTCTGGGTCGTCGAGCGCTTGAGCCACATCGTGTACACGAAGACGTAGAAGGCGATCGCCGAGAGGGCGAGCGTGGCGGCGAGCACGTTCACCGTGAGCGCGAGGAACGTGAACGCGACCGCTCCCAACGCGAACCCGAAACGCAGCGCCGCCTCCGGCTCGACGGCGTGACGGGGGAGCGGACGGTGCCGCGTCCGGCGCATCACCTGGTCGATGTCCCGGTCGAGGTACATGTTGCACGCGTTGGCGGAGGCGGCCGCGAGCGTCCCGCCGATCAGGGTGGCGAGCACCAGCCAGGCACCCGGCAGGCCGCCGGCGGCGAGGATCATGGGCGGAACGGTCGTGATCAACAGCAGGACGATGATGCGGGGCTTGGTCAGCGCCGCGTAGGCGCGCACGGTGTCCCCGACGGACCGATCCGCCCTCGTCAGTTCCGTTCCGTCCTCGGTCTCGGCGCGGAGGTCGTCGTGCGACGGTTCCCGTCGCGCGACGACCGCGAGGGCGACCACCGTCGCCCAGATCAGCGCGGAGATCGCGACGTGGGCGGCACGCGCCCACGTCGCGAGCTCCGTGACGACGTTGAGCGCTCCGACGACGATCTGCCCGAGCACCAGGGCGAGCGCCAGGGTCGACAGCCCGACGAGCTTCGCGGAGCGCGGATCCATCGTGCGGGCCCGAACCATGCACCAGCCGACCAAGGCAGTGACGGCGATCGCGAGGAGCCGGTGCGCGAACATCGGTCCCGCCCCGGGCTGCGCGAGATCGGGGATCAGCCGGCCGCTCATCAGCGGCCAGTCGCGGAACGCGAGGCCCGCCCCCTCTGCGCGCACGTAGGTCCCGACCAGCAGCAACGCGTACGTGGCGAGCGCCGTGATCGCGGTGATCCGCACGTAGCTGCGCACGCCTCCGGGCTCGAGCAGATGGGCGAGGACCGTGATCGCGACCGCCACACCGAGCACCACGAACGCGACCGCGAAGTGGAGCGTCACGACCGCAGGGTCTTCGTGCGTGGCGATGATCCACCCGCCGATCGCGGCCTGGATGATGAACAGCGGGGCGAGACCAACGGCGAGCCATGCCGCCAGCCGCGGGACCGCTCGATCCTCCCGGTCGCCGCGCGAGCGCGCGAGGGACCACGCGCCGACGACGGCCAGGGCGATCGCCAGGGTCGCCGAGACGACGGCGAGCAGCCGATGGAAGTATTCGATCAGCGTGTGGTACTCGACGCGTGGCACCCACGAGCCGAAGCACGTCGGCCAGTCCGGACACCCATCGCCCGAGCCCGTGGCCCGGACCACGCCGCCCCACGCGATCAGGAGCACGGTCGACGCGGTGGTGACGATGGCGAGGGTGCGGAACGCGCGTCTCATGTCCAGGGACCGGTGAAGACCGGCGGCTCACATGATAGATGGAGTGCCTGCCCGCGGCGTCGCTCGCGGCCGCGTCCCCCACCTTGGCATACTGGCCGCGATGCCTTCCCCATCGAGCCTCTCGCCGACCGATCCGGTCGCTCTGCAGGACCGTATCGACGACGTCCTCCGCTCGTTCCTGTCCGCCCGTCGACTGGAGCTCGAATGGCTCGACCCTCGAGCAACCGGTCCGATCGACGAGGTGATCGGCCTGTTCGAGGCGGGTGGCAAGCGGATCCGACCGGCTTTCTGCTACTGGGGGTTCCGGGCCGCCGGTGGTCCGCACGGCGAGCCGATCCTCCGGGCGGCCGCGGCGCTCGAGCTGTTGCACACGATGGCGCTGATCCACGACGACGTGATGGACGCGTCGACGGCGCGCCGCGGCCGACCCGCGGTGCACACGAGCCAGACCGAGGCCGCGGCGCGCCGGGGCCACCCGGAGCCGGAGCGGATCGGGACCGCGGTCGCGATCCTCGCCGGCGATCTCTCCGCCGTGCTCGCGGACCAGCTGTTGCTCGAGTCCGGGTTCCCGCCCGTCCGCCTGGCGGCGGCGCTCGAGCGGTACCACCGGATGCGCATCGAGATGGCGGCGGGGGCCCACCTCGGACTGATCGGCGCCGACGCGGATGCGCGGCGGCTCGCGGCACTCAAGGGCGGGTCGTACACGGTGGAGGGACCGCTGTTGATCGGGGCGGCCCTCGCAGGGACCTCGGTCCTGGTGGCCACCCGGCTCGAACGCTTCGGCGCGCCGCTCGGGGAGGCGTTCCAGCTGCTCGACGATCTCCGTGACGGCGACACGACGCCCGGCGCGACGATGATCGACGCGAACAAGCTGATCGCCGAGGCCAAGGATGCCCTCGATCCGGATGTGCTCGAGGCGGACGCGATCGTGGCCCTGGGGCTGCTGGCCGACCTCGTGGGCGGCTCGTGAGCGAGGACGTCGAGCTCCTCCGGCGGGTGTTCCGCGACGCCGTCACGTGCCGGATCGCAACGGTGCGGCCCGACGGTGGACCCCACGTCGCCCCACGCTGGTTCGTGTGGCTCGAAGACGCCGTGTGGGTGTCCTCGCGCGTGGGGGACCAGACCTGGGAGCACGCCGTCCGGGACCCGCGGGTATGCGTCCTGATCGACCGCGGCCGGGAATGGGGAGAGCTGACGGGGGCTCGCGTCGAGGGCGTGGCGGAGCTGCTTCCCGCCGAGCATCCCGACCTCCGCGAGCCGATGTCGGCGTGGCACGACAAGTACCGGACGATGTTCACGGGGGACGGGTTCGAGCGGTTCGCCTCCGGCATCCCGGCGCTCGGATTCATCCGCGTCGTCCCGGCGAGGGTCGGGTCGTGGGATCACCGGGACGCGGCCCGCCAGGGCGCGACGTGATCGTGCAGCCTGCGGTAGCCTGAACACCGAAGCTTGTGAAGTTTTTCACAAGCCCCGCCGGCGGTGGGGCCGCGAGGGGGGACGTGTGAGCGCGGAGCACACGATCGACACGGACGTCCTGGTCGTGGGGGCAGGTCCGGGTGGCTCTGCGACCGCCTATCACCTCGCTCGGCACGGGATCGACGTCACGATCGTCGAGCGGGCCGCGTTCCCTCGCGACAAGGTCTGCGGCGACGGCCTGACCCCGCGCGGGGTCGCCGCGATCCGCGACATGGGGATCGACACCGACGACCCCGGCTTCGAGAAGGTGATCGGCCTCCGTGTCTACACGCGCACCTCCATGCTCCAGTTGCCGTGGCCCGACCTGAGCTCGTTCCCGGGCTACGGCCTGGTGATGCCGAGGGACCGATTCGACCACGTGCTCGTGCAGCGCGCCGTCAAGGCCGGGGCGCGCCTGATGGAACGGACCGAGGCGGTCGCCCCCGTCATCGTCGACGGGTGGGTGCAGGGCGCCGAGGTCCGCCCGTCCGCGGACCGCCAGGCCGACACCACCACGATCCGAGCGCGGTTCGTCGTCGCGGCGGACGGCGCGGCTGGGCGGTTCGCCCAGCCGGCCGGCGTCCGCCGCGACGACTCGCGGCCGTTGGGGATCGCCGCTCGCCGGTACTACCGGACGTCGTACCACCCCGGACCGTGGTTCGAGTCGTGGCTCGACCTGTGGGACGGCGAGATGCTGCTCCCCGGGTACGGCTGGCTCTTCCCGGTGGCCGGCGGGCGGATCAACCTCGGCGCCGGGCTCCTCAACACGTTCCGGCATTTCGAAGAGGTCTCCGCCCAACAGCTCTTCTCGGCGTTCGCCCGGATGCTTCCCGCGGAGTGGGGGATCACCGAGGAGGCGACCGAAGGCCGGCTGCTGTCGGGGCCGCTGCCGATGAGCTTCAACCGCTCGCCGCAAGCCGTTCCCGGGATGCTCGTCGTGGGCGACGCCGCCGGCGCGGTGAACCCCTTCAACGGCGAGGGGATCGCGTACGCGATGGAGACGGCGAAGCTTGCCGCCGAGCTGTTGTCGGAGGCGCTCGTGAAGGACCGGCCGGGTCTCGCGATGCGCTACCCGCAGGTGCTCCGGGATGCGTACGGGCGCTACTTCTTCATCGGCCGGCAGTTCGCCAGGGTCATCGGGAACCCCGCGATCATGGGTCGCGCCACGAAGTACCTCCTGCCGAACCGGCGGGTGATGGCGTTCGCCCTTCGGGTGATGGGGAACCTCACCGATGGCAGGGACGGCGACACCCAGGACCGGCTCTTCCATGCGATCACGCTGCTCGCGAGGGCCTCGTGAGCCCACTCCGTAGGATGGTCGGGTCGTGCTGATCGACTACCTGCCCATCGTCGTGATGGCCGTCCTCGCCGGGGTGTTCGCCGTCGGCTCCCTGATGGCATCGGGGATGCTCCGGCCGAACCGTCCGAACCCGGTGAAGCTGTCGGCCTACGAATGCGGCATCGACCCGGTCCGGTTGCCGAGCGGGGAACGCTTCAGCGTCAAGTTCTATCTGATCGCGATGCTCTTCATCATCTTCGACATCGAGACGATCTTCCTGTTCCCGTGGGCGGTCGCCTTCCGCTCGCTCGGGTTGTTCGGCCTGGTCGAGATGGCCGTGTTCATCGCGCTCGTATTCGTCGCGTACGTCTACATCTGGCGCAAGGGTGGGTTCGACTGGAGCGCCGGCGAGATCGCTCCGAACGAAGCCGAGGAGGTCGTCGAGCGCGAGCGCGCGTTGTCCACCCGGAGTGAACAGCAGGTGGCGAAGCCGCCGGATGTGAACGAGCGGCAGGGAGCCGGCCGTGCCGGTTGAGCGCCTCGAGGGCGTCAACCTCGGGAGGACGCCCGAGGAGGTCGAGGAGGAGGTCGAACGCGGCGTCCTGCTGACGACCTTGGACCGAGCGGTCGGCTGGGCGCGCAAGCAGTCGATGTGGCCGGCGACGTTCGGGCTCGCGTGTTGCGCGATCGAGATGATGTCGTCCGGCGCCGGCCAGTACGACCTGTCGCGGTGGGGCATGGAGCTCTTCCGCGCGTCCCCGCGCCAGTCCGACCTGCTGATCGTCTCCGGCCGCGTGTCGCAGAAGATGGCGCCCCCGCTCCGCCGCATCTACGACCAGATGCCCGAGCCGCGGTGGGTGATCGCGATGGGGGTCTGCGCGTCGGCGGGTGGGATGTTCACGAATTACGCCGTCGTCCAGGGCGTCGACACGATCGTTCCGGTCGACGTGTACGTCCCGGGGTGTCCGCCCAAGCCCGAGATGCTGATGTACGGGATCTTGAAGCTCCAGGAGAAGGTCCGGACGTCGGAGCCGTTCCGGTGAGCCGAGGTCGAGTGGCGTGAACGCCGACGGTCTGGCCGTGCGGATCGGGGAGCGGGTCTCCGACGTGCTGGTCGCGCGCGGCGAGGTCACGGCGATCGTCGAGCGCGAGCACCTCCTCGAGACGCTCGCATGGCTGCGCGACCAGCCGGACCTCGGCCTCGACTTCCTCGCGTCGGTCACGGCGACCCACTGGCTGGACGCCGACCCCGCGTTCTGGGTCGATTACGAGCTTCGTTCCCTGCCGCACAAGCATCGTGCACGGGTGAAGGTGGGTCTCCGGGAGGGAGACGCACACGTGCCGAGCGTCACGGCGATGTTCCCCACGGCCGATTGGCACGAGCGGGAGACCTTCGACTTCTACGGGATCGTCTTCGACGGCCATCCGGATCTGACGCGGATCCTGTTGCCCGACGATTGGGAGGGGTATCCGCTGCGGAAGGACGAGTCGCTCGGGGGCGTTCCCACGTGGTTCCACGGCGCGACGATGCCGCCGGTGGATGAGCGGGGGATGGCCTGATGGGCGAGACCCCGGAGACGGCGCTCGACCGGCCGGCCGCCAAGGCCCCGTCGTTCCGCGACCCCGCGACCGGCGAGGTCCGGCAGGAGACGATGATCATCAACATGGGGCCGCAGCACCCTTCGACCCATGGCGTGCTGCGACTGGTCCTCGAGCTCGACGGCGAGACCGTGATCCGTTGCAAGCCGGTGATCGGCTACCTGCACACCGGGATCGAGAAGAACACGGAGTACCGCACCTGGATGCAGGGCGTGACGTACGTGACGAGGGCCGACTACCTGTCTCCGTTCTTCAACGAGCTCGCGTACTGCCTGGGGGTCGAGCGGCTGCTCGGGGTCGAGGCGCCCGCCCGCGCCACGTTGATCCGGGTCCTCGTGTGCGAGCTGAACCGGATCACGTCCCACCTCGTGTGGCTCGCGACGAGCGGGCTCGAGCTTGGCGCGGTCTCCGTGATGCTCTACGGCTTCCGGGAGCGCGAGGTGATCATGGAGATCTTCGAGGCGCTCACCGGCCTGCGGATGAACCACGCGTACATCCGGATCGGCGGGGTCGTGATGGATCTCCCCGACGACGGACCGCAGAAGATCCGGCGTCTGCTCGATCTCCTGCCCGGCAGGATCGACGAGTACGAGACGCTGCTGCACGACAACCCGATCTGGCGTGAGCGGAACGAAGGCGTCGGTGTCCTCACCGGCGAGCAGGCGCTCGCGCTCGGCGTGACCGGCCCGGCCCTGCGCGCCACCGGGGTCGGCGCCGATCTGCGCAAGGACATCCCGTACTGCGGCTACGAGTCCTTCGACTTCGACGTGCCGGTCCGCAGCGAGGGCGATGCCTACGCACGGTACGTCGTGCGCCTCGCGGAGATGCGCGAGTCGCTGAGGATCGCCCGGCAGGCGCTGGAACGGATCGCGGAGACGCCGGGTCCCGTGATGATCGACGACCCGAAGGTGGGCTGGCCTCCGCGGCTGTCGGTCGGCCCGGACGGGATCGGCAACGACCCGGCGTACCTGCGCCACATCATGGAAGAGTCGATGGAGGCCTTGATCCACCACTTCAAGATGGTGACGCAGGGGGTCGAGGTGCCCGCCGGCGAGGTGTACAGCGCGGTCGAGTCGCCGCGAGGGGAGCTTGGGTACCTGATCGTGTCCGACGGTGGTCACCGCCCGTACCGCGTCAAGATCCGCGATCCGTCGTTCTCCAACCTCCAAGCGCTGCCGACCATCATCGAGGGGTACCTGGTGGCCGACACGGTGGCCTCGGTGGCGTCGCTCGATCCGGTCCTCGGGGGCGTCGATCGCTGATGGCCGTGTTCGAAGGGGCCGTCCGTGAGGATGCCGGCGTGATCATGGCGCGCTATCCCGACGCGCATCGCCGGTCGGCGGTGATGGGGCTGCTCTACCTGGCGCAGTCGGTCGAGGGCTCCGTGACGCGGGACGCGCTCCGCGAGATCGGCGTCCTCCTCGGCATCACGACCGCCGAGGTCGAGGCGGTCGCGAGCTTCTACACGATGTACCGGCTGCGACCGACGGGCACCCATGTGATCAGCGTCTGCACCAACCTCGCATGCAAGCTCCGCGGGGCAGAGGCGGTCTTCGAGGCGGCCCGCGAAGCGACGGGGGTCGTGCACGGCGCCGAGCTGTCCGACGACGGGCTGTTCACCGTCCACGAGGAAGAGTGCCTCGGTGTGTGCGACTTCGCACCGGCGGTCCAGATCAACTTCTGCAACCACGACGTCGTCGACCCCGAGCGGATGCGTGAGCTGGTCGCGGGGCTGCGGGCCGGCGAGGTTCCCTCGCCGGCCCGCGGCCCCGCGTTCGGCAGCTTCCGAGCCGCGTCGCGCGCGCTCGCCGGCCTGGAGGAGGTCCCGTCCGCGTGAGCCTTGCGTTCGAACCGCGGCTCACACGCGATTGGGACGACCCCAGCGTGATCGGCATCGACGGCTACGTCGCCAAGGGTGGGTACCGGGGGCTGACGAAGGCGCTCGCGATGGCCGACACGGACATCGTCGAGGTGGTGAAGTCGAGCGGGCTTCGCGGTCGCGGCGGCGCCGGGTTCCCCGCGGGGATGAAGTGGGGCTTCGTGCCGCGCGACACCGGCAAGCCGACGTACGTGGTCGTGAATTTCGACGAATCGGAGCCCGGCACGTGCAACAACCGGGAGCTCGTGGAGCGCGATCCGCACCGGCTCCTCGAGGGGGCGGCGATCGCGGCCCTGGCGATCGGGTGTGAGACCGCGTACATCTACGTCCGCGGCGAGTACCTGTGGCAGAGCATCGTGCTGGAGCGAGCGATCGCCGAGGCGTACGCGGCGGGGCACCTCGGCCCCGACGTCCAGGGCTCGGGCAGGCGCGTCGACGCGGTGCTGCACCGGGGAGCCGGCGCGTACATCTGCGGCGAGGAGACGGCGCTGCTCAACTCGCTCGAGGGCCTCCGCGGCCAACCGAGGCTGCGCCCGCCGTTCCCGGCCGTCGAGGGTCTCTTCGCGTCCCCGACCGTGATCAACAACGTCGAGACGTTGATGAACGTCCCCGACATCATCGTGCGAGGCGCGGATTGGTTCCGCGAGCTCGGGACGGAGAAGTCTCCCGGCACGAAGATGGTCACGGTCAGCGGCAAGGTCGAGCGGCCCGGCAACTTCGAGGTTCCGCTCGGGACGCCGTTCCGCGTGGTGCTCGAGGAACTGGCCGGCGGCGTCCTCGGCCGGCGGACGCTCAAGGCCTGGACCCCGGGCGGATCCTCCACCCCGATGCTCACCGCCGGGCATCTCGACGTGGGCCTCGATTACGAGTCGCTGGCCGAAGCCGGCTCCATGCTGGGGACGGCGGCCATCATGGTGATGGACGACACGGACTGCGTCGTCGACTGCGCGACGCGCATGGTCCGCTTCTACGCGCACGAGTCCTGCGGGAAGTGCACCCCGTGCCGCGAGGGCAGCTGGTGGGCGACCCGCGTCCTCGAGCGGCTCGAGGACGGCCAGGGCATACCGGCGGACCTTCCGATCATGCATGACCTGGGCACGAACCTGACGTTCCGCGCGTTCTGCGCGCTCGCCGACGGCACGGCGGCCGTCATCAACTCGAGCCTGCAGCACTTCCCGGACGAGTACGAGGCGCACGTTCGCCTGGGCGGATGTCCGCTCAAGGTCGAGCATCTCGAGGAGGTGCCGGCCTGATGCCCGAGCAGCCCGTGACGCTCACGATCGATGACAAGGAGGTGACCGTCCCGAAGGGGACGCTCATCATCCGGGCCGCCGAGCAGCTCGGCATCGAGGTTCCGCGGTTCTGCGATCACCCGTACCTCGCGCCGGCCGGAGCCTGCCGCCAGTGCTACGTCCAGGTGGAAGGGCAGGGGAAGTTGCAGACCTCGTGCACGGTCTCGGTCGCGCCGGGGATGGTCGTCCGCACCCAGAACACGAGCGAGGCCGTCCGCCAGGCGCAGGTCGCGAACCTCGAGTTCCTGCTCCTCAACCACCCGCTGGATTGCCCCATCTGCGATCGCGGGGGTGAGTGCCCGCTCCAGGACCAGGCGCTCGCCTTCGGGCCTGGCGAGAGCCGGTTCATGGATGCGAAGCGGGTCTTCCCGAAGCCGGTGCCGCTGTCGCCGTTGGTCGGCCTCGACCGCGAGCGGTGCATCCTGTGCGCCCGGTGCACGCGGTTCTGCGACGAGATCAGCGGCGACCGGTTCCTCGAGCTCTTCGCGCGGAGCGCGGGCGAGCGGGTCTCGATCGCGGCGGGGGAGGATTTCCGTTCGCCTTTCAGCGGCAACACGATCCAGATCTGCCCGGTGGGGGCGCTCACCGCGACGCCGTACCGGTTCGTGGCCCGGCCGTTCGACCTGACCTCCGGCGACTCGGTCTGCCAGCACTGCAGCGCGGGCTGCAACGTCCGGGTCGACGTCCGCCGCGGCGAGGTCGTGCGCGTGCTCGCCCGGGAGAACCCCGACGTGAACGATGCGTGGATCTGCGACAAGGGGAGGTTCGCGTACCGCCATGCCGACGCTCCTGAGCGGATCACGACGCCGTTGATCCGTGATCGTGGGCTGGAGCCCGCGTCGTTCGGTGAGGTCCTCCCATGGCTCGCCGAGCGCTGCCGGGGCGGGCGTGTCGCGTTCCTCACCGGCGGACGCCTGATGGACGAGGACTACTACGCGCTGTCGAAGCTCGCGCGCACCGTGATCGGGACGAACGACCTCGACCATCGCCGCGCGTTCCACGGCGGGCTGGCCGAGGTCGTCGCCGCGGCGGCGGTCACGGACCGCGAACGATCGGTGACGTACCGCGACATCGAGCAGGCGCCGGTGATCCTGCTCGCGGGACTCGACGCGGAGCAGGAGGTGCCGATCCTGCATCTGCGGATCCGCAAGGCCGTCGCGCGCGGGGCCAAGGTCTTCGTCGTGCATCCGCGTCGCACGCGGCTGCACGACGTGGCCGAGCACCTGCCGACCCGTCCGGGGCACGAGGTCTTCGTGCTCGACCGGATCCGCGAGGGGGTCGAGGGTGATTCGTTCGAGGCGCGCGCGGCAGCCGCCCTCCGCAGCGCGGGCGACCGAGGCGTCGTGCTCGCCGGCGAACGGCTCGCCGAGCATCCGCTCGCGGCCGACCTCGCGCTCGCGGTGGCGAGCAAGACCGGTTCCCGGTTCGGGTACGTGACGCGGCGCGCCAACGATCGGGGCGCGCTCGGCGCCGGCGTGCATCCGGCGCTGTTGCCGGGTGGCCGGCGGCTCGGCGTCGCCGACGAGCGCGCGGAGGTCGAGGCGGTCTGGGGGCCGATCACGGCCGTCGAGGACGGCCGGGACGCGCAGGAGATCCTGCGGGCGTGCGCGGACCGGCGCGTGGACGTGCTGTTCGTGATCGGCGCCGACCCGCTGCGCGACCATCCCGACGCCGTGCTGGCGCGGCGCGCCCTCGCGAACGTCGGCACGCTCGTCGTGCAATCCGTCGAGCTCGGGGAGCTCGAGCCCTTCACGAGCGTCTTCCTGCCGGCCGCCCCCGCGGTCGAGAAGGACGGCCATCTCACGGACTGGGAAGGGAGATGGCAGCGGATCCGGCCGGTCCGCGGCGCCCTCGGCATCAGCCGGCCCGATTGGGAGATCTTCGCGGGCCTGGCCGTCGCGATGGGTTCGGATCTGGGGTTCGAGACCCTCGAGGAGCTCCATGAGGAGATGGCGTCGCTCCTGGCTCCTCGCATGATGCCGGAGCGGCCCAACGTCTGGGCGGGCGCCGGCGCGCCCCAATGGCTCGATGACCTCACGCTGTTCACCTACCCGCTCCTCGTGGACGAGGGCAGGCTCTCCGGAGGCGCGGACGAGCTCAAGGACGCGCTGGAAGACCCGGCGTTCGCCGAGATGCATCCGGTGGATGCGGAGAAGCGAGGGCTCGTCGACGGCGTCCGGGTCCGGCTCACCACCGCCGCCGGCGACGCGACCGTGCCACTGCGCGTCACGGAGCACGTCGCCGCCGGCTCCGTCTTCGTCCCCTTCAACCAGCCGGGACTGGCGGCGAACACCCTCCTGTCGGGACGGTCGACGGCCTCGGTCTCCGTCGAGGCCGTCGACGATGGATCGACCTCGGCGGCGTCCGCTCCGGACGCCGCCCTCGCGACGGGCGCTCCCGCATGACCGGCATCGACTGGGTGCTCCTGATTGGACGCGTGATCGTCGTGTTCGTCGCGCTCCTCCTGTCGGTGCTCCTGTACATCTGGATGGAGCGGAAGGTCATCGCCGACTTCCAGACGCGGACCGGCCCGATGCGGGCCGGTCCGCGCGGCGTCCTGGTCACGTTCGCCGACGGTCTCAAGCTGTTCTTCAAGGAGTCGATCCTCCCGACCAACGCCGACCGTCCCGTCTACCTGCTGGCGCCGATCCTCGCGACGATCCCCGCGTTCCTGGCGTTCTCGGTGATCCCGTTCGGCGCGCCGGTCACGATCTTCGGCCGTACGGTGCCGCTGCAGCTCGCCGATCTCAACATCGGCGTGCTCTGGGTGCTCGCGATGACCTCGATCGGCGTGTACGCCGTGGTCCTCGCCGGGTGGTCGAGCGGTTCGAACTATCCGCTGCTCGGCGCGGTGCGCTCGACCGCCCAGATGGTCAGCTACGAGGTCGCGATGTCGCTCGCGCTGGTCGCCGTGATCATGTTCAGCGGCCACCTGAAGATGTCGGAGATCGTGGCGCAGCAGGACAAGGTCTGGAACGTGGTCCCGCAGTTCCCGGCGTTCGTCGTGTACCTGATCTGCGCGCTCGCGGAGGTCAACCGGCCCCCGTTCGACCTCGCCGAGGCGGAGTCGGAGCTCGTCGCGGGGTTCCACACGGAGTACTCCGGGATCAGGTTCGCGCTGTTCTACCTGGGGGAGTACGTCAACACGGTCACCGTCTCGGCGATCGCCGTGACGCTCTTCCTCGGTGGGTGGCGCGGCTGGTGGCCGTTCCACGGCGCGGCGGCGTGGCTCGGCCCGGTCCTGTGGTTCGTGCTCAAGGTCACCGCCGTGATCTACGTCTACATCCTGGTCCGCGGCACCCTGCCGCGCATGCGCTACGACCGGCTCATGAACTTCGGCTGGAAGTACCTGATCCCGTTCGGGCTGTTCTGGGTGCTCGCGACCGGCGCGATCGTGGTCCTGCCCGATCGCTACGGGCACCGGCGGGGAGCGTTCATCGCCATCGGGCTCATCGTCGCGGTCTGGCTCGTGATGAGCCTGGTGAAACAGGCGCTGGACGCGCCGCGCGCGGCGCCGGCGGAGGAGATGGCGACATGAGCGGAACGCCTCCGACCCCCGAAGACCGGCCGGTCGCCGCCTGGTGGGCGATCGTGAAGGGCATGGGCACCGTCTTCAAGCAGACGTTCCGCTCCGACAACACCGAGCAGTACCCGAAGGAGATCGCGCCGCCGCCGGAACGCGCGCATACCGGGCGGCATCGATTGAACCGCCATGAGAACGGGCTCGAGAAGTGCATCGGCTGTGAGCTCTGCGCGTACGCGTGCCCGGCGGACGCGATCTGGGTCGAGGGGGAGGACAACGATCCCGACGAGCCGGTGAGTCCGGGCGAGCGGTACGCGAAGGACTACCAGATCAACTACCTGCGCTGCATCATGTGCGGCCTCTGCGTCGAGGCCTGCCCTACGCGAGCGTTGACGCTCACGAGCTATTACGAGATGGCCTTCACGTCACGTGAGGACGCGATCTGGACGAAGGAGCAGCTGCTGGAGCCGCCACCCCCGCTCGGGACCGACCCCGTCACCCGGGAGGGGCGCTGATGCCGCTCGACAACGTCGTCTTTTGGGTGTTCGCACCGATCTCGGTCGCGAGCGCGATCGGGATGTTGCTGGTCCGCAACGCCGTCCACGCGGCGCTGTTCCTGATCGTCAACTTCTTCTGTCTCGCCGTGTTCTTCCTCCTGCTCGACGCCCCGTTCCTGTTCGCGGTGCAGATCGTCGTGTACGCGGGGGCGATCATGGTGCTGTTCCTGTTCGTGATCATGCTGCTCGGCGTCGACAGCGGCGTTCCGGTCCGCGAGCGGTTGGTCGTGCAGCGTCCGCTTGCGTTCATCCTCGGTGCCGCGTTCGTCGTGGAGCTGTTCGTGGCGATCCGCGCGGGTGTCGGCTTCTCGACGAAGGCCCCCGACGTGTTCACGGCCAACGAGGGCGGCAACACGCAGGCGGTCGCCAAGGTCCTGTTCACGCAGTACTTCTTCCCGTTCGAGGTCACCTCGGTCCTGCTCCTCGTGGCTGCGCTCGCGGCGATGGTCCTGGCGCATCGGAAGGCTCGCACCGTCACGCAAGCGGAGATCGATGCCGCAGCAGCGGCGGCGGATGCCGACGAGATGCCGGTCTACGGCGCGGGGGCGACACCGTGAGGACGCCGGTCGCGTACTACCTGATGCTCTCCGGGATCCTGTTCATGCTCGGCACCGTCGGGGTGCTCACCCGCAAGAACGCCCTTCTGATATTCATGTCGGTTGAGCTGCAGCTGAACGCGGTGAACCTCGCGCTCGTCGCGTTCTCGCGGCTGCACGATGACCTGACCGGGCAGGTGCTCGCCTTCTTCTCGATGGTGGTCGCCGCGGCCGAGGTCGTCGTGGGATTGGCGATCATCGTCGCGATCTACCGGCGCCGTCGGAGCGTCGACGTCGATGACGTCCGGGAGCTGCGATGGTGAGCCAGCCGAACGGGGCCCTCTGGCTGATCCCGGCGCTCCCGCTCGCGACCGCGGTGGTCAACCTCTTCTGGGGCAGGCGTCTCGGTCGCTGGGCGGGCTGGCTCGCGTCGGCGTCGGTCGCCCTTTCGTTCGTCGTGTCCTTGGCGCTCGTGTCCCAGCTCGTCGCCAAGCCCGCGGACGACCGCCTGTTCCTCCAACACCTCTTCGACTGGATCTCGGTCGGCCGGTTCGTCGTGGGGATGGACCTGCGACTGGACAGCGTGAGCGCGACGATGATCCTCGTCATCACGGGGATCGGCGCCCTGATCCATGTGTACGCCATCGGATACATGGCCGGCGATCCACGGTACGGGCGCTTCTTCTCCTACATGAACCTGTTCGTGTTCTTCATGCTCATGCTGGTCCTCGGGGCCAACTACCTCGTCCTGTACCTCGGATGGGAGGGCGTGGGCTTGTGCTCCTACCTGTTGATCGGCTTCTGGTCGGACGTGCCGGCGAACGCCGAGGCGGCCAAGAAGGCGTTCATCACGACGAGGATCGGCGACACCCTGATGCTGATCGGGCTGGCACTGATCGTCTTCCGGTTCGGCACGCTCGATTTTGAGGCCGTCTTCGGCACGGCCGGCTCGGTGCTGACGAAGGACGCCGCGACGGCGATCGCCCTGCTCCTCTTCGCGGGGGCGATCGGCAAGAGCGCCCAGGTCCCGCTCCACGTGTGGTTGCCCGACGCGATGGCCGGCCCGACGCCGGTGTCGGCGCTGATCCACGCCGCGACGATGGTCACCGCCGGCGTCTACCTCGTGGTCCGTTCGCACGTCCTGTTCGAGCTCTCCGGGGTCGCGCTCACGGTTGTCCTCGTGGTGGGGGTCGTGACGGCGGTGTTCGCGGCGACGTGCGCCGTCGCGCAGCAGGACATCAAACGCGTGCTCGCGTACTCCACGATCAGCCAGCTCGGATTCATGTTCATGGCCGCCGGGATGCGTGCGTATGGGGTGGCCATGTTCTTCCTCGTT
>WNGI01007825.1_pt1 | contig 15238 bp, 8 predicted proteins | sample 5400621 | NCBI WGS metagenome assembly WNGI01 (sample SAMN13153374, study PRJNA577476) | soil metagenome | isolation source: 20 cm soil or saprolite under Garry oak tree replicate 1 | place: USA:California | collected 2016-06-15 | reverse complement strand
AGAGGGCGAGGTGCGGCAGGCTGAACGCGTTCGCGGTGTTCGCCTTCTGGGCCGCGATCACGCGGCTGCCCGGCCACTGGTCGGTGGCCGTGGCTCCCGTGAACACGACGGCGACGACGAGGCCGTTCCGATCCACGACCGCGCCCCACATGTCGAGATTGAAGCCGCCATTGGGTTCGTTCCGGGCCTTGACCAGGGCCGCCTTCAGTTGGTCGAAGCCCGCGATCCGACTGAGGTTTGGATCGAGGGTGGGCCCGCTGATAGTGTTTTCGCCGCAGGCCGCGGCGGCGAGGCTGCCGACGGCGATACCGAGCCGCACGGCGTGACGGTCGAAGGGATGGAGACCGAGCATGGGCGTGATCCTCCGGGTGGATGGTGACGTTGGGACCCGGGTGCTGGACGGCTCGTCGGCATCGGAGTGGCGTCGGAGCGGAGGCGTCAGGGCGAAGGCGAAGGCCGTTCTCGGGCCGGGCGATGAAAATGGCACGCGGTCCCGGCACCGGCAACGCGGCGCGAGGCGCGCGCCCGGTTGCATCCGGCCTGTCGGGCGGTACGTTGAACCCCCTCAGATGCGATGAACCCTCTGTAACGGGAGATCGACCGATGATGACGCTCCTGATCGCTGCCGCCAGTCTCGCGGGTCAGGCCAGGGACTTGGATGGGCTGGCTCACCGGATCGTCACGACGTCGCTCGTCGTCAAGCCCGGCGAGGTCGTGATCATCAACGGGGGCAAGCATACCATCCCGCTCATGGAGGCCCTGGCGATCGAAGCGCAAAAAGCGGGCGGCATGGTCACGATGTTCCTGAGCTCGGACCGCGTGATACGCTCGCTCAACATGGACGTCCCGGAGCAATACCTGGAGCAGGAGCCACGCTATTACGGCGAATGGCTGAAGCGCGCCGACGTCGTCATCGGGCTCCCACCGGCCTCCGACATCAAGGCGCTGGACGCCGGTGTGCCGGCGGCGCGCCTCGCGAAGCAGGGTCGCGCCTACGAGTTCCTCACCCCGATGCTCGACGGCATGAAGTTCCGCGAGCTCGACATCACCTACCCCACGCCGGCGCGCGGCGCCTCGTTCGGCCTCGACGGCAAGACGTACGTCGACATGGTGTGGGGCGCCATGCGGGCGGATCACGGGCGCATCGCCGAGCGGGCGAGCGCGCTGCGCGCCATGTTGGAGGGCGCGAAGGCCGTCCGCGTCACGTCTCCGAGCGGCACGGATCTCACGTTCGCCGTGGGCGACCGTCCGATCTTCGTCAACGCCGGAGCGATCACCAGCGAGCAGGCCAAGGGGAAGAAGGTGGCCGACCGCACGGTGAGCTTCCCGGCGGGAGCGGTGTTGGTCGCGCCGCTCGAGACATCCGCAACGGGAAAGCTGGTCGTCCCGCGTGCCCTGTGTCGTTTCCAGGTGATGACCGGGGTGTCGGCGGAAGTGCACGACGGTCAGATGGACAGCTTGAAGGCGGCGCGCGGACTCAGCTGCTACAACGAGCTGGCGGCCGGGTCCGGCGGGCCCGTCAATCGGTTCGGGTTCTTCTCGCTCGGGCTCAATCCGGCGTGGCCCGCACACGAGGAGGGCGGCGCCGCCTACTATCCGCCGTCGAGCGCCGGCATCGTGTTCCTCGGATTCGGCGACAACCAATTTGTGGGCGGCGCGAACCAAACGGTCGGAAACTTCGGGTTTGCGTTCCCGATCACGAAGGCGACCGTCTGGATCGACGGCAAGAAGGTCGTCGACGGGGGGAAGCTGTTGTTCTAGTGTGCGAGATTCGGCGCAAGGACCTCTGCATAGCGAGCAGGGTTCCGGATGCCCTGGCTGCGCATCCATGCGTCGGCCATGTGAACCAGCGGGCGCCCCTCATCGCCGCTCAACGCCACCCCCAGGCAGCGTCGAGCGACGTTGGCGTGGACGGCCATTTGCGCCGTCTCGAACGCCGCGGTCGCCCGCTTCAGCAGCGGAGCCACATCCCCTGCCTCGCCACGCGCGGCCGAGAGTCCCGCCCGTAGGAGCAGCGCGAGCGCGTCGGCCCAGGCCAGCCGCTCGCGCTCGAGCCGTCTCACGTCGCGTTCGGCCAGCGCGAGGAGTGGGGCGCGGTCGGCCCCACCAGCGGCAGCCGCTAACGCACAGCGAGCGCGCAGATCGCGCATGTTGATCCGGACACCCTGGATGCGCAGCAATACCGAAGCGGCGAGGCCCGGCCAGGCCTGCATGACGCCGTCCCACGCCAGCTCCCGTTCCCCGCGATACAGCCGGATGTGGCTGCGCGCGACCGCCGTCCAGTAGTGCGGGATGCCGAACTCTTCCTGATGCCATTCCCGCACGGCCTCCTCCAGGTTCCGCTCCGCGCCCGCCACGTCGTCTGCCGCGAGCCACACCGAGTTGGCGACCCCGGAGCGGCAGTAGAAGCCCGCCAGGCGATTGCCGCGCTCCCGGGCGCTGCTCAAGAACGTGCGGCTGAGCCGTGCCAGCTCCGGAACGTCACCGAGGAAGTAGCAGGCAAACATCTGGTACAATTGTCCCGTATTGAGCTCCCACGGAACGCCGCCGCACTCGAGCAACATCTGCTCGGCTCGCTCCGCGAACCCACGAGCATGCTCCCACCGTCCCTCGTAGAACGCGGCGACCGTAGCAGCCAGCTCGCACAGGGCGAGCGCGTGCTGAGACTGAATCCGCTCGGCGAGGGGACGAGCCACCACGAGCAGCTGTGCGGCGCGCCGTCGACCGGTGCGGCCCTGGATCGCCGTGAAGCCCGCCTGCAGCGCGAGCCCGCGCGCGACGCGGTAGGGCTCACCCGCGCGCAGGGCGAGCAGGAGATGACGCGCCAGGAAGTCGGCGGCGCGAATGTTGTCGACCAGCGCGAGCCCTGCGGCCACCGCCCAGCAGGTGTCGATGCGCGTGAGCTCCCGCGCTTCAATGTCCGCAGCCGACCGCTGCCGAAACGTCAACCCTCGCAACCGGAGCGCTGCTCGCCGCCATACGAGCGACAGCAGTGCCCGCCGCGGCGTGGGCGCGAGCTCGAGCCCCACCGATCGCAAGACGGTACGTATGACTTCGAGCCCGGCGTCGAGATGGCCGCTGATCAGCAGTTGCTCAGCCGCCCGCCGCTGGTATTGGAGCGCGTCTTCCGATGCGCCAGTGCCCGCGGCGGCCAGGTACGCCTGTGCCGCAGCGGGACAGCGGCCGGCGCTCGCGAGTGCATCGCCCAGCCTGGCTCGCAACGCGGATAGGTCAGCCGGACCCCGTGAAGTGAGCTCCAGTGCGCGCTCGTAGAGCAGCGCAGCACGGTCGAACGCGAGCGCGGCGAAGGCCTTGTCTGCGGCGCTGGCCGCGTACACGGCGGCCCGATCGCGGTTGCCCGCCGCGGCGTAATGCTCGAACAAGGCTTCGGGATCCTCGAGTCCCAACAACTCCTCGGAGCAGTGCGCGAGCCGCCAGTGGATTCCTGCAGCCACCTGGGGCGCCAGAGCGGCGACCAGCGTTTCTCGCATACGGTCGTGATACAGCTCGAGCCGAGAGGGAGCACCCAAGCTGCGCAGGAAATGCGCCTTGATCAGGAGTGCGACCAGCGGGCGGTCATCGCCCTCGAGGCCGGCCGCCGCGCATGCGACCTTGGCATCGACAGGCCGACCGGCGACGGCCAGCGTGGCGAGGAGCGGGCGCGCCCCTTCCGGGAGAGCGCGTATGCGCGATTCCAGCATTTCGGCCAAGCCGATGCCCGTCGCCCCGGCGGCGTCCTTCGAATCGAGCGCATACCGCACCATCTGCTCCACCAGAAAGGGACTGCCCGCAGACTCGCGGATGATGGTAGCCGCGTGGACCGCCGCTGGTCCGCTCCCCGACACGAACAACGTCTCGGTCAGGCGCATCGTGTCGGCCGAGGTCAGGGGCCCGAGCCGGCAGGCGCGACATGCCGGGGTGCCCGCGTGCTCGAGCAGCGCGCCCAGGAAGGGCTGGGAAGCGAGATCCTCGGTGCGGAAGGATGCAATCAACAGCACGCGGGGCGGATCGGGAGGCCGCAGCACGTCCTGGAGCAACACCATGCTGTCGTGGTCCGCCCACTGCAGGTCGTCGATGAACACGACAACGGGTCGCTGCGCAGAGAGTCGCGTGAGCAGCTCCCGCAGGCACCCGAATCCGCGCTGCCGCAACGCCAACGGATCCGCCGGCGCTCGCTCACCAATGCGCGCGTCTCCGACGGCCTCGATCCTGAGCAGGATCGGGAACAGCCGGGCGAGCGCGGATACCCCGTTCGGGAGCAGCGCCTTCACCTGCGGACCCGCCAGCGTCTTGAGGTAGCGACTCAAGCTGTCGATGACGCCGTCCACTGCCTTGTACGGCACCGACTCCCGCTCATAACAGCGACCCCTCAGCACCAGGGCCGCCGCTTCTCGCTCCAGGGCGTCGGCGAAATGACCGATCAGGGCAGTCTTGCCGATCCCGGACGCGCCATGCACGTAGAATGCGACTGCCTGACCCGAACCCACGGTGCTAAAGGCGTCGCGGAGCTGGCCGAGCTCGGCCTGGCGCCCGATGAGGGACGGCGGGTGCCCGGGCTCGTGGGCCTCCGCCCCTGGTGTCGAGTGTTCGGTCACGCCGGTGCGGCGCAGGACTTCTCCGTCCTCCGGCCGAGCCGCGGGGTCGCGAGCCATGAGAACACCGCACAGCGTGACGAGATCCTGGGGAAGCTCCGGCACGAGCTCGCTCGGTTTTGGCGGATCCTCCCGTCCTTTGTCGGCGAGGACCTTCAACGTGCTGCCCTGAAACGGGAGCCGCCCGGTCAGCGCTTCGTACAGCATCACGCCCACCGCGTACCAGTCGCTCGCGGGGCTGCGCGCCCCTTCAACTTGTTCCGGCGACATGTAGGCCACCGTACCCCACAGGCCTTCTTCTCGAGTCTGCAGGTGCGACGGAGGCGCCGCCACGTCAGCCAAGCCGAAGTCCAGAATGACCACCCGCCCGGCGGGCGTCACCAGGACGTTGGACGGTTTGAGATCGCGGTGCACGATGCCCGCGCGATGCAGCGCCACCACCCCTTCGACCAGCTGTGCGAGTGCGGCACGGAGCCGGGGAACATCCGGGGCCGCTGCCGACTGGCTCGGCGGTTCGGGGCGGACGTAGTCGAAGAACTCGATGCCGTCGACCAGCTCCATCGTATAGAACCAGTCGTCCCCGGCCGCCACGAGCTCGTACAGCGACGCGAGATTGGCGTGGGCGATGTCGCTGAGCACGCGGAACTCTTTTTTCAGGCGGTAGATGGCGGAGGGGTCCTGCCACCGCAGGGTCTTCAGCGCGACGATTTCGTGGCGCTCCTGATCGTACGCCTCGTATACTGCGCCCATGCCGCCGGTGCCAAGCCGCCGGCGGATGACAAACCGATCCGTGCCGTGAAAATCGTCGCCCTCTATCTTCACTGAGCTACCTGGCCGGACTATGCTGGAGAGCATGCCCGGCGTCAGCCGCCCCTTCTCGGCCGCGGCAACGTTCTCTCGCACGTGCGCCGCGCGACGCATCCCGGGAATGACCGTCGATACGCGGGGTGACGACAGACAGAAGCGCAGGGCGAGCTCCGGCAGGGTCTGGACTTCGTCATTCAGGAGTTGAGCCAGAGCCTTCCCCCTCCGTTCGGCTTCGGCGCGCCGGTCGCCACTGAAGTACTCCGCTCGCCAGTCGCCGGCGGGAAACACCGTGTCGGATCGAATCTGACCGGTGAGCGCGCCTTCGTCGAACGGGACGCGTCCGATCACACCGAGCGGCTTGGTCTTGGCGAGCTCGAACAGCGCCCGTTCGGGGGAACGATCGTAGACGTTGTAAATCACCTGGGCCGTCTCGAAAATGGGATCCCCGAGCACGCGCAGCGCGGTCTCGGGCACGTGGTCGTTGATCGAGATGCCCCAATGCAGGACCTTCCCTTCCTTCTTGAGGCGGACGATCCGGTCGTAGGACGCCGCCCATTCCGGATCGTTGAGCCAGGCGTCGTGCCACACATGCAGCTGTTGTAATGGTAAGGCCTCGACGTCGAGGTTCTTGAGTGATTTCTCCGTACTCGCCGCGATGTGCCGGGCGGGAAAGACCTTCGCGACAGGCGTACGAGCCCCCCCAGGCCACTGGGCGTTGAGCGGCGGGATTTTGGTCGCGACCACGACCCGACCGGCGTGGATTTCATCTTTCAGGACCCGACCCATCAGGCGTTCGCTGTGTCCGTTGCCGTACGCCAGGGCCGTATCGAAGAACGTGATCCCTCGGTCGACAGCCTCGCGCAGTGCCTCCCGTGCTTGGCTGTCCTCGACGCCACGCCACTGATCACGCCCTAGTCCCCAGCCGCCGAAGCCCAGCTCGCTGACGTGGTATCCCGTCGTGCCCAGAGTCCGAGTTTTCACCGGCGCTCCTCCAACCAGTCTGAGTTCGTCGATATAGTCTGCCCCCGCTGTCGCCTTCTTGCGAGCCGGGCACCAGGCTGCATGTTTGCCGAGGGGTCATCTCGCGTGGAGAGGAGGCATCCATGATCCGGAAGTGCGTTCTCCTGCTGCTCGGCGGCATTCTGGTCGCCACCACCGGCATCGCCCAACAGTCGAGCAAGCCGGACCTGAGGGCGATCGCGCACCAGTTGATCGCCGGCGCCATGCTGCAGGAAGGCCAGAGTGTGTTCATCACCGGCAGCCTGCGCGATGCCGGGTTGATGGAGGATCTCGCGATCGAAGCGCGGAAGGTCGGGGCGCAACCGCTGCTCGCCATCTGGAGCGAGCGCCTGGTCCGGCGATCCTACGACGAGGTCCCGGCGAAATACGACGACCAGGAGCCGAAGCTGGACCTCGCCGTCGCGAAGCTGTTCGACGCGCAGATCGCCATCGATTTCGGCGAATCCGAAGGCCTCCTCGCCGGGGTTCCCGAGGGGAGGATTGCCGCTCGGGCGAAGGCCTTCGCGCCGGTGAATGAGGCGTTCCTCAAGCGCGACGTGCATTTAGTCAATCTCGGGAACGGCCTCTATCCCACCGCCACGCTCGCGAAGCGGCTCGGCATCACCCAGGCGCGGCTCGCGTCGGGCTTCTGGAAGGCGGTGGCCGTGCCCCCGGAGCGGATTCAGCCGGTCGGCGAGCGGCTGCGCGCCACGTTCGCCAGCGGGGGCACCGCACAGCTCACTCATCCGAACGGGACCAGCCTGACGTTCGACGTCAGCGGCCGCACGCCGACGATCAGCAGCGGCGCCCTGACGCAGGCGCAGGCCGCGCAGGGCGGCGCCGCACTGCTCACCTGGCTCCCGGCCGGCGAGTTTCAGCTCGCCGCCGTGCCGGGCAGTGCGGAAGGCAAGATCGTGATCGACAAGGCGCTGTGGCGCGGAAAGATGATCCGGGGCCTCACCCTCGTATACAGCCAGGGCAAGCTGACGAGCATGACCGCGACGTCGGGGCTGGAGCCGCTCAAGGCCACGTACGACGCGGCAGGCCCGGGCAAGGACCGGTTCGGCGTTATCGACATCGGGCTCAATCCCGCCGTCGACTTCCCGCTCGCGACCGGTGCCATCGTGTGGCCGCAAGCGGGAGCGGTGACCGTCGTCATCGGCAACGACGTCTTCTCGGGCGGAGACAACAACTCCGACTTCCAATTTGCGGCACAGCTGGGAGGTGCGTCCATCACGGTCGGAGGAAAGCCGGCGGTCGACAAGGGGAAACTCGAGTGACGCGGCGCTAGGTAACCCTCGACTAGCGCACCGCACCCGCCCCCCGTGCCGCGCTGAGCCTCGCCTGCTGCTCGGCCGAGAGCGTGTTCTTGATCTGGATCAGGAGCGTGATGTGGGCGCGTTTCACCTCGCGCTCCACGCCGAGCACCTCGTCCACCTGTGCGAGGGCCGCGACCGGATCGACGGTCGGCTTCTCGAGCAGGGTGGTGAGCCGCTGCGCCTGGTCCTGCATGCGCCATTGCAGGTCCACCACCTTGGTCTGAAAATCCTGGATCGCCTTGGTAATGCCGGCGCGCTGCTCGGGGCGGAGCCCGATGTCCTGCTGGTGCTGCATGACGAGCTCCGGGGGGAAGAGCACGCGCGCGAGCGGATCGTCGGGAGGCTGCGGCGGCTGGGGCTGGGGGACGGGCTGCTGGGCTGCCGCGGCGATGGCGAACACGGCCAGGGCCAGAACGAGAGAGAGGCGGAGCGTCTTCACGGAGTCCTCCGGTGCGAGTCGATGGTGGTGAGGCCGGTGACGCTCGCGCGACCGAGCTCGGGCACGGTGCGCAGCAGCTGCTCGTTCGGGAGTGTGAGCAGGAAATCGGTGGGCGCTTTCAATCGGACGGTCGCGAGATCGGTCGGCGCCCCTCGCCGGGTGAGGAGGAGCGCCACGGCGACGCTGGCAATGACGACTGCGGCGGCGAGCCCGAGCGTGCGGCGTCGCGGCTTCCCGCCGCGGACACGTGCCGCGGCGAGCGTGGTGTGGAACGGTGGCGCCGCGGCGGCGTCTGCCCGGCGCAGCGCATGGAAGCGTTCCTCCAGATCGTGATCGTTGTGCTCGGTCATTCCCGTTCTTCCTTCAGCAGCTTCCGGAGCGCAACCTTGCCGCGCTCGTAGTGGGTGCGGGCGGTGCCGAGGGAGACGCCCGCGACGTCGGCCGCCTCGGCGATGGTCAGGTCCTGGTAGAACACCAGGTGCAACACCTCGCGCTGGCGCCGCGGCAGCCGGTCGAGCGCCGCGGTGAGCCGGCGCGTCGCCTCCGTGCGGGCGAGCACGGCCGCGGGGTCGGGCCGGCCGTCGGGCGTGGCGCCGAGGACGGCGAGCGGCAGCCACCGCCGGAGCGCCGCGCGGCGCCGCAGCCCGGCCGCGGTGTAGCGCACCACCGCGAACAGCCAGGTGCGGAAGCTCGCCCGCCCGTCGAACCGCGCCCGCCCGTCCAGGATCTTCAGGTAGCTCGTCTGGAGCGCGTCCTCGGCGGCGGCGCGGTCGCCCGCACAGCAGGCGAGCGCCCAGCCGAAGGCTGCGGGGTGCAGGCGGTCGAGCTCCAGCTCCAAGGCCTCGGGCGACATCTCGCGCTCGGTAGCGTCAGGGATTGGTGTCTCGAGGGGACATGGTATATGACGAACGGCGGGGAGCCTAGGGTCACGGAGCAATGGGACTGCGCGCATACCTGAAGCTCACGCGCTCCTTGCGACCGAGCCACTGACTTCCTAGGTCTGCTTGGTGTTATCGAGCACCTCGCGAGTCTTGCGCGCCAGGACGTCCGGGGTGAAAGGCTTCTGGAGAAACGCAACACCCGGCTCCAGCAAGCGGTGCTGGAGCACCGCCTCACCGGTGTAGCCCGACACATAGAGCACTTTCAAGTCGCTCCGCATCGCGCAGGCGAGCTGCGCCACCTCGCGGCCGTTCATCCCGGGCATCACCACATCCGTGATCATGAGATGGATCCATCCAGAGATCGCGCCGAATTGCATGCGGAACTGTTTCAGTTCCTCCGTGAGCGGCTCCGGCATCGGCACGACCCAATATGCGCCCGGGACTGCGGGCCGCTATGGGGACAGTATGACAGATCTGATCGCACGGGATGACCAATCCGCTGTCTGCCGTACCGGAAGCGGGCCTCATGCGGTTCCCTGGCAACCCGCGTTCCAGGCGCGCGATGACGGTCTCGCGGTGCCCGTGCAGGAGACGCACGTGAGGGGTGTCACGGTGCGTGCGGACCTGGTGAGCGCTCGTAACCGAGACCGCTAACTCACTGAAGAATCATCGACCCGCGCTCGGGGGGCCGCGGCGGCCTGCCTTGAAGGACAAGGGCTTCTCACAGAAGCACGCTTGACCCCAGCAATCGACACCGGTCACGGCGGTTCTGCGGCGCTTTCTCTAAGGCGCACGCTACGGCCCGAACGTGCGCCCACCGGATACCGTGACCGGTGTCAGACTCTGCGTCGTCGTTCCGTTCCCCAGCTGACCGCTGAAGTTATACCCCCAGCAATACGCGGCGCCGCTCGGCGTGACCCCGCAGGTGTGAAGTCCGGTAATTCCGGCGAACGATCCGGCGGTCACCGACGCGAACGTGAGCCCGCCGGACACGGCGACCGGTGTCGTACTGTTCGTCTGCGTGCCGTTCCCCAGCCCGCCGGTGTTGTTGTTCCCCCAGCAATACGCGGCGCCGCTCGGCGTGACCCCGCACGTGGTATAACCGCCGGCGCTCAGCGCCGCGAACGTGAGCCCGCCGGATACGGCGATCGGTGTCGTACTGCTCGTCGTCGTGCCGTTCCCCAGCTCGCCGTCGTTGTTCCTCCCCCAGCAATACGCGGCGCCGCTCGGCGTGACCCCGCAGGTATGACCGACGCCCGCGCTGACCGCCGCGAAGGTGAGCCCGCCGGATACGGCGACCGGTGTCGCACTGTTCGTCGTCGTGCCGTTCCCCAGGTTGCCGTCGAAGTTGTTCCCCCAGCAATACGCGGCGCCGCTCGGCGTGACCCCGCAGGTGTACTCGGAGCCCGCACTCACCGCCGCGAACGCGAGCCCGCCGGATACGGCGACCGGTGTCAGACTGTTCGTCGTCGTGCCGTTCCCCAGCTGGCCAAAGCTGTTAGTCCCCCAGCAATACGCGGCGCCGCTCGGTATGACCCCGCAGGTGTGAAAAGTGCCCGCACTGACCGCCGCGAACGTGAGCCCGCCGGATACGGCGACCGGTGTCGTACTGTTCGTCGTCGTGCCGTTCCCCAGCTGGCCGTACAAGTTATACCCCCAGCAATACGCGGCGTCGCTCGGGGTGACCCCGCAGTTGTGATAAGTGCCCGCACTGACCGCCGCGAACGTGAGCCCGCCAGACACGGCAACCGGTACGTCACTGTTCGTCGTCGTACCGTTCCCCAGCTGGCCAAAGTTGTTAAGCCCCCAGCAATACGCGGCGCTCGGCGTGACCCCGCAGGTCTGACCAAAGCCGGCGCTCACTGGCGCGACGACGGCGCTCACGGGCGCGCTCACCGTGAGTGTGAGTGACGTCGAGCGGTTCCCAGGGGTCCCGGCGCCGTCCACCGTCAGGTTGTAGACGCCAGCCGTCACCGCCGCCCCGACGCTCACGGTGAGCGTGGAGGTGGTCCCCGTGGGCGCCGCAGGATTGAACGATCCCGTGACCCCGGTGGGCGCGTTGCCGAGACTCAGCGTCACCGCGCCGGTGAAGTTCGTACGGGTGATGGTGACAGCCGACGTGCCGGTCGCCCCCTGGACGATCGTGAGTGCCGCTGGCGACAGTGACAGCGTGTAGTCCGGCGCTGCGCTCACCGTGAGGGTGAGCGGCGTCGAGCGGTTGCCCGGCGTGCCGGTCCCGTCAACGGTGAGGTTGTAGACCCCGGGCGCCACGGCCGCCCCGACGCTCACCGTGAGCGTGGAGCTGGTACCAGTGGGTGCGGCTGGATTGAATGACCCCGTGACTCCAGCGGGCGCGTTGCCCAAACTCAACGTCACGGCGCCCGTGAAATTGGTGCGCGTAATCGTGACCGTGGTGTTGCCGGTTGCGCCGTGAACAATCATAAGCGCCGCCGGTGAAAGCGACAGCCTGTAATCGGGCGTCGGCTCGCTGCCGGGGAGCGCGACCGCCGTGGGCACGAGCCGAGTGGTCGTCGTACCGTCGCCCACCTGGCCGTTGCCGTTCAGGCCCCAGCAGTACACCACCCCGCTCGTCGTCACGCCGCAGGTGTGCTGGGAACCCGCGCTCGCCGCGGCAAATGACAGGCCCCCCGCGACCAACGTCGGGATGTGCCGCTCGGTAGTCGTGCCGTCGCCCAGCTCACCCTGGCCGTTGAAGCCCCAGCAGAGCGGCGTGCCTGTCGTCGTGACGCCGCAGGTGTAACCGAAGCCTGCGCTCAGCGCGGCGAACGAGAGGCCCGCGCCGACTGGTGTAGGAACCAGCCCACTGGTAGTTGTGCCGTCCCCCAGCTCGCCGCTGGCGTTGAACCCCCAGCAGTACGCAACGCTGGTCTGAGTCACGCCGCAGGTGTGAGCTTCACCCGCGCTCAGCGCGGCGAACGTGAGGCCACCAGCGACCAGCGTAGGGAGGAGCCGCTGCGTGGTTGTGCCGTCGCCCAGGCCGCCGGCGCCGTTGAAGCCCCAGCAGTACGCCGCGCCGCTCGTCGTCACGCCGCAGGTGTGCTGGCCACCCGTGATCAGCGCGGCGAACGTAACCCCCCCGGCGACCGGTGTGGGCACGAGCCGGTCCGTGGTCGTGCCATCGCCCAGCTGGCCGTTGCCGTTGTGGCCCCAGCAGTAGGGCGCGCCGTTCGTGGTCACGCCGCAGGTGTGCCCGCCGGCTTGGTTGTTACCTGCGCTCAGCGCGGCGAACGTCAAGCCCCCGGCGACCGGTGTGGGGGAGAGCCGATCGGTAGTCGTGCCGTCGCCCAGCTGACCGCCGCTGTTGAAGCCCCAGCAGTACGCCGCGCCGGTCGGCGTCAGGCCGCAGGTGGCACCGTCACCCGCGCTCAGCGCGGCGAACGTCAGGCCTCCGGCCACCGCTGTGGGGACGAGCCGATCGAAGGGCGTGCCGTCGCCCAGCTGGCCCCTGTTGTTGCCCCAGCAGAACGCTTGGCCCGCCTTGAGAGCGCACGAATGGTAGCCACCGGCGTCCACCGTGACACCGCTCGTCGCGATCGTCCCGGTCCCAATTGCGGTGAAGGTCAACGGACTCCCGCTCGCGAGGGCCGCGGCGGTCAGGGTGTTCGGTCCCGGCGTGGTTCCCAGGCGCCACGGCGCGTGCGCGCAACCGGTCTCCACGTCGGTGTTTACCGTCACCGCGTTAAGGCCGCCGACGGTTCCCCCGCCCGTCATGATAGTGAAGGTCACCGGCTCGTTCCCCAGCGGACTGGAGACACCATGATGGGTCAGCGTCAGGCACACGGCCGGGTCTGGGGTGACCGTCGTGCCGGCGGGTGCGGAGTTGCCGTCGGTGCCGTCGACCTTCGTCATCGTCACGTGCCGCGCCCAGCCGATGCGACTGAAGCCGTTCGTCCTGCCGCCGGCCCCCAGGTCTACCGCGTGCAGCGCACCTGGCGTGACAAGACGCCCGATGCCGCGCACGAGGGCATGCCAGCCCGCTCGCGCTACGTCCAGCACCCGGCCCGACGTGATGGTCCCGATGGGGGGCGGGGTTGGCCCGAAGCGGGCACAGGTCAGGAAGGTCGCCGGAGCTTCCGCCAGATCGATCGTCGGCCCAGCCGGCGCTCCCTCTATCTCCACCCGGCGGTGCAGCTCGAGCGGAGGCCCATTGGCGTTACCGATGAGGTCCGGTGCTTCGAAGCACACGCCGGCAGTGACCAGTTGACTGAAGGGACCGAAGTCGAGGAGATCCGGATCGGTGCGGAACCGATAGCAGCCTTCGCGCTCCAGCAGACCGCTCTGCAAACACGTCGGGTCGTTCGTCCCCGGGCCCACCGGGATGCGTTCGATGATCAGCACGACCTGGTTGATGCCCGCAGCCAAGGCACCTAGGGGAAGCCAATTGTCCGGGAAGGAAGCGCCGCCGAACCCCGTGTTCGTGGTCACCGTCGTCGCAACATTCCCCACGACACGCTCGACGTGATCCGGGTTGGTCGACCCGAACGCCCCGTCCTCGATCCGCACCTTGATCGGCAGCGTCCGGCCGTTCTGGAACGGGACGACTTCACCCGTCCGCAGGTTCTTCAGCCCTTGGGCGACCGGGTCTACGTCGAGAAAGCCGAGTGCCGTCCCCCTGGGGGCCCCCCGGACGAGGATGCGGTAGAACTTGGTCGGGTCCAGCAGTGTCGGGGACTTCGTGTCCCAGTTGCGCGTATACTGCTGGTGCGTCGCATCGAGCGCCATCGGGACGGGTCCGAACACGAGCACCGGAGTGCCGCCGCTCGTCAGGCAGTCGACGGGTAATCCGCTGCTCGGGTCCCCGGTGAGGGGGCAGACCTCCACGACGGGCGAGAGTCCGGCATTGAACGTGCCGGGATGAAAGAGGGCGCTGGGATCCGGCGCGAGCGAGGGCAGGAAGAAGAAGTGCGCGTTGCCGTTGTGCGCGCCGTCCGAGACCAGGTACGCCGGGCCCGGGCTCGCCGGCGGCTGCAGGATCCGCTGGTCTTTACACCCGACGGTCAGGACCGCAATCGCGGTGATAACGAGCGCCAAACGCTGCATAGGACGGCTCCTGTGTGCGCTGTCTAAGGGTCAGCAACCAAGACTGACACGCGTCAAAAAACCGGCCGTGTGGGTGCCCCACTCAGCCGGTTTCGCGATTCGCTCCCCTCGAGGCATCGGCGACCCGCACGACGGCCCGCCTCGGGGTTCATAGCATCTGAGTAGAGGTCGAATGTCCGCCCCCGTTCACAAATCGCAAGATGTGCAGAGTGGAACGTTCGGTAAGACTATACCTGCTTGGTGTTATCGAGCACCTCGCGAGTCTTGCGCGCCAGGACGTCCGGGGTAAACGGCTTCTGGAGAAACGCGACGCCCGGCTCGAGCAACCGGTGCTGGAGCACCGCCTCACCGGTGTAGCCCGACACATAGAGCACTTTCAGGTCGCTTCGCCTCGCGCAGGCGAGCCGCGCCAGCTCGCGGCCGTTCATCCCGGGCATCACCACATCGGTGATCATCAGATGGATCTGCGTGGGATGCTGGCCCACTATCTCCAACGCCTCTGCGCCGTTCCGAGCGGCCAGGACCGTATACCCCCGAGCCTCGAGGACGCGCTTGGTGAGCTTGCGGACCTCTTCCTGGTCCTCCACCACGAGCACCGTTTCCGATCCGCGCACCGGGGTGGGTGTGCCCGTCGTCGGCTCCGGCGACTCCGCAGTCTCGGCCACTCGCGGTAGATAAATCTTGAAGGTGGTGCCGTGGCCCAACTCGCTGTACGCCCAGACGTACCCGCCGCTCTGCTTGACGATACCGTAGACCGTCGCGAGCCCGAGTCCCGTACCCCGCCCAGGCTCTTTGGTCGTGAAAAAGGGCTCGAACAAGCGCGCCTTGGTCGCGCCATCCATGCCCACACCCGTGTCGCTGATGGCGAGCAGCACGTAGGGGCCTGGCTGGGTCGGCACATGCGCCGCGACGTAGCTCCGACCGAGCTCGACATCCGCCGTTTCAATCGTGAGACGGCCTCCCTTCGGCATGGCGTCCCGGGCATTCACCACCAGATTCATGATCGCTTGCTCGAGCTGGCCCGGATCGGCTCGCACCGCCCCCAGCGCGGCGGCCGGCTTCGTCCGCAGCTCGACGTCCTCGCCGATGAGCCGATGCAGCATCTTCTCCAGATTGGCGACTAACGCGTTGAGGTCGAGG
>WNGI01002791.1_pt1 | contig 15238 bp, 10 predicted proteins | sample 5400621 | NCBI WGS metagenome assembly WNGI01 (sample SAMN13153374, study PRJNA577476) | soil metagenome | isolation source: 20 cm soil or saprolite under Garry oak tree replicate 1 | place: USA:California | collected 2016-06-15 | reverse complement strand
TCTTCCAGCTGATGCCTAAGCGGTCGCTTTGTTAGACCGACGAAGCAAACGCTTCGCTCGGCAACCACCCGGTCCGCACCTTCTGGTTCTGATGGTTACGCGGTCCCACGACTCGCGATTTCCTGCAAGGCATTTCCTGCAAGGCATATAGACAAGTGGGCCACAAAAACCTTATTCTAAGAACTCTGCCCCCGACGCCTCATTAACTTAACTCCAGTGGGGGTGTCACAATGCAGTCCATCATTTTCTCCCGAGGTGGTTCACGGATGATCGAGTCGCAGCCTGGCTTGCAGCTAGTTCGGAAAGCAGCCCGTTTGGTCTTGTTCGCGGCTGTAATGTTTTTGCCAGGGTCTGGCGTGCTCGCTGCTACATTGCCCACCGATTTCGTCGAGACGTCGGTCGGTGGCCTAAGCAACCCAACCGCCATGGCATTTGCACCTGATGGGCGGATTTTTGTCTGCCAACAGGGCGGGCAGTTGCGAGTAATAAAGAATGGCGCTTTGCTGGCGACACCCTTCGTCAGTTTAACGGTTGATGCGAACGGCGAGCGCGGGCTGCTGGGAGTTGCCTTTGACCCAAACTTCGCCGTGAACAACTTCGTCTACGTCTACTACACTGCGACAACTCCAGCGACCCACAACCGTGTCAGTCGTTTCACAGCCAGCTTGGCCAACCCGGATGTGGCCGCTGCCGGCAGCGAAGTCGCTATTCTTGATCTCAACAATCTCAGCGGCGCGACGAATCACAACGGCGGCGCGATACACTTTGGCCCGGACGGAAAGCTCTACATCGCGGTCGGCGAGAATGCGAATGCCGCAAACTCGCAGTCGCTCGGGAACCTCCTGGGGAAGATTTTGCGAATCAATTCCGACGGTACGCTGCCGGCAGACAATCCGACGACCTTTCCGGGAATCGTCGGTTCTCCTTCGGGCCAGAACCGCGCGATCTGGAGTGTCGGTCTGCGCAACCCCTTCACGTTTACTTTTCAACCCGGCGTCGGAAGGATGTTCATTAATGACGTGGGCCAGAATACCTGGGAAGAAATCAACGACGGCATCGCCGGGTCAAATTACGGCTGGTCCATCTGCGAAGGATTCTGTGTACCGCCAAATGCAAACTTCCGCGATCCGTTATTTCGGTATGGTCATGGGAGTTCCGCGACGACGGGATGCGCCATCACCGGCGGCGCCTTCTACAACCCGACGACCGTAAACTTTCCCGCCGATTACGTTGGCAAGTATTTCTATGCTGAGTTCTGCACCGGTTGGATTCGCCGCTTTGATCCAGCGACAGGTACAGACGCCCCCTTCGCGACCGGGGCCTCCAGCCCAGTCGATCTTATCGTCACCGCAGATGGCAGTCTTTACTATCTCGCTCGGGGCGCCGGCGCAGTTTTCCGCGTGCGTTTCAACGCGCCGACATCCACCTTTGGCGACGTCACTGGTCAAATAACCAACAGCAGCGGTGGGACGCCAGTGTCGGGCGCGGTAATTCAACTAAGCGGAACGCAAAACCGTAAGACCATCACTGACGCTAACGGCAGCTATCGCTTTGACAACGTTCAGACCAATGGTGTCTACACAGTAAGTCCATCGCGAGCAAACTTCTCATTCAATCCGTCTGAACGCTCACTTAGCCAGCTTGGTAACACCACCGAGGCATCCTTTACCGCCATATCTGCGGGCACGAGCAACAATCCGCTCGATACGCCCGAGTATTTCGTGCGGCAACACTACGTCGATTTCTTAAATCGCGAACCTGACGAGAGTGGCTTCAATTTCTGGAGTGATCAGATAATTGGCTGTGGCAATGATGCGGCATGCATCGAACGCAAACGCGTCAATGTTTCAGCAGCTTATTTTCTCTCAATCGAGTTCCAGGAGACTGGCTTTCTGGTTTACCGGTTCTACAAAGCGGCCTACGACAATCTACCCGGCACGCCGATACCTGTAAGACTGAATGAATTCCTGCCTGACACGCAACAGATTGGACAGGGTGTGGTGGTAGGAGTAGGCACCTGGCAAGCAAGGCTGGAGGCCAACAAGCAGGCTTTCGCTGCGGCATTCGTGACCCGCTCGCGATTTACTTCGGCCTACCCAACATCGCTGACGCCGGCACAGTTTGTTGATGCGCTCTATGCGAATGCCGGAGTAACGTCGCCCCCGTCAGCAGAGCGAACCGCTGCCATCGATGAATTTGGCGGCGCAGGTAACACTACTGACGCCGCGGCGCGCGGACGTGCGCTGCGACGCGTGGCTGAGAACTCCACGCTTGGGCAACAGGAATTCAACCGGGCGTTTGTGTTAATGGAGTACTTCGGTTACATGAGACGGAATCCAAACGACGCGCCGGAACCCGGACTCAACTTCGACGGTTACAATTTCTGGCTGAACAAGTTGAATCAATTCAATGGCAACTTCGAGCAGGCGGACATGGTCAAGGCCTTCATCGTGTCGGGTGAATACCGCGACCGGTTCCCGCGGTAGATTGCAGGGGTGGCACTGCGTGGCCACCCCTTCGTTGATCGCGACAGGCTTCGGAAGTAGTTGTACCGCCATGAGGCGCGGCCACGGAGTGCCGCCCCTACAGTGCGGCGAAAAGGCTGCGACAGGCCGCCGCAAATAAGAGGCCGCGCTTTAACCAAATGCCTCACCCAATCCTCAGCCAATAGATTAGAATCCTTCCTTCCGGACATATCCCCAATGACTCGCCGAATTATCGTTGCCATTCTGAGACTCGCCATGCGCGTCTATTTCCGGCGCGTTGAAGTGGTCGGTATTGAGAACGTGCCGCGAAAGACTCCGGTTATTTTCGTCCTCAATCATCCAAATGCTCTAGTCGATCCGGCGTTTCTGTTATCACTGGCGCCGCGGCGTGTTTCATTTCTGGCAAAGTCGCCACTGTTTCGCATGCCCGTGCTTGGTTACTTTGTGCGCGCAATGGACTCGCTCCCCGTCTATCGCCCACAGGATGAAGGTGAAGACGTTTCCAAAAATCGCGAGGTGTTCATAGCGGCACGAAAGTTACTCGCGCGCGGCGGCACGATTGGCATTTGTCCCGAAGGCGTCTCACACGACGAACCGCGCTTGCGGCCCATCAAAACCGGAGCCGCACGCATCGCTCTGGCCGCCGTCTCCACCGGTGAAGTCTCTGATCTAAAGGTCGTGCCCGCTGGTCTGTACTACACGTCCAAGACAAAATTTCGCAGCGCGGTATTGCTCTACTTCGGAAAGCCGATCGAAGTGGAACCGGTCGAACTTGAACCTGACGGAAATCCGCCCCGCAACGCGGTCCGGGAACTTTCCAGTCGCATTGAGTGTGCTTTGCGCGAAGTAATGCTGGATGCCGAACATGAGGAGGCGCTGCAGACGATCAGCCTGGCGGAAAGAATTTTTTCATCGGAACCGGATGAAGAGGGAAGTGAGAGCCTTGCTGACGAGTTGCAGCTACAGCAACGCTTTGTCCAGGCCTATAGAGTCTTGCAAGAGCGAGCGCCTGAGCGGTTACGCAAACTCGAAGTGCGCATGAGCCGCTTTGAGGAGGAATTAATCCAGGCTGGTGTGGATCCGGACGATCTTTCTCCACCAACCTCAACCCTCGACGTGTTCACTCACTTGATAACCCGAGTCGTTCTTTTTCTGGTGCTGAGTGTGCCCGCAGCGCTGGGGGCCCTGGTGCATTATCCCGCTTACCGGCTCGGGGGTTATCTGGCCACAAGGTATTCGAAGGATGACGACGACGTTGTTTCTACCGTCAAGATAATGTCGGCAATGTTGCTCTTTCCGCTGACGTGGGTGGCATTCGCCGTCGTAGCTTACAAATTCGACGGTTGGAAGTTTGCGCTGATCGCAACTGTATGGATTCCGCTGGCAGGCTACCTCGCGATCCTGTTTTTTGAAGAGTTTGACAAGTTTCTGGGCGGACTGCGCGCACTCGCCTTCTTCCTGGTGAGACGAAGATTCTTTGTGCGTCTGCTGGCCGAGCGCAAGGCAATACGGAGCGAAATCCTCGCTCTTGGCGAGGAGACCGCGAATCTCAGCCAGTAATTGCTTGTTATAGTTAGGCGAGGGGAAGGGGAACCGATCTGCCGCCAGACTGTCGTTAATCTACTTCTTGCGCGCTTTGGATCCCGCCGCGCTCTTCGAACCTTTCGCATTGCCGGAACGTTTCTTCCCACCCGAGGATCTAACTGTCCGACCTTTGCGACCTTCGCTCTGGATTCTTCCTGCCTTCATCAGATTTTCATAACTTCCGCGCACGACATTGCGCGCCACCTTCAGTGAGTTGGCGAGCTCGCGTTCACTCGGCAAATAACTGCCTACCGTCATGGCTCCTGATTCAATAAGACTGGTGAGCTGCTCGGTAATCTGTTTGGTCATGGATTCCGGACGCTTGCGATTGACACGTATAGTTGTTTTCACTCTAAACACCCTCCTCCGCAGGTTCAATTGTTGGGGGTACTGGAATTCTATGCAGCCATCATTGCTCTGTCAACAGGACCATGTAGTGTTAGGCCCAGGGCCCAACTCCGAAGGGCCAAAGGCATAAGATTTTCCATATCTCATTTCAAATTTCTCATTTGTCATTCGCAGGTTGGCCATTGATCCGGGAGTTTCCTCGTTCACCGTTTAGATTGGGCACTTGTGTCCCGCCGCGCGAGGCGGACAAGTCCGCTTTCTAAACAGGAGCGGCTGTCGTAACGCCATTTGTCATAGCGCTGAGTCTGACGATGCCAAATCAGAAATGATAAATGGAAAAATCTTGTCTCTAGAAAGTCGGTCATTAAACCCAGAAACATTGGACGTCACTCAGAGTGCCCCGTGCTTGCGAAGGATTTCGATAGTGCGGTCCAGCGGCAGGGCCTCAACCGTGTGGCCTCGGCCCTTTATTGTTGTTGCCCGAAACAGTGAATTGTAGATCGCCTCTTCGGTTGCTTCGATGACTGCAAGGAATAGTGGTGACATTGCGTCGTTAGGTAAGACTTTAAGACCGTCTGGCAGGTTTCGCCTGGCCGGGTCGACTACCACGCCAGGAGGGATGGCCACCTGGGGACCACGGTTTGAGATTTGTATTCTCAGTTCAGGCGCGGTCGAAAACGCGATTGCGTAGTCACCGCTGCCATTACTCCCAGCCGCGCCGGTTCGGGCTAGCCCCATCATAGCGCGGGCCGCGACGCGTCTGAGGTTGTGAGCATCCACCGGCGCGTCGGTGGCAATGACTATGATGATGGAGCCATCTGGGGAGTTGGGATAACACAGGCTTAGATTCAGATGACCTTCCTGAGCATTGCATCTGCTAACCGCTGCCCCGCTAAGTTCTTCCTTTAAGTAGTATTTGCCCAACTCCTGTCCGACCGGCGCCCCATTTATCGTAAGTATGCCGCCGAAATTTGTTTGCACCAGGACCCCCAGGGTGTAGCCGCCGAGGCTCGCCGGAAGTTTTCGCGAGGCAGTGCCAATCCCTCCTTTGAATCCAAAAGCCACGGTCCCAGTTCCGGCGCCCACAGATCCCTCCTCAACTGGCCCAGTCTTCGCGCCCTTGATCGCATTGAAAACATCATCGCGCGTAATGTGCCGCCCGCGAATGTCGTTGAGGTAGCCATCATTCGTTTCGCCAACGACGGGATTCACGGACTGAACGTCCTCGTTACCAGGCAGAGATAACATGTAGTCGAGCAATGCATCGGCAACTCGAGGCACGCTCAGGGTCGAGGTGAGCAGAATCGGAGTCTCTATTTCGCCCAGCTCGCTTACCTGAGTTGAGCCGGTTAATTTGCCGAAGCCGTTTCCGACAAATATCGCAGCCGGCACTTTCTCGCGAAAAAGATTCCCGTTGTGAGGCAGTATGGCGGTGACGCCGGTGCGGATGTTGTCGCCGCGAATGATAGTGGTTTGGCCCACCAACACACCGCCGACGTCCGTGATTGCATTGAGTGGCCCAATGGGAAGAACGCCAACCTTTAGGCCTATCTCGCGCGCGCGCAGGCGCTGTCTCTCCTGCGGCATTGAAGAATCAAAAGATGGATGAGCCGCTAACAGCGCGACCGTTAACAGCAGGATGAAAACCAGGATCACTCCGCGAAGGCTGCACGCCCGCAGCACTCGATGGCTTGCAGTCTTCAGCGTCAGCTTTCTCTGACCGTGAAATTGGGCTTTCATGGCAAGTGTCAAAATCGTCTGACTAGTTGGCAATGATCGCAATTAGCGCCGGGATGGTGAGCCACAACAATTCCTTCAAGAGCAAGAGTACGAACCCCCAAAATCCTAATTTTTAATCCAGTTCTTTAAGCTCATTTCGACCGGCCTCACAACCACCAGGATGCAACGAGCGCCAGGAATGGAATCCGCAGATTACGCAGATAGCAATACGATTCAGAAAAAGGAGGGTCTTGTCATAACACTTCAATCTCTGGCTTAAACACTACTTCGCTCTCCGGCTTAAACGTGTTCCTGTTCCTATTGAATCTGTGAAATCTGCGTAATCTGCGGATAGTTCCCTGGCGCTCTTGGCGGTTATTGTATTCTTCCCCAGGCGCTGGTTTTCCAGTTATCGATTGCGTCTGCTCCCAGGATCCACGGCGGTAGCGGCATCAACAGCAACTCCGAAAGCGCGCTCACATAGGGCTCATACATCAAACGCAGCTCGGCCAATTTCTCTTCTGCCTCCGCGCCGTCCTCGAGATGCGCGCTATTTCTCTCGAGTATTTCCCGGATTCGTTCCAGGTCGCCCGGATAAAGTCGAGTGGCGCACGCCTGGGGAGCGCTGGGAGCCGTCCGAAAGACCTGGGCCAGATCGACCACCGCGTGGCGGGCCATCGCGAACGTGAGCTTCGCCTGCCAGGCGGGCGCGCCTTGTACGCCCACCAGCACTAGAGAACACGTGTCGAGAACCGTAGTGAGTGCACCCAACCACGATTGATTGTCGTGCTGGGAACGGAAATAACACAGCACCGGATATGACAAATGACTTTCAAGTAACTCCGCGGCCCAGTGTTCCCACTCATGCAGAGTCCGGTTCAGGTCATTCATATGTCCGCTCTCGCCATGGCGTCTGAGCATCTCAGCTGCACTTGAGGGCGAGCCCGCGCGCGCGTCGAGTAGTGAAATGTTAACCTCGCGCCGGGAGAAAGCCTGATAAAGGACCGGAAGGTATCCAATCACGATGGCGAGCAAACCAAAGCCGGTTGCAGCTTCAACGACTACGAGCGCGCGGCCCAATGGCAATAGTGGCGTGACATCACCGTAACCAAGAGTAAAAAATGTGACCCCACTAAGATAAAGATAAGTTCCAAAACCGGTTTCGCCCGACGGAACATTCAGTGGGGCGTTGATTGACCAAAACAGGATCGCGTAGCCAAAGATCAGGCCAACCGCCCACAGCGTAAGCAGCATCAGCAACGATAGCGGCCCAAACATTCCCAAATACTTTTCGCGCCGCTTGCGATTATGCATGGCGCGCACCAGCCCGGAACAGAGTAGCCAGATTGTCCGGTAGAAAACGCTGGTCAAACGAAAACGCCTGGTCACGCGACGCGGCAGGATGATCGTTTCAAAAGCGTCCCAGAGGATTATCAGGATCAGCGCCAGACCGGGAATGACGGCTAAGACTCTCATTTGAATTCACGTATGCGGAATCGAGCCGGAAGAGTTTATATTACCTGAGCAACGACGAGATGTTATCGTTGAATTGATCTTTTGCACAAAGACACTGACTCGATGTCAATGTTCTGATAGGCAAAACGAACAACAAATGACCGACTTAATCATTCACGGACACTTCTACCAACCGCCGCGCGAGAATCCCTGGACAGGAACAATTGATCCTGAACCCAGCGCGCTGCCTTTTCACGATTGGAACGAACGCATTCATACCGAATGCTACCAACCCAATACAGCAGTCCGTATCCTTGACGAGACTGGTAAGGAACAACTCGTCAACAACTATGTCCACATCAGTTTTGATTTTGGTCCAACCCTGCTCTCGTGGCTGGAGCGAAGCCACCTGGAAACTTACGAGCGAATTATCGCCGCTGATGCCGAGAGCGCCCGCCGGAACAACGGTCATGGCAACGCTATTGCGCAAGCCTACAATCACGCGATCCTGCCGCTCTCAAATGAGCGCGACCGGCGCACGCAAGTGCGTTGGGGTCTGGTCGATTTCCGCTACCGGTTCGGCCGGGAGCCGGAGGCAATGTGGCTGCCAGAGACGGCGTGCAACGACGATGTGCTTGGCTTGCTAATCGACGCAGGTCTCAGGTTTGTCATCCTCGCCCCACAGCAAGCCGAACGCGTTCGCAGGACAGGCATTCCTTCATGGTCCCCTGGCGATCACGGGCCGACTGGAAAGTCTGTCCCACCAGGTGTGACAAACACTCCCGCCTCTTCCGAAAATAATTGGCAAAGCGTGGCCGGCGGAACGATCGATACCAGCGTTGCCTACAATTACTTTCATCGCGATCGTTCGGGGCGATCCATTGCGGTGTTTTTTTATGATCAGGAATTGGCCCATGCAATCGCATTCGGACAGGCACTAGCATCGAGCGCTTCTCTTGTTGAGCATTTTACACAACGAACAACGGGAACTGGCTCGCTGGTCAATGTCGCGACGGACGGAGAGAGCTATGGTCACCATCACAAGTTTGGCGAACTTTGCCTGGCTTACGCGTTGGCACGCGACGCGCCGGCGCGTGGGTTTGCCGTTACCAACTATGGTGACTATCTGGATCGGCATCCGCCGGCACTGGAAGTCGAAATCAGCAATGGCCAGGAAGGCGAAGGAAGTTCATGGAGCTGTACTCACGGAGTCAGCCGCTGGATTCGAGATTGTGGTTGTCAGACCGGTGGCGAACCTGGCTGGAACCAGTCCTGGCGCGGGCCTTTGAGAAACGCGCTCGATATTTTGCGAGATGAAGCGGCTGCCGCTTTTGAAGCGACGCGTGGAGAGTTGTTCGTAGACCCGTGGGCCGCACGTGATGAAGCGATCGATCTGATACTCGACGCACAGAGATCGCGCGAAGAATTTCTCTACCGCCATGCGCCGCGGAAGCTAACGGAGGTTGAAAGGCAAAGAGCGTTGCTTTTTCTCGAGCTGCAGCGGAATGCGCTGCTGATGTATACGAGTTGCGGCTGGTTCTTCAGCAACATTAGTGGAATCGAGCCGGTTCAGATTCTGAAATATGCCGGGCGGGCTATCGATCTCATGGATCAACTTGGCCTTCCATCACCACGCCGGCGATTCCTTGAAACGCTTTCCGAGGCGAAAAACAATCGACCCGAATTGGGCAACGGTGCGGACATCTATCGCCAATTGGTCGAGCCCTGCAATCCGTCCTTCAAAAGAGGGGAGGAGAGGCTCGCGGGCATACTTGCATGAAAAAGTCGCAAGGCAAACCAAACGCTGAGGCAGGTGACGGCAAGCACGCCAAAAGTACTCGGTCTACCAACAGGCAGGGCGGACCGCGCGTTAGCAAGAGTGGGTCAATAGACCGCGCGTCAGCAAAGGCTAAGGGTTCGCGCAAAGGCGCAAAGACGCAGAATAGAGAGCGGAAAACGGTATCACCGGGACGGGCAAAATCTAAGCAAGAGATTTCAACCATACTCGGCGGCTTCGATCTGCATCTCTTCGGTGAAGGAAAACATGAGCGCATCTACGAAAAGCTCGGCGCGCATCCGATCAACCACAAAGGTGTAAAAGGCATTTCGTTTGCAGTCTGGGCGCCGGCCGCCGAATGGGTAAGTGTGGTGGGCAACTTCAACGCCTGGGACGGCACGCAACATCCGATGCGCTGTTTGGGCGATTCCGGTGTTTGGGAAACGTTTATCCCGAAACTGGGTTCAGGCGAGCTTTATAAGTATGAAATCAAAGCGCCCGGCGGGACCGCGTTCTTGAAGGCCGATCCTTATGCGTTCTACGCCGAGGCCCCGCCGAACACTTCGTCAGTTATCTATCAATCTAACTATCGCTTTCGAGATTCGCGTTGGATCAAGAAGCGAGCCGGCCGCGAACACTTTCGCCAACCGCTAACGATCTATGAAGTTCATCTTGGATCATGGCGTCGTAAGCTTGAAGAAGAGAATCGTCCGTTTACGTACCGCGAGATGGCTGGGGCGCTCGCCTCGTACGTATTGGAAACCGGTTTTACCCACGTCGAGTTTCTGCCGCTGAAGGAACATCCTTACGGCCCCTCCTGGGGTTATCAGGTCAGCAATTACTACGCACCTTCGGCACGCTACGGCACGCCGGATGATTTTCGTTATCTGGTCGACCATCTTCACCAGCTTGGAATTGGCGTGATCATGGACTGGGTGCCCGCACATTTTCCTAAAGACGCCTTTGCCCTCGCGCGCTACGACGGCACGGCCCTTTACGAACATCTCGATCCCCGCAAAGGTGAACATCCCGACTGGGGCACCTACATCTTCAACTACGACCGCAACGAAGTGCGAAATTTCCTACTCGCGAATGCGCTCTACTGGTTCAAGGAATTTCATCTTGATGGTTTGCGTGTGGACGCCGTGGCCTCGATGCTCTATCTCGACTACAGCCGCAAGGAAGGGGAGTGGGTGCCGAATGTGTTTGGCGGTCGCGAAAACCTGGAGGCGATCTCACTGCTCAAAGAATTAAATGAAGTGGTTCATCGGGAATGTCCCGGCGTCATGATGATCGCCGAGGAATCGACCGCGTGGCCGCAGGTTAGTCATCCCGTTTACGCCGGCGGCCTCGGCTTCGATTTCAAGTGGAACATGGGCTGGATGCACGACACGCTCAAGTACTTTCAAACTGATCCACTCTTTCGCGGTGGTAATCACAACGCGCTGACGTTTGGTTTGCTTTACGCCTGGAGTGAAAACTTCATCCTGCCGCTGTCACACGACGAAGTGGTGCATATGAAAGGTTCGCTGTTGAATAAAATGCCGGGGGACGTGGCGCAGAAGTTTGCCAACCTTCGCGCGCTTTACGCCTATATGTGGGCTCACCCGGGTAAGAAATTACTGTTCATGGGGGGGGAGTTTGGGCAGTGGCGCGAGTGGAACGAAACCGAGAGCCTTGACTGGCATTTGCTGGAAGATCCGGAACACAAAGGAATACAGAGTCTAATTACCGATCTCAATCGCATTTACCAGAAGAAGAACTCTCTGTGGGAAGCAGACGGCGAGCCGGCGGGATTTGAGTGGATTGACGCGAACAACGCGTCGGAAAATATCGTTTCGTTCATCCGCCGCTCGCCGTCAACAGGACGCGAGTTGATTTGTGTGGGCAACTTTGCTCCCGTGTTGCGTGAGAATCATCAACTTGGCTTGCCACGGAAAGGAAGCTACCGATTGATCGTGAATACCGATGCGGAGCTTTATGGCGGGAGGGGGGTGGAAACGCCCAAGTCGATCAAAGCTGAGAAGAATCCAATTCACGGTCAGCCATTTTCAGCCGCCATCACACTGCCACCGCTGGCGACGTTGTGGTTTGAACCGCCTCAGGTCACAGCACGAGCACCGAATAGCTAAACGACTTTATTTCAAGCGATACGCGCGCTGCTGAGGGAGATTATTGAGCGAGTTTAGGTTCTATCTTATCGAGACGATCTTCGGCATCTCGCAAGTCAGCGCGGTTTTCAAGCGCCATCGCATCAATTCGATCCAAACGTTTAGACAATTCGCGTCTGGTTGCCACAATCTCTTTGATAGCTTGTTCCCAGAGCGGCTTTGTGTCATAAGCACGAATCTCCAGTTTTTGCAGTCGCGAATCCAGATTACCAATTGAGGAATCAACCACGTCAAAGCGCGCATCAACGGCGTCAAAGCGCGCATCAATGCTATTAAGCCGCGTGTCAACCGAGTCAAAGCGTGCGAAGACTCGTTCCTCGAAAGGGCGTTTGCCGTTGATCGCATCCGTATTCTCGTCAGCCACGGTTGTCATTATCTGACTCTTCTTCGTTTCCTTCAAATAGTTAGTCGGCTTCATCAATAATTCAGTTTCACAAGAATCCTTTCATTGTGTATCTTGCGCTAGATGATTAATTGGAACGACGTTAGAAAAGAGTTTCCAGTTACGGAAAACTCTACTTATCTAAACTCAGCGGCGGCGGGGCCATTGGCACGTCAGACGATGGCGGCGGCAACTGAGTACTACCAGCAGATGATGAACGATGCTGACACTCACTGGGACGAGTGGTTGGTAAAACGCGAGGGCGTGAGACGAAAAGTCGCGGCCTTCATCAATGCTGAGCCGGATGAGATTGCGCTAACGACCAACACGTCATCAGGAATGAACGTGATAATCGATGCGTTGGAAACCCACGGCGAGGTTATCTCCTGCGATCTTGAGTTTCCGGTCTCGACGCTGCCATGGATGAATCGACGCATTCCCATTCACCTGGTGAAGTCAGTTGCAGGCGAAGTGCGAATCGATGACCTTCGCAGCGCGATGAATGTGCGCACTGGCATAATCTGCCTCAGTCATGTTCAGTATTCCAACGGCTTACGAATCAACCCTGAAGCATTGGGGAACGCCAAGGGTGGTCACGCGCTGGTAATCAACGCCAGCCAGTCGGCGGGAGCTTTTGAGATCGATGTGAAGCGAATGAAGATCGATGCCCTCTGCGCGACGGGACACAAATGGATGCTGTCAGGTTACGGCAGCGGGTTCGTCTATCTATCGAGGGAATTGTTGACGCACTCCAGGCCCCGCGCGATTGGTTGGCTGAGCGTAGAAGATCCTTATGGGGATCGAAACGACGAGATTCGATTGCGTCACGACGCCGCCGCGCGGGCGGAGCTTGGGTGTCCCCACTTCGCGGGCATGTTTGCTCTGGGCGCGTCAATCGATCTTCTTAGCGCAGTGGGCATCAAAAACATTGAGGAGCGCGTCCTTTCGCTAAATCGGTTTCTGACCGACCGGTTGACTGACTCGGGGTGGAAGGTTCTCTCGCCCATCATCAACGAAAGCTCGCGTTCCGCGGAAACACTGGTAGAAGCGGAAGATCCAGCTCGTGTCGTTGCGCAGCTGGCAGATCAAAATATCATCGTCACTAGAAAGCCACAGGGAATTCGCGTTGCCACTCACTTCTTCAACAACGAAGATGATATCGAACGACTGATTGAAGCGCTTGGGACCAGAAATTAATCGCGCATTTACTGGGACCGCGGGAGTCTCGCCCGCCGAAGCGCCGCCAGGCGCGCTGATCGTCGCAACGAACTCAATCCGATCCTCGCTTCGCGCTGCGCGCTCGCGCCGGGCGAGACGCCCGCGGTCCCAGTAGAGAGACGCCCGCCACTAGCAACCTTGAGTCACCCGTGAGGTTGCGAATCGAGGCAGTGGATCATTTTCTCGGGGGCTTCTTGCGCGGCGCCAACTTAGCTTTCTTTGCCGTTGTCAGGCGCTGAGCGTCGCCAAAGTAAGCTCGGGAGAGTTTGATAAAGGTTTGCGTGATGGGTGATTCGTAGCCGCCCGTTAGTCTGGCAATTCCCAGCTCCCAGTTTATGTGCGCGCCTTCGATCCACCACCGGACCAGCCGGCCCTTGTCCACCGCATCGCCCACGGATTGCAGTGGCACTATCCCAACACCCATATCTTCTTCCACCATTCGCCGGATCGCCGCCTGGCGGCTCAGTTCCATTGCGACGTGAAGGGTCACTCCCGCCTGTGAAAAAAACTGATCGATTAACCGGCGAGTGTTACCGCCGCGCTCACCCAGGATTAATTTCTCTCCGGCCAGCGTGTAGGCGCTAATGGTGCGTTGCTTCGCCAGGCGGTGGCGTGGCGAAGCAATGGCTACGAGTTGATCCTGACTGAGTCGCTCAGTATTAATGCCCCGTGCTTCGACGGGCAAAGATACAAAGGCGATATCGACTTCACCCGCAAGAATCTGCTGCACTAAAGCCGCGCTCGTTCCAGAAGCAACGGTAATCTCCGCGCCGCCGTGTTGTTTGCGAACTTCCTTGAGGAGCTTGGGTAAAACGTCTGTAGTAACCATCGCCGAGGCGCTACCGATTCGCAAGCGTCCACGTTCGGCGCCAGCGAGCTCGGCAATCTCATCGAGCGCCGCGTCGTGATCGCGCAGGATTTGTCGCGCACGCTGCAGCAACTGCTCTCCCGCTTCCGTGAGCATCACTCGCCGCGGCGCGCGAATAAACAGCTTTGCGCCCAGCTCATTCTCCAATTGCCGAATCTGCATGCTGATCGCGGCCTGGGTTACATGAACCCGCAGGGCGCCGGCGGTAAATGTGCCCAATTCGGCGATGGCGATAAAGGCGCGAAGTTGTCGAATTTCCATAGTGCGAAGTCACCCCGCGGGTTACAAACGCGTTACATCGGTCAACAGACCCGTTATCAGTGACGGTTATTGTAATAATAAAATCTTTTAGTTTCCATTATAAATCCCTCTTACCTAGAATGGGCAACAAATGGTCCATCATAACTAACGACATCATTCCCCTACCTATGGTCACCACTGAGAGAAGAGAGGCAGATTTTCTAAGCACACGCCGGCCGGCGTCAAGGCGCGCCGTGGTTGGCGTTGATGGCGGTGGGAGTAAGACGCACGCAGTAGTCCTGGATGCCAACTTTGCAATCGTCGGTGAAGGCAATGCCGGTCCCTCAAATCCTTTGCGCGTTGGAATTGCGAACGCTGCAGCGGCGATTCGCGAAGCCATAGACGGCGCCTGCGAAGTTGCGCATTTGCGGCGCACTGATCTGATGGCTGCCGAGATTGGACTGGCAGGGGCGAGTCGCAAGGAACTGACCGCGCGCATGCGCGAAGCTCTGCTCGGCCTGGGCATAGGGGAGATTGTTGTCGTCGGCGATGCCGACATTGCACTGTATGGCGCCACGGAGGGAGAGCCCGGGCTAATCCTGATCTCCGGCACCGGCTCGATCTGCTGTGGAATAAATTCACGCGGCAAACGAATATGCGCGGGCGGTTGGGGGCCCATTGCCGGAGACGAAGGGGGAGGCGCGTGGATTGCGCGGCGAGCCTTGCGTGCAATTGCCCATGCTGTCGACGGACGTGGGCCAACCACATCCCTCACCGCCTCGGCCAGTACGTACTTCCATGTTTCAGATCCCAATGACCTTTCAACCGCCATTTATGCGCCCACCATAACCAACGAGCGGTTAGCGGGATTTACCAGGTATGTAATCGAAGCAGCAAAAGCAAAGGATCGCGTCGCGCGGGAGATCCTCGCCGAGGGCGGCAGGGAGCTTGGGTTGGCGGCTGCGGCTGTAATTCGTAATCTAAAGTTAG
>WNGI01002790.1_pt1 | contig 15238 bp, 16 predicted proteins | sample 5400621 | NCBI WGS metagenome assembly WNGI01 (sample SAMN13153374, study PRJNA577476) | soil metagenome | isolation source: 20 cm soil or saprolite under Garry oak tree replicate 1 | place: USA:California | collected 2016-06-15 | reverse complement strand
CGGTGGCCGGGATGGTAAGCGAACGCGCCATAATCGCAGAATGGGAAGTGCGGCTGCCGAGATCGGTGGCGATGCCGAGGACCCGGTGCCGATCCATCGAGGCCGTGTCCGAGGGGGTGAGATTGTGGGCGACCAGAATGTGCGCTTCGCCCGGCAGCGGCATCGTTTTGGGCGCTTTGCCCTGCAAGTTGCGAACGACACGCCGCATCACATCCTGAATGTCGAGGGCGCGTTCGCGCAAATAAGGATCATCGATTTGCCCGAGGGTCTCGGCGTACTTCGCCGCGACGTCATGGAAGATCGCTTCAACGTTGACCTGATCGCATTCGAGCTTTCGCAGGACCTCGTCGATCAAGGTGCGATCTTCTACCACCAGAAGATGGGCATCGAAAATCCCCGCGTCTTTCGTCCCGATTGCCTCCGCGATCTTCTGCTGCATTTCGAGAATTTGAATGCGCGTCTGGACCAGCGCCGATTCGAAGCGAGCGATCTCCGCCGGAATTTGCGAAGCTTCAATCCGGTAACGCTCGATTTCCTCGAACTCGTCGCGCATAACTTGAATGTTGCCGCGGGCAATCCCGGGCGACACACCCACGCCGTGGAAACGGGTTTCGGTCCGTTCGCTGCTCATCGGAGGGAGAGTAGCGCGGATGTCAACAAAGGAACACAGGCTTTCTAGCCTGTGCGCCAAACAGGCATTCCTGCCTGTTTCACCCTCCAGTCACAGCGGGCTGAAAGCCGCGCTGGGCGCACACACAAGAATGCCTGTGTTCCGCCACCGCTTAAGATTAATCTTCGTTGAAGTGCCCGTTGATCAGCGCTTCGATTTCTTCGAGCGCGCGCGCAGCATCGGGTCCTTCGCAACGAATCTGCAATTTCGATCCCTGTCCGGCCGCCAGCATCATCAGACCCATGATGCTCTTGCCGTTTACTTCTTCACTCTCTTTTTTCACCCACACCTCGGCGCGAAACCGACTCGCCACTTTCACGAAAAGAGCGGCGGGCCGCGCATGCAAACCGAGCCGGTTCACGACCGTGATTTCCTTCTCGGCCTTTTGCGCGGAGGCGCCGGCGCCAGTTTTTCGATTAAGCAATCCCATCGGGATTTTTCGTCTCCATTAAATTGAGCAGCTTTGTATTGAATTCCAACGCCGCATTACTGCCGAGGCTCTTCAATTTTTGGTCCATCGCCGCGACCTCAATCAAGCGCGCCAGATCGCGGCCCGGCCGAACTGGAATGGTGACGTGCGGGACTTTGATATCCAGAATTTCATAAAACTCGCGATCGAGCCCGGTGCGGTCGACTTCCTCCATTTCATTCCAATCTTTTAACGTCACCACTAAATCGAGTCGTTTCTCCACCCGAATGGCGCCAATGCCAAAGACCGAGGCGACATTGATAATCCCGATTCCGCGCACTTCCATGTGATAACGGGTCAATTCCGGCGCCGTCGCCATCAATTCTCGCCCTTCCAGCGAAGTGATTCGCGTCACGTCGTCCGCCACCAGGCTGTATCCGCGCTCGATCAATTGCAGCACGCTCTCGCTTTTGCCGATACCGCTTACGCCGCGAATGAGAACGCCGACGCCAAGAATGTCTACCATGCTGCCGAATTCGGTCACCGTCGGAGAAAAATCGACTTCCAGCGCGATGGTCGCGGCATTGATAAATTTCATCGTGATCATGGGCGTGCGAAAAATGGCGATCTTTTCCTCCGCTGCCACTGCCATCATGGGGTCGTCGAGATGTGCTCCCCGCGAAATCACCACGCACGGGATTTTTTGTTCGCACAAGGCGCGGAACCGTTTCACTCGCAACTTGGGCGAAAGACTCTTGATATACGTATTCTCGGCCGCGCCCAGCACTTGAACACGTTTGTCGGCGAAATAAACGAAAAACCCGCTCAAGGCGAGACCAGGCCGGTTAATGGTCGGCTCGCGGATTTTCCGGTGAAAACCGACGCGCGGACCTTCCAATCGCAGCGCCAACTTTTCGCCGTGAGTGTTGAAAAAACTTTCCACTGTTACGACGGGTACGCTTTTGCGTTGATCGCTCGCGGAAGTGATCGTTTGTGTGGTCGGGCCGTCGGGCATAATGGAATCAACGTTTACCTTGTCGCGGCGGGAATAACAAGGAGCGCGGCGCAGGCATCCTGCCTGTGGGGCCAGCAGGCTTCCAGCCTGGTATGTATTTAGCGTCGACTGACCCTCTTATTAACACCCCTGCTTTAGCTGGGTGTTAACGACGCCTGAGAGAGCCAACCGCTTCAGCGGTTTTTTGTCAATGAACGAGTAAACCGCTAAAGCGGTTATAGTAGCACACGCTGCGCTGCACCTCGCTGAAGCGAGGTGTTAATGAAATGGGATATAGCACGGCAACGACTAAACACGTACCCAACCTGCTCAAAACCATTAACCAGGCGAGACGCCCGGTTGCCCCGCAGGTTGGAAGCGTGCGCCCCGTGCGGCAAGGAAAACGCTGCTCGCTTTCGTTCCCGAATCGAGTTCCTTTGCCGGATGATGACCGACCGGACTTCGCGGCTCATGTTCGCCGTCACGTCCGTTTTTGCCGCATCGCTAATCTTTTACTTCTCAATTGCTGCAGCTTTGGCGGCCCCGGCCGAACCGAGCCCCCCACCGGTTACTCTCACGCCCGAAGCAAAACCTTCTCCTGTCGTCGTCTTATCACCGCCGGCGGCAACTCCTTCAAAAGCGGTCGAGAATTCGGTGGTAAAAATCTTCGCTACCCTTCGCCAGCCTGATCCAAGCAAGCCCTGGACAAAAAAAGAGCCGACTGAAATCACCGCCAGCGGCGCTGTCATCAGTGGGAAGCGCATTTTGACCAATGCCCACGTCGTCCAATACGCCAGCGAAGTGCAGGTCCAGGCGAACCAGGCCGGGGACAAGCTTGCCGCGAGCGTGAAGGCAGTCGCGCCGGGAATGGATCTCGCCGTTCTCGAACTGGAAGACCAGAAATTTTTCGATTCGCACTCGCCATTACCGTTTAAGAAGTCACTGCCCGACTCCAAGGAGCCGGTGATGGTCTATGGGTATCCAACCGGCGGGGCCAGTCTCTCTATTACCAAGGGAATAATCTCTAGGATCGAGTTCACCGGTTACAGTTTGTCGACCCTTGGACTACGGATCCAAATTGATGCCGCAATTAATCCCGGCAATAGCGGCGGCCCAGCGATAGTTAACGACGAAATAGTCGGCCTGGCTTTCAGTCATCTGCAAACGGCGCAGAATATCGGCTACATCATTCCGGTGGAGGAGATAGAGCTGTTCCTGCAAGACATTGCCGATGGCCGTTACGATGGAAAGCCGACCATGTACGACGATCTCCAGACTCTGGAGAACCCGGCCCTGCGCTCTTATCTGCATCTGCCGGAATCTTTGCAGGGAATGGTGGTTCACCGCCCGTTCGATTCGGAGGCGAGCTATCCGCTAAAGGAATGGGACGTAATCACGAAGATCGGTGATGTTCCGGTCGATGATGAAGGTATGATTAAGATTGGAGATACTCTTCGGATCCGCTTCCCCTATCTCGTGCAAAAGCTGGCAGTAAAGGACAGTGTGCCGCTTACCATTTTTCGTGGCGGCAAAGAGATGAAGATAAACTTGCCAGTCTTGCGACAACGTCCGTTAGTGATTCCGGAATTAAAAGGGAACTATCCTTCTTACTTCGTTTATGGGCCCATGGTTTTCTCTGAGGCAACTACAGACCTGCTCGCCATCGCCCAGAAAAATCGCGAGACTAGCGCAATCGTTGGCTTGCTGACTTATATTGGAAGCCCCTTGATTGCGAGGATAGGGGACAAGCCAGCATTTCCAGATGAACGCCTGGTCGTTGTGCCCTGTCCATTTTTCCCCCACCGGCTGTCAAAGGGATATGGTAACCCCGCCTGGCAGGTCCTGAAGACAGTCAACCATCAATCCATTAAAAACCTGAATCATCTGGTCGAGGTCCTGCGAAATTTGAAGGATGAATTCGTTACTTTCGAGTTCAATACGCGTTCCGGTGGCGAATCATTTGTTTTTCCCAGGGCCGAAATGGCCACCGCCACCGAAAATATCCTGAATGATAATGGAGTCCGATCTCAAGGTTCCGCTGACGTGATGAAAATCTGGGCAAGTAAGACTACTGGCCACTGACTACTGAGTAACAGGAAAACACCGAACACCGAACATCAAACCGACCTCCCTGCCAAGCCGTAGCCTTGGCGAAGGCTGGTGACTTCTAATTATGGCCTCTCAGCTCTCACGTTTCACCCCTCACGTCTCACACCTCCGCTTTTTGTTACCGCTTCTCGCGATCATGCTCGCCCCTGTCACCACGATCACCGCCACTGCCGAAGAGGAGGAAGCAACTCCTTATTACGGCGACTGGGAGAATGCGCACGGCGATAAGCTTCAGATAACGAGCGGCAATATTCAGGTGAATGAAGAGAAGCCTGTCCGTTATGATGATATTACCGAGGACAGCGACGGTAGCTTCTTCGTTCTCCAGCTTAAGGACCAGAGTGAGTCGAGCTACTTCGAGGGCAAATTCCTTCGCCTCGCCTTCGGCAAAGATCCCGATCGCTTCACCATGTCGATCTACAAAACTTTGGAGGACGCTCTGAAGAAACAAAATGAAGTCAGGCGCGTCGAATGGTCCGCTCCGACAGACGAAGCAGATGATGAGCCGGAGGCTGATAGTGACGATGCCAAGGAGTGAGGACTGAGACAAGAACAACTCGATGTGACCGGCTAGGTTCCCAATTCTCTGGGTTTTCCACAATGCAGGCCGAAATAGGCGAAAAAATGTTCGTAATTAATTACGAACTTTCGTATATATCTTGTTAGGCGTAGCTCGCGCATTTTCCAATTCACCTTAATCGTTTCTTCCTCAACTACTATGACAACCGAATCCTCGACTATTCCGCCCGATGACCTTCAGCGAAGGCTGGCGCTTGCACGACCGAACGAAGATCAGAACTTACCTCACATTGGTTTGGCGGGAGACACCTATACGATCCTCCTGACGGGCGAGGACACCGCCGGTCGCTACTGCCTCATCGACATGCTTGTTCCGCCCGGCGGCGGCCCTCCTCCTCATCGCCACGATTTCGAGGAGATGTTTACCATTCTCGAGGGAGAGATCGAGGTCACCTTCCGTGGCGCTAGGTCAGTCGTGCGAGCGGGCGAGACGGCCAACATTCCAGCTAACGCGCCTCACCAGTTCCGCAACTCCTCTGAGCGCTCGGCACGGCTCCTCTGCATGTGTTCGCCCGCCGGGCAGGAAGAGTTTTTCATGGCCGTCGGCTCCCCCGTCGCAAGCCGCACCGCTCCACCACCAAAGCTCGACGAGGCCACGCAAAAGGGGCTCAAAGCAAAAGCTGAAGCACTCGCTTCACGATACCGAACCGAGCTTCTAGACCTTTGACTCCAATGACCGCAACGCCTAACCATGCGATGCAGCTAACACCTTCCCGTACCGCGTTCACATTTTATCATGATTAGATTATCATCATTCCAAGTCAGCCTCGCAGTCGGAAGGCGTAGCTAATCTTGTTCTCGTTAGGCGACTTGCGCATCTCCCGATTAACGAGCATTTATGTTTCACTTCCTTCGCTACGTCCTGAGTCATCCGCGCGAGGCGTGGCGGACATTCTGGAGGGCTGTCGCTGGTAGCGAAGATCCCAACGAACGCATCGTTGAAGAAGAATCCCGATTGAACACGCTCCGATTGGCGATTGGCTTCTACAAGCACGCCTTCGGACGCCTTCCCGCAAAACTCGAAGACCTCTGCTTCAACAACCATCACAACCCTAACTGGGATTCGCCGTTCATCAATTGGCGCGGTCGTGAGACCTTCCACGACACTTTTGGCTTCCCATACCAGTATTCGGTCGCTGATAGCAGCTTCACATTATTCTCTCCCGGCCTCGAAACCGCCAAGCAGTATCGAGATACCGCTACCACAACCGAACGCGTCTAAGCACGCAACCAACGTCGCCTAATCAGTCGCTGCAGCCGACACACGTAAACAAAAGAGACGTGGCAGGCGCCTAGCCGGCTTGTCTCCTCCCCTTCACATGAGTAAGTACCTGATGGCGAAAGGAGTCGAGGCGATTCATGCTTGTAAAAACCGCATAAAATAGCGACGGTTGGTTAGTTTCCATAGCATTGTGTTTCCCTTCAGAAATAGCTCAGTATTCCTGGGCCGCCGTTGCAGACGGCGATGGCTATTCAGCCTGATTACGATTGGCCTTATATCGGTCTTACTGGCGGCGGCAGCGCCGGTGGCGCAGAGCGCCGCACCGGTACGTACGGCATGGCCGCCCAGTGTTGGGCATCATCAAGCACCGGCCAGCTCAGCGGGGGAAGAAGAAGCGCCAACCAGACAGCAAGTGCCCGAGGCGGACGAATCTGAGTTGGCCGAGCCAGTAATGACGCCGACTCGCAGTAGTTTTCTGGCGAAATGGAAAAAGGTTAGTGGCGCGAGTGGATACCGCATCGATGTTTCGACAAGCCCATCGTTTGACAGCTACGTGGCTGGTTATCGTGACCTGGACGCGGGTGATGTAACAAGTCGGATCATAGGCGGGCTTATGCCTGGTATCAGATACTACTACCGTGTGCGGTCCTACGGTGTTGCTGGAACAGGTAGCAACTCGGAGACGATGTTGGCTGCGACAGCCAATACCAGTTCAGGTTTGGTCATCAATCCTACTTTCGATAGTTCGATCACGAGTAACCCGAGATCGAACGCGATCCAGGCCACGATCATTTCGACGATCCAGTTGTATCAGTCGCTCTTCGGCGATCCGATCACCGTCTCCATTCTTTTCCGCTTCTCAAGCACATCTCCCCGCGGCGATCCGCTAGGGAATATGGTCGGGGAGAGTTTTTACACAGTTTATCTTGTCGATTGGAATAGTTACATCAACAGTCTGAAAGCCGATGCGACAACTCAGAATGACATCAGCGCCAACGCCACTCTTCCTTCCACCGCCTTATCGACCAATATAATCACTTCTAGCGCTAATGGACGAGCAATCGGTCTAGACACGCCTCCATCAATGTTCGCCAATGGAACGGTCAGCCCCGGTGGGCCCTATGATGGAATTGTGACGCTGAATTCGAACCAGCCGCTGCAATTCGCGCGGCCAATCGCCTCGAGCAACTATGACGCTCGCAGATTTGCCGAACATGAGATCGATGAGGTACTCGGTCTTGGCTCTCACCTGAATCGGCCCGGCAGCGACCTGAGACCGCAGGATCTGTTCAGCTGGTCGAGCGCGGGCGTTCGCAACACCAGCTCGAGCGGCACGCGCTACTTTTCGATCGACCGCGGCACGCACAATATCGTCAGCTTCAGTCAGGACTCGAGCGGTGATTTCGGCGACTGGTTCAGTCAGTCCTGTCCACAGTCGTCCTCGTACGTGCAGAACGCTTTCACCTGCAAGGGACAGACTTCGGATATTAGCGTGTCATCGCCGGAAGGAGTGAACCTCGATGTAATCGGCTACACCTTAATTCCCCCTAGTGGCCTTCTTCAGAGCTTCTCGACGCGACTCCAGGTCGGTACTGGCGGCCATGTCCTTATCGGCGGCTTTATTATCGGCGGTAGTGGAGGCAAGCAAGTGGTGTTGCGCGCGCTCGGTCCAACTCTGGCGCAATTTGGTGTGAGCAACGTGATGCAGAATCCCGCGCTTGAGCTACGCAACTCGAGTGGGACGCTCCTTGCCTATAATGATGATTGGCAGCAGGCGTCCAATGCACAATCGATTCCGGCAAATCTGCGGCCACCCAATAGCCTCGAGTCGGCCATTTTAACAACTCTCAATCCCGGCGCCTACACGGCGATCCTGCGTGGGTTCAATAACGGCACCGGGAATGCGCTGGTGGAAGTGTATGACATCGCGACCGGGACCAGTGCGCACCTGAGCATTATTTCCACGCGCGGCTTCGTCCAAGCCGACCCTGACGTGATGATCGCCGGATTAGTTGTGCAGGCGAACAATAAAAAGGTGATCGTGCGCGCGCTTGGGCCTACGCTGGCGAATTTCGGGATTGCCGATCCACTTGCAAATCCAACTTTGGAGGTTCGCAATGGAAACGGGACGTTGATTGGATTTAACGATAACTGGCGAAGCACGCAGGAAGCCGAGATAGCGGCGAGTGGTTACGCGCCGCCAAATGATGCCGAGCCAGCCATTCTCCGCACCGTAGCGCCGGGCAACTACACGGCGATTGTGCGGGGAATAAACAGCACGACAGGCGTGGCGTTGGTACAGATCTATACGCTCAACTAGGTGTTCCGCTCATTTTCTCGCTCTATTTTGCAGGTGGGGTAGTGCTCGCGCGATTCTTCTTATGAACCCGGCGGACGGGAAGGTCTGCTAGCCTAGCGTGAGATCGGTTGGATTGAGCAGTTTCGGCTCGATATAAAACTTAGCATCGTCCGGCGGCAAACCGGTCAATCCACCTGTAATCGGTGGGCACGATGCCCACGGTTCCACAGCCTCTCCGTAGCGAGTCCGTCCGATGGCGGATAGGATGGCTGTGCTATAAATGCGCCTACATCCGGAATCGTTCGCCTAGATAGAGTTGACGGCTGATTGGGTCATTGATGAGGAAATCCTTGGAGCCTTCGCTTTCGACCCGGCCTTCATAGATCAAGTAAGCGCGATCGACGATCGATAAGGTCTCGCGCACGTTGTGGTCGGTTATGAGGATGGCGAGACCGGATTTGCGCAGGTTCACCACAATTTGTTGCACGTCATAGACCGCGATCGGGTCCACCCCGCTGAATGGTTCGTCGAGCATGAGCAAACTCGGGCTGGTCACGAGCGAACGCGCAATGGTGAGCCGGCGTTTTTCCCCGCCGCTCAAGGTCAGTGCCGTGTTCTTCGCGATTTTCTCGATTCCAAATTGATGCAGTAAATGATCGCAACGCTGCCGCCGCTCGTGTTTGCTCAAGGGCAAGGTTTCCAAAATCGCCAGGATGTTTTGTTCCACCGTCATTTTGCGAAAAATCGATTCTTCCTGCGGCAAGTAGCCCATGCCCAATCGCGCCCGCTTGAACATCGGGAAAGTGGTCACGTCTTGATCGCGAAAAATGACACTCCCACTGTTCGGTCGGACGAGGCCGACGATCATATAAAACGTCGTCGTCTTGCCCGCACCGTTCGGCCCGAGCAGGCCGACGATTTCGCCGGCTTTAACGTTAACGTTGATCCCATTCACCACGGCGCGGCCACCGTAAATTTTCACCAGCTCGCGCGTGGCCAAAACATCCGGCGGTACGGTTGTTTTCGCGCTGATCGGTGACGGTGCAGCAGTTGCGCTAATCATGGTTTCGGCGACGGCGACGGCGATGGCGATCCCGCTTTTTTGTCTTTTGGTTCCTGGCGTATTTCGGTCCGACTCGGGCCATGGGTATTGAGATGTCCGTCCTGATTGATAACCATGACCGTCTCGGCGCTGGTCGCAATGTGCAAGTTCGGTCCCTGCTGGACTTTGGGCATGCCGGTGAGCTCGACGCTGCCATCGGTTGCAGTATAAACAGCATGCTCGGAGCGGCCGACGGCGTGCGTCGGCGGACCGCCGTTGGGATCTGGCCGATCACGCACCAACCCGACGTTTCCCTCCGCGATGGCTTTCTCCAGTCCCTGCTCTTCGCCTTTGTGTAAATAAACCGTTAACTTGTCCGATTGCAGATTGAATCGCGGATCGAACACTTTGACGTGTCCGGTAAAAACACCAACGTTCTTACCCGAATCGAAAGATGCTTCATCTGCATAAATTTCGGTCGTGATCGGACCTTCGTTTTTCGATTCGGTCCCGAAAGGATTTTTGCCAGTATCGTCGGTTTTCTTTTTCGGCGAACTTGCTGCTTTGGAAGTTTGTGCCGCCGTGGTAACGACCTCGGTTTGGGCAGCCGCCGTAATTGCCAGCGCCAGGATTGCGAACGCGATCAGCTTCATGGCGATTTTTGCGGCCTCAATTTGGATTGATCGGTGATCACCATTTTCACGTTGCCGGTGATGGTTCCCAGTCGCGCCGCGGTGTCAAAGCGGGCGGTGTCGCCCACGATCTCGAAATCGGCGCGTTTAATCGTTGTTCGTTGCGGCGAGCTGAGGACACGCGTATTCAAGTCCAGCACGGAATCTGCCATCGCGATTTGAAGATCGATCTGATTGTCCTCCGTGTAAGTGGTGATGTTCAACTCACGAAATTGCATGTGGTCCTGATCGAGGCGTCGCGCAGTGCCAGCCACGAATCGACCCCGCAAATGTCCATTTTCATCAATATCGGGGAGGACGAGTCCTTTTGCTTCGTGGCCAATGGGCAGGGGAACCTGGCCGCCTGATCCCGGGCTGGGAGTCGCCGATTGCGCCGAGGCTTCTTGGTCCTTGCTCTTCTTTCCGCCATGCTTTTTCGATTGCTGCGCGAAATCGGCCGGCGCGAAGAGAAAACTCGCGCCGATCACAGCGAAAAAGAGCGCGCGCCGCGCACGCTCGTTACGAAACGGCAGCATGAACAGTTTTTAACACGCGAAGAACCTTCGGCAAATTTTTTAGGGGCAACTGGTTTGGACCGTCGGACAAGGCGAGCGCCGGATTTTCGTGCACCTCCATAAAAATGCCGTCGCATCCGGCTGCCATTGCCGCGCGCGCCAGCAAAGGTGCGAGGTTGCCGTCGCCCGAGGTAGAGTCGCCGGCGCCACCGGGGCGTTGCACGGAATGGGTGGCATCAAAAATCACGCGATAGCCGGCTTCACGAATCCAAGCCAGGGAGCGGAAGTCTGCGACGAGATTATTATAACCAAAGGTAGTGCCGCGTTCGGTGAACAAGAATTGTTTCGCGCCAGATTTCTCCAACTTCTCCGCGATGTTTTTCACGTCCCAAGGAGCAAGAAATTGACCTTTCTTTACGTTGACGGCGCGACCGGTCTCCGCGGCCGTGCGCAGCAAATCGGTTTGCCGGCAAAGGAAGGCGGGAATTTGCAGCAAATCGATGAATTCACCCGCGATTTCCGCCTCGGCTGGTGAGTGCACGTCCGTTGTGACCGGAATTTTTAGTTCCCGGCCGATGAAAGCGAGGATTTCGCACCCGGCGCGAGCGTCAATTCCGCGAAATGATTTCACCGAGGTGCGATTGGCTTTGTCGTAGGAGGCCTTAAAAATGAATGAGACATCCTCCGCGGCACAAATGTTCGCAATTTTTTGCGCCATCCGCCGGACGAACTTTTCCGATTCGATCACGCACGGCCCGAGGATGAATGCTGGCTCGCGCCCGCCGATGATGACGTTTCCGATGCGGAGCGTCTTAGCTTTCACCAGTGCGCACTGTAACGGTGGTCGGCCTGTCACGCCACCTTAGGGGTGATAGCGGTTTAACTGGGGAGGACGCGCCCTGGCGTCCCGTGCGCAAAATCCGTCATCCCGAGCGACAGTTTAGGGATCCCGCTGCATTGCCTTAAAGATTGGGCCTCGGGATCCCTCGACTTCGCTCGGGATGACACGCGTTACCAGGAGCGTCGCTATCGCTTGCCTCTCGCCAAATCGTAAATGGCGAATGGCAAATAGAGGACGACAAAAAATGCGAGCGCGAGCAGGTGCATCTCGAAAAGATAAAGCGGGCGATTGTCCGAGAGAGTGTTGAGTAGCGTTTTCGCCTCCGGTTTGTGAAGAAGAAAGCCATAATTGAACCCGGTGAACTTGTCCGCCGCCAGCGTGATAATGAAATAGAACTCCGTCCAGGCGAAGACACGAATGATGGAGAAGGGATGTGGCCGTAGATGATGCACCAACATTAGGAAAATGATGCCGACGATGATTCCGCAGTGGGAAATGAAAAAGCTGAAGAATCGGAAATCTGGAAAACCAAAGGCCAAATTCGGGGTCAGGACGGCCTGTACGGTCCCGCCGATTCCCCAAAAATAGGCGACCTCGAACCAGCGCGGCCGGCGTGTCCACATTGCGATGATGATTACAACCATTGCCCAATCGCAAAGTTGGAGCGGCAGGACTTGCTCCCAACTGACGGCGCCGAATTGCCGCACCAAACTCAGGTAGACGAAGTAATTTACCACCAGGGTAAGAGAGAGGGCGCCGACGATGATCCGCTCTATTGCCGAAGATTTCGTCCAACGGACGAGCGCTGCGAGTGAGAAAGGCAGCGCGATTGTGAGAAAAATCACGACAAGATGCGCGATGCCATAAGGATGGAAGGGTGGAGAGGAATTCATTGTCGCGGCTGCCGATCAGATAACAGAAGCGGCACGTCGCGGCGAGCGGTTGTACGAAAGCCAAATGTCGACCGCTCTTTTTGCTGTCATCCCGAACGCAGTGAGGGACCTCGCGATTGTCCGAAAGGTGATTCGATGGGAGAGAATTGTGAGGGCGTTCTTGTGAAACGCCATTTGCCTAGCGGGACACCCAGAGATTACACGGAATAACGTCCATGAGCCATTCCAGATTGGGTGGCAATTGGCCGGCATTTTTCTCGGGATCGAGCGGCACCACCAGCAAATCAGCCTCCACCGATTTCACAAAATCGGCTGCGGCAAAGCCGGTGTTGCCACGAATGCAGCGCACTTCGATCGGCACATCGGTGTGGCCGAGATCGAGAACGAAATGCTCTAATTTCGTGTCCTCATCGGTTTCCGCCGGAGTGCCGCCCTGTTTCGCGCGCGCTTCATCAAAGGTGGTAATAAGCCGCACCACGTAAACGCGTTCGGAATCTTCGCGCGCAGCCAAATGCAGCGCTCGACGCAGGCTATTGGAACCGTGCTCGGAATATTCCACGAGGAAAACAATCTTGCGCAATGGCTCGGGTTTGCGCGCTGGATGAGTAAAGAGAATGACCGAGCTGCGGCCTTCCCGCAGCAGACGGCGGGCGACGTTTCCGAGGAAGGGATGAAGGACGACCTCCTTCTCCAGTGCGCCGGCCACGATCAAATCGATCGCGTTTCGCTCGACCGCTCGCAGAATTGCGGTGGCCGGATCGCCCTGCTCATAATGGATAGGGGAATTCTTCGGTAATGAGAGTCGCTCCAGTGCGCCTGTAAACTTCGCACTGGTCTCCTCGTTTTTTTCACCCACGTAAACCAGGCTGAGCTCCGAGTCGAAGCGGTCCCGAATCCGTTTCGCTTCCGCCAATACCTGCTCAAACCGGGGCGAGAAAGTGCTGGCAACGGCGACGCTGCGATATGGCGACGGATCGATCATCAGGAGATGGGTACATTCCTCACTTCGCCTTCATTCGGCAACTTGGGCGCACAAAAAATGACGAATGACGAATGACGAAGGAATAATCGAATGACGAAAACCGCAAAAAATGTCGGCGATCCTTAGGTGTTTTCGTCATTTGGCTTAGCCATTATTTCGTCATTTCGTCATTCGGACTTCGTCATTCCGGAGCCCGCTGTTCCATTCTTTTACATTTTCAATTTCCTCTGCGAGTTTTCGCGGTTATGCGACGCGCGATTTATCCCGGCAGCTTCGATCCGGTGACGAATGGTCATCTCGATGTCATCGAGCGGGCACGAAAGCTTTTCGATGAAGTGATCGTGGCGGTGGCGATTAACGATCAAAAGCAACCCCTATTCGCGCCGGATGAGCGACTCGCCATGTTGCGACAGGCGATTACGATCGATGCCGTGCGAGTCGCACCGATGGAAGGACTGCTGGTGGAATTCGCCGCCTCGGAGGGCGCGCACGCGGTTGTACGCGGGTTGCGCGCTATTTCCGATTTCGAATTCGAATTTCAAATGGCGCTGATGAACCGAAAGCTCGATTCCGAAATTGAAACCATCTTTCTCATGCCGAAGGAGGAATACACCTATCTCAGCTCGCGCATTGTGAAAGAAATCGCCAAGCTCGGGGGCGATGTCTCCGCGTTTGTGCCGCCACTGGTAGCTGAAGCCCTCGCGAAAAAATTTAAACCGCCAATAAGAAGCGTTACGCCAGTGACATGAACTCCTAAGGGCTTCCCGCGTGAAAATTCATTTGAACCAAATCCCGCCGGAAGGTCTGCATGTCGTCGGCGAAGAAGATTGTCCGCTCGGCGACATCGCGACGTCGGAAATTCGGTGCGTCGGGTCGATGCGTTACAGTCTCGACCTCGGCGTTTCCGATGGCGCGCTTTGGGCCAATGGAACGATTGCGCAAACGGTTGAGCTGAGCTGCGTGGCCTGTCTCGAAAAGTTCGACTACGAAATCAAGGTTCCGGCGTTCGCGCTTCATACCGAATTGCACGGCCCGGAGAACGTCGATATCACGCCGTTCATGCGCGAGGATATCTTGTTGAATCTGCCGCCCTACCCGCGTTGCGATCGCGACGGCGGGCGCGTTTGCAAAGGAGCGAAGGTTGAAACCAGGAGCGACGACGGAACAGCGAAAGCAGCTTGGAGCGCGCTGGACAAGCTGAAGCTGAAGGAAAAATAGCGTTCAGAGTTCAGGATTCAGGTTTCCGAAAGGAAGCATTATTGTTGGTGCTGAACCTCCGAAAGGTGAACCAATGTTGCCTTTTTGCCGTTTTCTGCTTTCGTTCCCGCTCGCTAAATATGGGTGTTCCGAAACGCAAGACCTCCAAGATGCGGTTGCGCACGCGCAAAGCGGCGAATCGTTGGCATGCCCCGCAGCTAAACAAATGCGCGCAATGTGGCAGCACTGTGCCCTCGCACACGGTTTGTCCTTCTTGTGGTTACTATAAAGGGCGACAGGTCTTGAGCGTGGGCGCGTGATTCTCCGTCATCCCGAGCGACAGTCGAGGGATCCCGCGGCGGAACCGTTAAGGTAACTTCATCGGGATCCCTCGGCTGCGCTCGGGATGACGGAGAACGGATTTTCGTTTTGCATTAGCCGCGCGATAAACGCAAACTGCTACCTCGCATGAAAATCGCACTGGATGCGATGGGCGGCGATTTTGGCCCACCCAACCTTGTTGCTGGCGCCGCGCTCGCGTTGCGTGAGTATCCCCACATCAGCAGACTCTTTCTTGTTGGCGATACCGCTCAAATCGAAGCGGAGCTGAAGAAGCTAGGTTGCAACGACAGTCGGATCGAGATCGTGCATTCAACTCAAGTGGTCGACATGAGCGACCGCGCCTGGTCCGCCGTGCGCCGGAAAAAAGATTCGTCCGTCAGTCGTGCGGTCGATCTGGTCAAGCACGGTCAAGCCAATGCCATCGTCAGCGCTGGCCACACCGGCGCGGCCGTGGCAGCGAGCATGATTAAACT
>WNGI01012288.1_pt1 | contig 15239 bp, 13 predicted proteins | sample 5400621 | NCBI WGS metagenome assembly WNGI01 (sample SAMN13153374, study PRJNA577476) | soil metagenome | isolation source: 20 cm soil or saprolite under Garry oak tree replicate 1 | place: USA:California | collected 2016-06-15 | reverse complement strand
AAGCCAGCGATATTCTCTTTGTTCCCGATAGCTCAGGGACGAAGGCCCTACGCCGCGCTGTAGATTCTGCAGTCTACATCACCACCGGCCTCATCATCTGGCATCGCTGAAGATGAGTGAGGCACCGCAGACTCTCGTTGCCGATTCTTGCCTCCTAAAGTGAATGACATGCCTGATAACGAAGCCCTGTCGCCGCGCGGGCCAAGGCTGCCGGTGGAATCGCCGCACTTGCCTGCTTTCCCTGCTTTTGGGATCGATGTACAGGATTTCGAAAGCTTCAGCTATCTGCAAATTTATTGGAACATCGTTAATAAGCGCCGATGGACGATCGTCACCGTCGCCTTTATTGTGACCCTGCTGGTCGCCATCGCCTCTTTTAAGATGGTGCCGATTTACGAAGCCACCGCCCATCTGGACATAGAGGCAGATACACCGCAAATTCAATCCCTCAACGACCTTTATCGGCAGGCCCCGACGGACGAGGCATTCATCGGCACCCAAATCCAAGTCCTCGAGAGTGATAATCTGGCGCAGCGGACAATCGAGCAACTTGGGCTGGCAAGAGATCCGGCCTGGGCGTTGGTCGTCGGGCTTGGCAACGATGTGCTTCCCGTCCAACTTCAGGCATCGGAGGACAGGTTCCTCACGCCATTCAAGCGCCGTCTGCACGTCCGGCGAATCCAAGGCAGCCACGTCGTGAGTATTAGTTTCGAGAGTCCGGACTCTGGCCTCTCATCCAAAATTGCGAACTCGCTGGCAAACAACTACATCGAATACAATTTTCGGCAGAAGTACGATGCGACTCGCCAAGCATCCGGATGGTTGGAACAGCAGCTTGATGAATTAAAAGCCAAGGTTGAAAAGTCCCAGCAGGCGCTGGTCGATTACGAAAGGCAAAACGCGATCGTCAATATCAGCGACAAAGAGAGTGTCGTTGAGCAGCGACTGGCTGACCTTAGCCGGGACTTGACCAACGCCGAAGGCGATCGGGTCCAAAAAGAGTCGCTCTATGAACTCGTGCGATCGAATGAATCGCAAGTGGCTTTTGTTGCTCAAAACGAGCTTTTGCAGCGGCTGGAAGAAAAGTTTGCCGATCTGAAAGCGCAAAACGTTGACGCCTTGGAGCAATACGGGCCGAAACACCCTAAAGTCGAGAGGTTGCGGAGCCAAGTGGACGAAATTCAATCTCTCATCGACACCGAACGAAGGCGAATCGTCGAGAGGTTGAAGAACGATTACGTCGCGGCCCTCGGTCGGGAAAAGCTGCTCGCGGCGGCGGTAGCCAAAGAAAAGGCCGACGTAGGAGCACTGAGCCAGCTCCTGATCCAACACAATCTCCTGAAGCGCGAGTTTGATACGAATCAACAACTCTATGACAGCCTCCTTCAGCGGCTCAAGGATGCAACGGTTTCGGCCGGGCTTCGCGCAACCAACATCCATGTTGTTGACGCGGCTCGGCCTCCCAAGGTGCCCGTTCGACCTCAAAAACTTCGCAATATCGCCATAAGCCTGGTTGTCGGGCTGATCTTCGGAGTGACGCTGGCTTTCGTAAAGGAAGCCCTGGACAGTTCGATCAAGGGCATTGATGATGCAGAGAGAGTTGTAAACGCTCCCGCCTTGGCGGTTGTTCCACTCGAGCGCGAACTCCCTCACCGACAAGCCCGATCACTTACCCGAAACAACGGCACCTCAAAGCCGAGCGAAGCAGGCTTGGCGCTCTTAAAGCAACCGTCGTCAGCACTGGCAGAATCCTTTAGAACTCTCCTCACCTCTGTGGTGCTCTCAACGGCGCCACGGCCTCCGCAGGTGTTATTGATAACCAGCGCCACGGCTAGAGAGGGGAAAAGCACAACCGCTCTTAACCTGGCGATTGCACTCGCTCAAAGAGGAGACAGCACTCTGATCATAGATGCCGATCTTCGTAGGCCTGGGATCGCTGAGTCCCTAAATGTCGTCGATGGAGAAGGTCTCGCTGGCTTCCTGACGGGGGCCCACAGCATCGAGGCAGCACTAAGACAGTTTTCTCCTGTACCTACACTTTGGGTACTTCCCGCCGGTCCCAAGCCTCCCAACCCGGCACAATTGCTTTCCTCGTCTGCCATGGAATCCTTACTGAGAGAATTGCGTCAGCGGTTCAAGTTCCTGGTGATCGATTCGCCCCCCGTGCTTCCCGTGACCGATGCGATGATCCTCTCAACGTTTGCGGATGGCGCTGTTTTTGTCGTCGAAAGTGGGGTGACTGCCAGAGGGGCTGTGGCACGCGCTCGCAAGGTCCTGGAGAATGTCGGAGCGAGAATTCTAGGATTGGTCCTCAATAAAGTAGACGTGCGTCATGACGGATACTACGGTTACTACAATCATTACTACTATTCTTATGGCTCGGGCAAGACGAAGCGGACCTTGGCTTCGGAATCATTCAGTTCACACCCACCGGGTTAGGATGATCGTCGAATCGATTCGCCAGGTGCAAACATCACTATCACCTGTGGAGGCCGGCCTAGCTTAGCTAGCGCTAGGGGCTTTTGGATCCGCAGGGAAGCTTCCTGCCTGTATCAGACGCAGCGTACTACGTAAGTCCGATCACGACTCAAGGCCGTATGTCTCTTTTTCATAGCTGTTCACATGGTCAGCAGATGGTTGCCACCGCAAGCTTCGTGGCTGGGGCGTCACCCAACGTTTCAGCCCGCTTCCGACTGGCCGTCCTCGTCTCACACTTCATCCAATATCATGTGCCATTGTTTCGCGCCCTCGCTGCCCATCCGCAAATTGACCTCACCGTCTTTGTCTGTCGCGAGTGGGGCGCCGCTACCTACGTTGATCCTGGGTTCGGGCTCAGTTTGCGCTGGGATCGTTCGCTAACGGACGGCTATCGATGGGAGCTCCTGCCTAACTGGAGCCCTCGTCCTCACTCCCCCGTTTGGGGCGCCGTCAATCCAAAGATTATTTCTCGCATCTGGCGCGGCCACTTCCACGCCGTATGGGTGCACGGTTGGACGCATATCACGACATGGCTCGCAATTGTTTCGGCGCTAGCCACCGGTACTCCACTTTTGCTCCGTGGGGAGGCACATTTGCTATCGCACAGTCAGAGGCTGTCGGCGTGGCTCAAGCGCCTCGTCCTTGTCCCAGTTTTTCGGCGCACTGCCGGCTTTCTCTCCATCGGCAGACGAAGTTCTGAGTTCTATCAGCACTTTGGAGTGTCCAAGGAGCATATTTTCTTGACTCCTTATGCGGTCGATAATGAGTTTTTCACCGACGAGGCGCGCCGCTATGCCCCTTGTCGGCAGCAATTGAAAGCAGACCTTGGGATCGATTCTGCGCTGCCTGTCATTCTTTTCTCGGGGAAGCTGATGGCCCGAAAGCGCCCTTTCGACCTTCTTGCTGCGTTTGAAATCCTTGGCCCAGTTGCCTCAGTCGTTTTCCTGGGTGACGGTGAACTGCGCGCCTCGCTCGAATCGGCATCTCGCCGAATCAAAAACGTGCATTTCGCCGGTTTCAAAAATCAAACAGAGTTGTCGCGCTACTTCGCCCTCGCCGACGTCTTTGTGCTGCCGAGCGCCTTCGAACCCTGGGGTCTGGTAGTGAATGAAGCGATGTGCTTCGGCCTGCCTGTGATTGCCAGTGATGGAGTGGGCGCTGGGGCCGATTTGATCGAGCACGGCGTCAACGGCTTCATTTACCCGGCTGGTCAGGCCGATTTGCTCGCCCAATGCTTGCGTCAGGTCCTTTCCGACCCGGCACAACGCGCGCGGATGGGTCAGGCCTCGCGGAGAAAGATTGAAAGTTGGAGTTACTCCCAGGATGTCGAGGGCGTCCTCCGCTGCCTGCAGTCGATCGCGCTTCAACCCACAGCAAACGGAAGGTTCGCATAGTGACAACCACCTCGGCAGCCTGTCGTCCCGCGCCAACGTTTGTCTCTGAATCGTTCGATCCTTCCAAAGCCGTTGATCGAGTTGCCCGCGGTGTCGCGACGCTGTCTCTCAACCAAGTTGTTGTCCTAGCCTCACGCTTCTTGGTCGTCCCGATCGCGATGTTTGCCTGGGGCAAGGTGCTGTATGGCGAATGGATCCTGCTTTCCGGCCTGGTCTCCTTCTTAAGTCTTGCCGATCTTGGGATGCAAACGTTCGTCGTTAACCGCCTGACGGTCAGCTATGCTCGCAATGGCCGGGAGATGTTTAACCGCGATCTCCAAAGCGCCCTCCGCGTGCAGATTACCCTTGCATTCGCACTCCTCAGCATCATTGTCCTGCTCGTTAAGTGGGCGCCACTGCAGTCTCTTTTCGGCTTATCCGAACTCGGCCACGTTCAGTTTTCTATCACGATCGTCTTGCTTGCTTCCGAGCTTCTTCTCTGCGTGCCCATGGGAGTTATCGGCGGGGCCTACCGCGCCACAGGCCACCTCGCCCGTGGAGCAGCGATGGGCGTTAGCAAGGAAATGGCTCTCATGCTGGCGACCATCGCCATCATTCTAAGTTCAAAAAATCTGGCGTATATTGTGGCGGCGCGAGTTGGCATCGCCGTGTGCATCTCCCTGCTCATGATCTTCGATTTGCGCCATCTCCATTCGTGGGTGCGTTTCTGGCGAGGTATAGGCAGCTACCGCGAGGGTCTAGCGATGGTGACGCCAGGTCTGTTCTTTCTACTCATGCCTGTGGCCAACTATATCGAGAGCCAGTCGACCTTGGTCGTCGTACAACGCTTTCTCAGCAGCGGCGAGGTAAGCCGGCTGGCGACTCACAGCACTGCGGTCAATCTCGGTCGCGTGGTCAGCGGACTCCTTACAGCCTCCCTATGGCCCGAGATCACAGCCTTGTATGCGGTTTGCGATCTTCAGAAGCTTCGTGCCTGGCGTCGCATGCTCGTGCGTTCCCATCTCTGGCTCGTTGGGGGTTGCGCTTTCGCCGTATTGTTTCTCCTGCCAGCCATATACCCGTTATGGACCGCTCGCAGGCTCTCCATCGACCTTCTTACTCTCGCGTTTCTCTCGCTCCGCCTGGCCCTCTGGGCCTTTTGGTACCCGAACGCGATCGTGTTACTGGCCATCAATAAACACCGGTTGATCGCATGCAGTGCTTTTGCTTCTGCCCTGATCGCCGCCGTTTTTGCCCTCGTTCTCGTTCCACGAATGGGCATCTCCGGTGCTGCCCTCGCCACTTTGCTAGCGGATTCAGCGACCTCGGCCTGGCTCGCGCCATATCTTGCGTCCCGGGAATTGGGTGAAGCGGCTACAAGCTCTCTAGTCACGACGTTCGTCTGGCCGCTCTCGGCGCTTGCTCCGGCTGTCGCGATCATGCTGTTGAGCTGGGCTATGTCGACGAATCCAGTTTTTCGTTATGGTCTTTTTCTTCCGGCGGCCGCCATAACAGGCGTGTTGTTCGTGAAACGGCAGCTCACTTTCCAGGAGCGGTCGTTGATTCAGCGCGTCGTCCTCGATCTTGCAGCAGCACAGCGGTCGCGCTTACGTTGAGCTCAGCAGGATAGGTGAACACCCAATGGAATACTTAGCTGTAGAGAGATTGCCCTGAGAGTGCAAAAACATGCATCAAAAAAACATTTTAGTCACTGGTGGCTTTGGCTTTATCGGTAGCCACTTGGTAGAGCGGCTCCTCGAAGAGTCCAACAACAACGTCCACGTCGTGGATTCGCTGGCGACCAGTCCTATCGATCTGCCAGCTTATTTATCGCGAGTTTCCGCGGACGGCAGACTGTCGTATGACATTACAACGGTTGCTGAGTACTTTGCGCGTCGCGATTTTCCGAAATTCGATGAGATATACCACCTCGCGTCGATCGTAGGGCCTGTAGGTGTTCTTGATCACGGTGGCCGACTTGTTCAATCCATGGTAGCTGACACCTATGCCATCGCCGACTGTGTCTTGAGGATGGGTGCACGCATCTGCGAAGTCTCGACCAGTGAGGTTTATGGAGGAGGGCGAGATGGGTACTGTTCCGAACGTGATGCTAAGATAATCCCCCCGAAAGTCAGCATTCGGCTCGAGTACGCCGTTGGCAAGCTCGCTTGTGAAGTGGCCCTCACCAACTTGCACCGCGTTGACGGGCTCCACGTTGTAATTGTCCGACCGTTTAACGTTGCGGGGCCTCGCCAATCGCCCCGCGGAGGTTTCGTCTTGCCAAGATTCATCCAGCAGGCGTTGACTGGCCAGCCGATTACTGTCTACGGCAACGGTTCCATGATTCGTGCGTTTACACATGTGCAGGATATCGTGGACGGCATGCTGAAAACGATGGAGCGAGGATGTCCCGGAGAGGCCTACAATATTGGCAATCCGGCAAACAAAACTTCCATCGCGGCGCTTGCGCAAAAAGTGGTCGAAATCACCCAAAGTTCTAGCAGGATCATGCGTGTGGACCCTAAACAACTTTGGGGCTGCTTGTTCGAAGAGGCGAATGACAAATTCCCGGATGCCGATCGCGCTATGAATGAGTTGGGGTGGCGTCCCAGGCACGACTTGGAGGCAACCATTCGTGATGCCGTCCGTTATATCGCGGAGGGACGAAATGACTAATTTGGCGCCACTGCTGCTTGGCTCTGCGGCGGTTAATGGGCCAGCGGTCAGCGTCATTATGCCCACTTATCGCCGCGCTCAGCAGATCGGTGAAACCATCCGGTCGATTCTGGACGGGAGTTGGACGGACTTCGAAATGCTGATCTGCGACGATGGAGATGGAACCGACGGCACTCGGGAGGCGGTGAAAGCTGCCGCTGCCGGCGACCCACGCGTCAAATATCAAAGGAACGCAAGCCGCCGCGGGATGCCGCAGAATCTGAATGCTGGAATTGAGAGAAGTGCTGGTCTCTATATAGCTGTTTGCCACGATCACGACCTCTACGCTCCTGATTTTCTCTCCGTCATGCTCGGCACTTTGATGTCCCACCCCACTGCCTTGTACGTTCACTGCGCCATCACGGTCGTGGATCAGGAGGGGAACACCACCAGCGAACACATTGCCACTTGGCCGCCTCTGACAAGGGGAAGAGACTGGCTCCGCTTTATGCTACGGAGCCTCCATTCGCCGGTCTGCGCGCTTACTGTGGTTCGTCGAGAAGCACATGAAAAGTATGGACTGTATGATCAGACGTACGGTTTTGTGGCGGATGTTGAATTATGGATGAGGCTTGCCGCTCAAGGCGATGTGGCCTACGTCGCGCGCCCGCTCATCTGGGCGCGCCAACGGGAAGCTGGCCACTGGGCTAACGGCCAAGGTGGGCGACATATGAAGCTAGTTGCGGCTGCACAGCGAAGATATGTGAACCAAGCTGCGGAGGGTCTGTCGGCGGCAGCGTTTAGGCTTTGCATCGAAGCTAACCTTATCCGCAGCCTTTTGGGCAATGTCGCACATCGCATACACCACGCTTACCGTACGGCTTGCACACCTGGTGGTTTGTCAGAGGTGACCCGTTGAGTTTTTTCGTACATCTTCTATACCCAAAAGTGTATGCGGACGTTAACGTGAATCGGTGTTTAAGTGTCACTGCACAAGGATTCGCAAATCTTGTAGGTAGAAACGAACAAAGAAGCCCAAATTGGACGTCCGCGCCCAAACCGCATTCAAAGCAAGGCTTTAGGCATGAACGCCAACTTGAAGCGCGCCGCTGATCTGAGAACAGGTTTGACTTCACCGCCGGCTTGGTTGGACAGCGGACTTTGGTCAAAGGCCTACAACCTCATTTCTACCTAGCGCGTTTACTGCTCGCGCCCATTTATGATGTTTTTTACGGTGGGCGGTAATCAGACGTTTGCTTCCGTGCCCCGTTTTAGCACGCCACGCCGAATGTTCGTTCCTTCTCTCGGAAGATGATTCCGGCGGCTGGCCATGCAATCAATTGATTGACTTATCCGTTCATGCTATCCAAGAAGCACGGCATATCGACCTTACGCCGATTAGCGCACGAATGGCTGGAAGATTCTCGTATCCGGATTCGTTAATCAACGTATGGCCTGGCGAACATTACCGCCTGCTCGCTGGTCTTTGTCGCACCCTGGTCCCCGACGTCGTCGTTGAAATTGGAACTGGTGAAGGGCTGTCCGCACTCAGCATGCTCGCCTCCCTGCCACCTTCCGCGAAACTTGTGACCTTTGACGTAATTCCGTGGCATCGCTATCCCCGTGTATGCTTTCTGCCGGAGGATTTCCAGGGAGGCAGGCTCAAGCAGATCACGGGGGATCTTTCCAATGAGAAATTTTTCGCGACTCAAGCCGAACTTCTGAGCCAAGCGGAGTTGCTCTTTCTCGATGCGCCGAAGGATGGCTGTTTCGAACCTCGGTTTCTATCCTTGCTACGCAATCTGAAGCGCGAACGCACAACGGTTTTAGTTCTCGACGATATCAGGCAACTGAACATGCTGAAAGTGTGGCGAGAACTGGCGCTCCCCAGGCTTGACATGACCTCCTTCGGCCATTTCACGGGTACAGGACTGGCCCTTCTGGCCGTTGAGAGCGGGGGATGATCCGCGTCCTCTAAGTTTTGCAGAGTGTCAGGGCTTCTTCCTCGTCCCCTCGGGGAAGATACGTACAAGTCATGGAGAAATGAAATGAAGAAGGTTTCACCGCAAACCAGAGATCAGTCAACCGTCCGGTCACGCCTGAGCTACCGGATATCCGAAACGGCCTGGAAAGTATATCTCAGGCTACGTGTGAATCCTTCTTCACAGACGTTCGGCATCCGGGGCTGTCTGCATCCTCAGGAGGGACGATTTCGGCGCACCGCGCTCGCCTTAGGCCGTGGTCTGGGAGATGCTTTGTAGGCAAATGCCGAAAAGAGGGTTCCTCGCTACGCTCTGGATAATAGGGCGAGGAAATTCGTTCCAGGAGCGAAGAGATTTCGCGAAAATTGCTTATATAGTTCACTCGGAGTACTTCCCGTGTCCTCTGCGCACGAATTCGCAATCGGCATCATCGGTACGGGGCAAGTCGTGAGCACTGTCCATCTGCCCGTCTTGCTCGGTCTTCCGGGCGTACGAGTGGCATGGGTTGCCGACGCCGACGCGGCCCGAGCAGCGAAAGTTGCGTGCGCCTACCGGGTGCGTGCTATTAATTTGCCGGCCAATCTCCGAGAACTTCCAGCGGCCGACGTTGTCCTCTTGGCGGTACCGTTCGGGATTCGAGGTCCCTATTATGCGGCCCTTGCGGATAAGGTATGCGCGGTGTATGCCGAAAAACCGTTTGCTCGGAGTTTGCGGCAGCATCGAACGATTGCGGCATTGTTTCCGGAGTATGCACTCGGAGTGGGTTTCCAGCGGCGTTCGTCGGCTCAAGCTGAGGTGGCAAGAGGCTGCATTCACAACTGCCCATTCGGCGCAATGAAACGGATTCGATTCGGCTTGGGTGCCCCGGGCATTGTCGTTGGTGGACGATACAGTCAGTCTTTGAAGTTAGCCGGGGGTGGAATCTTGATGGAAACAGGCGTGCATGGTTTGGATTTGGCGCTGTTTGTCACCTCGGCTACGGGAGTTGAGGTAGTAGAAGCCAATATGGTGCTGGACCAAGGCATCGATGTACATACGCGCGCTCAACTTCGAATGGAGACACCGTTGGGGGCCGTACCATTTGAATTAACAGTAACCGCCTTAGAAGAGTCCATCGAGCGTTTCGAAATGATCTTCGAGCATGCCACCATTGCTTTTTCGTTATTCTCCCCAGAACCGCCTCGGGTCCTCTGCGGCAGCCGCTCCTATCTGCTGACAGAAACCAATTCGTACCCCGCGGCTCCATTCGAAATATTTCGCGAGTACTGGATTACGTTCCTCGCCGGGCTGACTGAGCGAAGCCCAAATATGAGCTCGGCGTCGGCCAGTATTCTTACAACCGAGGCTCTGGAAAAGCTATACGCGAACGCCAGCGCGGTCGAGGTGGATGAGCTATGCACACGATAGCCGTGATAGGGGCAAATGGGCAGGTGGGATCCGAAGTCTGCCTCTTCCTGAGCCTCTATGGGGACATCAAGGTGTTTCCGATCAGCCGTACCCGGCTGGGGTCGGCCTTCCTGCGGATTTGCGGTCTCTCGTGCCGGCATGGCTCGGTTGCAGATACTGTGTATGCACCCGCCCTGCTGGAGGGTTGCGATGTAGTCGTGGACTTTTCCTTGCCGCAGGGCCTTTATTCTGATGTCTGCGATGCCGTGCGCCGGACTATCTGTGGGGCAGTTATGCATAGCCCCCGACGGGCAAAATTCATCTACGCCAGCACCCTTATGGTCTATGGAATGGGCGGTAGTTCCAGGGAATTGTGCTGGTACACCGTCCCTCGCACCAGCTATGGTGCATGGAAGCGGTTCGCCGAGCAAACGGCGGCCAAGACGTGCCGAGCGCACTCGAAACCTCTGTTCGTGCTGCGATTAGGCCAGGTGCATGGTGAGCTCCAAAGCGTAAGCAGGGGCCTGACACGAAGCCTTGCTGGAGAGGGCAAGATCACTGTTCCTGCCTGCCCTTCTTATACAGTTTTCTGCTTCACCATTGCCGAAGCTGTGGCACAGATTGCCAGGAGAGAAGAGCCGCCGGGGACCTATACCTTAGTGTCCTCCCCGGAATGGACGTGGGAGGAGTTGTACCGGCACTGCGCAAATCGTATTGGTGCAAAGGTTGAGATCGTATCGGAGCCGATAGCGCCACTGAATCGATCCATACTCGCTGCACTCTCGCGTGTACCGCGCTATTTCGCCGGGCGGTTGGTCTCGTCCGTTAAGACGAAGCGGGAAATATTGCTGCCGTACCTGCGATGGTTTCCCCGAATTGAGCCCGAGCTACGGGCTCGGAATGCCATGCACAACGGCGCGGCCGTTGCCCAGCGTGCCACGTTGAGAGAGGGAGTCCGCCAGATGACTATCTTTCGGGGAGACATACCCGGTAACCGCCTGAGATGGCTTTCTGACAGTCGAGTAACCATGGAGTCCGCTGCCGCCAAGGTGCGCAATATGCTGCCTACAGCCCGGCGGAGGGTCTGGACGGCGATACCGTATGATAGGAATCTTACTTCTCGGTGAGAACTGGTACGGCAGTTGCCCCCGCGCCTGCTGTTACGCGCTGCGCCTCCTCGGCTGCGATGTCCTCGACATCGATAGCGAAACCGCCAAGCCACCTCTTCGAATGCGCAGTTCGCGGGCCGCATTACGGCTGTTCAAGACCCGTCTGATGTCCGAGTACAAACGGCGGCTGTTGGCCGCCGCGGCGGAATTCAAACCCGAGTTCCTGCTGGCGTTCAAGGACCGTTCCTCTGGCCAGATACGCTCCGCCAAGTGCGCCCCTCCGGCGTTGCCCTTTACAACTATTATCCGGACCACATGGCGCTGGCGCGCGGCACCGAAATTGAGCTGCGTATCCCTGACTACCACTCCGTCTTCGACACCAAGCGATATTGGGACAGTGACACCAGCCAGCATATCAAGGTACGCCGCGTGGAATTCTATGGCTACGATCCTGAAATCCATCGTCGTTTCGAACTGGACGAACGCGACCTGCGCGAGTACGTGTCTGGGTAAGCTTCGTTGGTACCAATGTTCCTTTTGTTACATTAAATACGTACAACTCATGGAGATATGAAATGAAGGAGGTTTCACCGCAAACCACAGACCAGGCAACGGTCCGGCCACCCCTCAGCGACCGGATATCCGAGCGCGCCTGGAAAGTATATCTCAGGCTACGGGTGCATCCTTCTTCACAGACGTTCGGGATCCGGGGCTATCTGCATCCTCACGAGGGACGATTTCTTTACTGGCTGGCAGGTCAAATACCTATCGGCGGCCTCGCGCTGGAAGTTGGGTCGTTCATGGGCAAGTCGGGGTCCTTCATCGCCGAGGGCTTGCCGAGGAGTGGGCAGTTGGTTTGTGTGGACACCTGGGCAAACGATGCTATGCCGTATGACGCCCCCTTGGATACGTACCCAGAATTCCTCCGCAATGTAGCTCCTTATTTGGACCGCATTAAACCGGTACGCAGTCAATCTGAAGACCTAGCATCTCGATGGGATCGGCCAATCGACATGCTGTTCATCGATGGCGATCACTCATACGAGGGCTGCCGTCGCGATTGTCTTTCCTGGATGGGGTTCGTGCGTAGTGGCGGATGGATTGCCTTTCACGACTCTGGTCAGGAAGGTGTCAAACGCACGATCCATGAATGTCTCCCCGGCAGCATGAGGAAGTGCGAGGTGCGAGTGTGGTCCATTTTCGCCGCTAAAGTCCGATGACAGAGAAGTGCAAAAGCATGAAGCCTTCCATCTCAATCTGCGTCACGACGTACAACTATGCGCGATTCCTTCCTGACTGTGTTGAGAGCGTGTTGCAGCAGACCTTTGCTGATTGGGAGCTCATCGTCTGCGACGACTGCTCAACAGACGAGACCCAGCTCCTTATGGAGCAATACGCTGATCCCCGTATCCGCTACGTTCGTAATTCTGAACGCTTGGGCATGAACGCCAACTTGAAGCTCGCAGCAGATCTGGGAAGGGGGCACTATCTCAAGATCCTTTGTGCTGACGACTGGATTGCGCCGCGCTGCTTGGAATGCATGTTCGAACTGATGGAAGCAAATCCCAAGGTGGTTTTGGGCACGTCCGCCGAAATCGCCACGAACGCTGCGGGCCGGCCGTTCGCCGTTCAGTTCCTCTTTGGCCGCCCGCTCTCGGTGATCCCAGGCCAAGAAATGCTCGACCGGATGGCCCATGGGCACGGCTTCGGCGGCAATTCGAGTTTCTTTGTCCGGGTTTCCGCTCACCGCGCCGTTGGCGGATACGATGCCGATCTTCTCTACGCCGGCGACTACGATCTCGGAGCGCGGCTGTGCCAGATTGGAGACTATCTGCATACCGATGAGCCACTCTTCTATGGCCGACATCATTCCGCGAGCAGCTCGTCGGTCAATCCGGCACGGCTCTACGATGTGAAAGACTACTTTTTCATCCCTGCGAAAGTCTTTCAGCCTCGCCCGTTTGGAAGTCGGAACTGGTTCCGTTTTCAGTGGCTGACGGGCGCTCTGACCTCGCGCTGCCTTACCAATATGGCCTTGCGGTGGCTTCGTGGCCATCGAAGCTATGCTAGTGGGTTGGCGCGCATTTTGCGGGATAAGGGGAATTTTCCTTTGGGGTTGCTGCTTTTGCCCTTCCACTGCCTTCGCCGGTTGTTCAATCGCATGAGCGGCCGACATCTGCCGCGACGGTCCGCTCCAGACCCTTGGATGGGCCGACCGCAGACGGGGTCGGCTACAATTTGGTATGAGACCTGACGTCACAGCTTCGAGAGTCTCCGCCCGTCAGTGTCGGCGTGCCCCTCCATCCGCGTGGTGGACACTGTATCTGCATTTTGCGCTTGTGCTTCTGATCCTCTCGATGTGGCTCTCAATTCCCTCACCCTCCTGGGTTCTGCTTTGTGCGGGGTTGATCAGTATGCCGACATACCTCTGCATGGCCTGGATGGAGTCGCGCACTGCCCCGCTCCGCCTCAACCCCCTGTCGTTTTACCTGGCATGGTCGTCGATTGGCCTCGGCGCTTCGGCCATCTATATGAGTTCTCAAATCGCTGGCGATCGCTCCGTCGGCTTTGCCATTGCAGAAGTTGCGCCCCAGGATCTCGTCACTGGCTATGTGATTTACGTGTCCGGATCCCTGCTGCTGCATCTGGGCATGCTTTTACGCTCCCCTCGCCCTGTTTCAGCGAATTTTACAATCACGCGCGCTATAACACCTTCGGTTTACATCATTTTTGTTCTTGGCTTGCTCCATCAGGAATTTCCGGCTGCCTTTGCACGTCTCGGCAGCATCGCTATTCCCCTCAACTATGGCGCCGTCGCCGGTCTCTCGGCCTTCGCGCTTCACCCTTACTTCCGCCGTAAACTCGGCCCCGTGGTTTTCTGGAGCATGCTTTTTCTAGGAACGCTAGTCCTCCTGCTGGGCCAGATTCTAACCGGCTCGAAGGCTTACATCATGTATGCTTTTGTGCCGGTTACGTGGCTCTTTCTGCTTGATAACTCATTGCGGCGCTTTTTCCCCGCGCTCCTTGCCGGCGTCGCAGTTCTTTATTTAGGTGTTGTCGCCCCACTTGTCACGGCATCTCGTCTACAACCCCTCCAGCCTGGCGAAAACGGTGTCCAACATGTTCTAAGGATGGTCGCTGACCATCTTGATAGCGTCGCATTTATGAAATCGGATACGGGGCTAAACCCTGAGCAGAGCAACAACTTCCTGGCTCGAATGTTTGATCCCACTCCGGTTGGCTATTTTGTGGATCAGGTCAGGCAGTCCGGTCTACAGCATGGCCAGACCATGACCTACATCGGTTACTCTTTCGTTCCACGAGTTCTCTGGCCGAGTAAGCCGGATGTAACACGGGGTGCCTGGTTTGATGCTTACATCGGCCAGGCCCGCACCTCCGAGGAAGCGACCACCTCACTCGGCATGACCGCCACCGGCGACCTCTACTGGAATTTCGGGATGCTCGGTGTAATAGCCGGCATGCTTCTCATCGGTTTAATGGAAGGTGAGCTCTGGCGTCTTGCTGGGTCAGATCCGCGCTCTTCGCCCATCCGCATGCTACTCTACGTTAGTCTCACTTTGGAGATGGGTGACATGCCCGAAGCAGTCACTGTTGTGGTGGGCCTCGTCTCAACTTGGCTGATCTTCCAGACTCTCTTGCTACTCACCAGGCGCCGAGAGCCCTTGGCGCAGCGTTTCCCGCGAGGGTCTTATGCCTGTTATCCTCAACGATGAAATAGCACGTCAGTACTACGCGACGACTGCAGCCCGCAGTCACCGGCATTCGCTCCCTCATTATCAATCCTCCTCCGCTGGTTTGCTGCGCTGGCTGAAGCCATGGCTGCCTCAGGATCGAGGCGCCCGCTGCCTTGATCTCGCCTGCGGCTGTGGCGAGATGTTGTTCGCCCTTGAACAGCGGGGCTACTATCGCACCGTCGGCGTGGACCTTTGTGCGGAAGAAATCCAAGAGGCCCGCCATTTCGTTCGGGGTCAACTCGTCATCGCCGATGCTCTAGAATTTCTCGCCCGCGCGCCCGCTGCTTCTTTCGACTTCATTACGGCCCTGAACTTTCTCGAACATCTCTCCAAGGACCAGCTTCGCGCAGTTTTGACAGAAGCCCGGCGCGTCTTGACTTCCGGTGGTGTCTTAGTCGCCATGGTCCCTAACGCGATTTCTCCGCTTGGCACCCTGACCCGCTATTGGGACATTACACATGAACGGGCTTTCACTCCAAACAACTTTCGCCAACTGGCCGC
>WNGI01002787.1_pt1 | contig 15245 bp, 25 predicted proteins | sample 5400621 | NCBI WGS metagenome assembly WNGI01 (sample SAMN13153374, study PRJNA577476) | soil metagenome | isolation source: 20 cm soil or saprolite under Garry oak tree replicate 1 | place: USA:California | collected 2016-06-15 | reverse complement strand
GCGCCGGCGATATCGCGGCCGCGATCGGGCTCAAGGACACCCGCACGGGCGACACGCTGTGCGACGAGGCGCATCCGATCATTCTCGAGGCGATGCGCTTCCCGAACCCCGTGATCTCGGTCGCGATCGAGCCGAAGACAAAGGCCGACCAGGACAAGCTGGGCGTCGCCCTGGCGAAGCTGTCGGAAGAAGATCCCACGTTCCGCGTTCACACGGACGCCGAGACCGCGCAGACCATCATCAGCGGCATGGGTGAGCTGCACCTCGAGATCATCGTCGAGCGCATGCGGCGGGAATTCAAGGTCGACGCCAACGTGGGCCGCCCGCAGGTGGCCTACCGCGAAACGGTCCGCAAGCGCGTCGAGGACATCGAAGGCAAGTTCATCCGTCAGTCGGGCGGGCGCGGCCAGTACGGCCACGTCGTCATCAACCTCGAGCCCGGCCAGCCCGGGACGGGCTTCGTGTTCGAGGACAACATCGTCGGTGGCACGATTCCCAAGGAGTACATCGGTCCGGTGGAGCAGGGTGTGAAAGAGGCGCTCGAGAACGGTGTGCTCGCCGGCTATCCGATGGTGGACGTGAAGGTGGAGCTGATCGACGGCTCGTTCCACGACGTGGACTCGAGCGAAATGGCGTTCAAGATCGCCGGCTCGATGGCGGTGAAAGAAGCCGCGCGCCAGGCCCATCCGATTCTGCTCGAGCCGATCATGGACGTCGAAGTCGTGACGCCGTCGGACTACATGGGCGACGTCATCGGTGACCTGTCGGCGCGCCGTGGCAAGATCGGCGGCATGACGCAACGCGCGGACGCGCACATCGTAGCGGCCAGTGTTCCCCTATCAGAAATGTTTGGATACTCGACTACGCTCCGATCGATGAGTCAGGGGCGGGCCATCTACAGTATGGAGTTCAGTCATTACCAGGAAGTGCCTAAGGCGAAGGCTGAGGAAATCGTTTCGAAAGTGAAAGGCTAGGCCATGGCAAAGGCAAAATTCGAGCGCAACAAGCCGCACGTAAACGTCGGCACGATCGGGCACGTCGATCACGGCAAGACGACCTTGACCGCGGCGCTGACGAAAGTCTCGGCCGACAAGGGCCTCGGCACGTACGTGAGCTATGACCAGGTCGCCAAGGCCTCCGAATCTCAGGGGCGGCGGGACGCAACGAAGATCCTGACGATCGCGACGAGCCACGTGGAGTACTCGACGACCGAACGCCACTACGCGCATGTCGACTGCCCGGGCCACGCCGACTACGTGAAGAACATGATCACGGGCGCCGCGCAGATGGACGGCGCGATCCTGGTGGTGTCGGCGGTCGATGGCCCGATGCCGCAGACGCGCGAGCACATCCTGCTCGCCCGTCAGGTGAACGTCCCGGCGATCGTCGTCTTCCTCAACAAGTGCGACCTGGTGGACGATGCGGAGCTGCTCGACCTGGTCGAGCTCGAGGTCCGCGAGCTGCTGAGCAAGTATCAGTACCCCGGCGACGACCTTCCGGTGATCCGCGGCGCCGCGCTCAAGGCGATCGAGGGCGACAAGCAGTGGGTCGCCAAGATCGAAGAGCTGCTCGCGGCGCTCGACAAGAACATCCCGGTACCGAAACGCGAAATCGACAAGCCGTTCCAGATGCCGGTCGAAGACGTCTTCTCGATCACGGGCCGCGGCACGGTGGCCACGGGCCGGATCGACAAGGGCAAAGTCAAAGTCGGCGACGAAGTCGAAATGGTCGGCTTCGGGACCGACAAGAAGACGGTCGTGACCGGCGTCGAGATGTTCCGCAAGCTGCTCGACGACGGCCAGGCGGGCGACAACGTCGGGCTCCTGCTGCGCGGCATTGAAAAGGATCAGATCGAGCGCGGCATGGTGCTGGCGAAGCCCGGCTCGATCAAGCCGCACACGCAGTTCGAGTCGGAAGTCTACGTGCTGACCAAGGAAGAGGGCGGCCGCCACACGCCGTTCTTCAAGGGCTATCGGCCGCAGTTCTATTTCCGCACGACGGACGTGACGGGCAATGTCGAGCTCCCGGCGGGCGTCGAGATGGTGATGCCGGGCGACAACACGAAGATGACGATCGAGCTGATCACGCCGATCGCGATGGAAGAGCAGCTGCGGTTTGCCATCCGAGAGGGTGGGAGAACGGTGGGCGCGGGTGTGGTTACGAAAATCATGAAATAGGACGGAATGTTGGACTGTTGGAAGGTTGGAATGAACAACCACCTTCCAACAGTCCAACCGTCCAACCTTCAACGAGGCACCGAATGGCTAGCAAGATCCGAATCCGCTTAAAGGCATTCGACCACGCGCTGATCGATCAGGCGGCGGCCGACATCGTGCGCACCGCCGAGAAGACCGGCGCGCAGGTGTCGGGTCCCATCCCGCTGCCGACCAAGCGGCAGCTGTGGACGGTGTTGCGCAGCCCGCACATCGACAAGAAGAGCCGGGAGCAGTTCGAGCTCAAGACGCACAAGCGCTTGATCGACATCCTCGATTCGCGGTCGCAGACGGTGGACGCCCTGACGAAGCTGGATCTCCCGGCGGGCGTCGACGTGGAGATTAAGGTCGAGTAGGGACATGTGATGTAGGGGCGCAGCATGCTGCGCCCCTACCAAATACGCATTCCGAACGGGTCATTATGAATGGATTGATCGGGCGAAAATTGGGGATGACCAGGGTGTTCGACGCCACCGGCACGCATGTGCCCGTCACGGTGATCGAGGCGGGGCCGTGTCCCGTGGTCGCCGTGCTCGACGGCCGTGTGGAGCTCGGCTTCGGCGCGAAGAAAGCCAAGAACGCCCCCAAGGCGCTCGCGGGTCACGCGAGGAAGGCCGGTGTCGAGACGACGCCCCGCATCATCCGCCGCTTCGACGTCTCGGGCGAGGCGCCCGCGGCGGGGAGTGCCGTGACCGTTTCCATCTTCGCGGAAGGCGATCGCGTGAAAGTCAGCGGCGTCTCGAAGGGCCGCGGCTTCCAGGGCGTCGTGCACCGCCATCACTTCCATGGCGGTCCCGAAACGCACGGCAATACGCGTCACCGCAAGCCGGGTTCGATCGCGCCGGGCACCGACCCGTCGCGGATCATTAAAGGAAAGCGGATGCCCGGCCACATGGGCGCCCGCAACTTCACCGAGCTCGGCCTCCGGGTCGTGAAAATCGATGCCGAGCGCAACCTCTTGTTCGTACGCGGCTCGGTGCCGGGACCGATGAACGGGCTCGTCACCGTCCGCAAGCAGGGAGGCCCGAGCCGCCATGATTGAGGCTCCACACTACTCGGCGGCGGGTGCGAGCAAGCGAGCCGTCGCGCTGCCTGAAGCGCTGTTCGACGGCACGGTGAATCAGGACGTGCTGCACCGCGCGGTCATCACGTTCCTGTCGAATCAGCGGCAGGGCACGAGCAACACGTTGACCCGCAGCGAGGTCTCGGGTGGCAATCAGAAGCCGTGGCGGCAAAAGGGCACCGGCCGCGCCCGGCAGGGCTCGACCCGCGCGCCGCACTGGCGGCACGGCGGCATCGCGCACGGGCCGCACCCGCGCAGCTACCGGCTCGCGATTCCGAAGAAGATGCGCCAGCTGGCCAAGAAATCGGCGCTGAACGCGCGCGCGCGTGAGGGTGGCCTGGTGATCGTGGACGCGCTCGAATACGAGAAGCCGAAAACCAAGGATCTCGCGGCACTCCTGGCCAAGCTGGGTGCTGCGGAAAAGAAGGTGCTGGTGCTGACCGCGAACGACGCGCACAACGTCTACCTCTCGGGCCGCAACATCCCCGACGTGCACGTGATGCGCTTCGCCGATGCGACCGCGTACGAAATCCTCTGGGCCGAGACGGTGGTGGTGGAAATCGGCGCGCTCGATGAGGGCGCGGCCAAGCAGGCAGCCACGGAGGCGGCGAACGATGCCTGATCTGCACGAAACCATCGTCCGCCCGGTCGTGACGGAGAAGTCGTCCGCGGCCTATGGTGCGCGCAAGGAGTACGCGTTCCGCGTGCACTCCGAGGCGACCAAGCCGCAGATCAAAGCGGCAATCGAAACGCTGTTCAAAGTGTCGGTCACCGGCGTCCGGACCATGATCATGCGGGCCAAGCGGCGCACCTACGGCCGCTACCAGGGGCGCCGGCCGTCCTGGAAAAAGGCAATCGTCACCCTCAAAGAGGGCGACGCTATCGAGGTGTTCGAGGGCTAAATGGGCATCCGACAGTTTCGGCCGATGACGCCGGCCACACGGTTCCGCTCGGTCTCCGACTTCTCCGAAATCACCAAGACGGAGCCGGAGAAGACGTTGCTCGAGCCGCTGCGGCGGACGGGCGGGCGCAACAACAAGGGCCACATCACGAGCCGGTATATGAGCGGCGGGCACAAGCGGCAGTACCGCCGCATCGACTTCAAGCGGAACAAGTTCGCCATCCCGGCGCGCGTAGCCGCGATCGAGTACGACCCGAACCGCACCGCGCGGATCGCGCTGCTCCACTACTCGGACGGCGAGAAGCGCTACATCCTCGCGCCCAAAGGCCTGAACGTGGGCGACAGCGTCGTCTCCGGGCCGGGCTCGGACATCCGCACCGGCAACGCGATGCCGCTGTTCGAAATCCCGCTGGGCACGGCGGTGCACAACGTGGAGCTGAAAATCGGGCGCGGCGGACAGCTGTGCCGCAGCGCGGGGACGAGCGTGCAGGTCGTCGCGAAAGAAGGCAACTACGTCACGCTGCGCCTCCGCTCGACCGAAATGCGGATGGTGCGGGGTGAGTGCCTGGCGACGATCGGCGAAGTCGGGTTCGCCGAGCACGAGCTGTTGTCCATCGGCAAGGCGGGCAAATCGCGCTGGCTCGGCCGCAGCCCGAGAGTCCGCGGTGTCGCCATGAACCCGGTCGATCACCCGTTGGGCGGCGGCGAAGGCAAGAGCTCGGGCGGCCGGCCGCCCACGAATCCGTGGGGCAAGGTCGAGGGCAAGAAGACGCGGCACAAAAAGAAGCATTCGACGAAACTCATCGTGCGCGGCCGCAAGCGCGGAAGGGCGACGACGTAAATGGGACGCAGCGTCAAGAAGGGCCCGTATGTCGAAGAGTCGCTGATGGTGAAGATCCGGGCCCTCAACGAGCGGAACGAGAAGAAAGTGTTCAAGACGTGGTCGCGGCGCAGCACCATCACGCCCGACTTCGTGGGCCATACGCTCGCGGTGCACAACGGGAACAAGTTCATCCCCGTCTACATCACCGAGAACATGGTGGGCCACAAGCTCGGTGAATTTGCGGCGACGCGCCTGTTCCGCGGTCACGGCGCCAAAGGCTCGGCGGCGGAGCGCGAGGCTGAGGCGGCGGCGGCGGAGGCCGGCGGGGCCGCTGACAAGGCAAAGGGCAAGGAGTAGGCGATGGAAGCCCGAGCGATTCAGATGGGCGTGCGGCAGTCGGCGCGCAAGATGCGCCTCGTGATCGATCTGATCCGCGGCCGCGCCGTGCCCGAGGCCGACGCGATCCTGCGCTTCTCCAAGAAGCGGGCCGCGCGGCAGATCCATAAGGTGCTGCGGTCGGCGGTCGCGAACGCGCAGCAGGCGGCCCAGCGGCAGAACACGCCGTTCGACGCCGATACGCTGCGGGTGAGCTACGCGGTGGTGAACGAAGGCCAGACGCTGAAGCGGTTCACCGCGGCGGCGATGGGCCGCGGCACGCCGATCCTGAAGCGCACGAGTCACGTGGAGATCCGCGTGGCGGGCGTCGACGGAGCCGTCGCGCCCCCTTCCGCCCGCCCCGCCGCGTCGGCTGCTGCGAAGCCCGAAGCGAAAGCAGAGAAGCAGCCGCGCGCCAGGAAGGCGCCGAAGGCCAAGGCCAAGTCCAAGGCCAAGAAGAAAACGACGGGCAAGAAAAAGAAAGCGAGCAAGTAAGTGGGACAGAAAACTCATCCCTACGGGTTCCGGCTGGGCATCGTCAAGCAGTGGCGCTCGCGCTACTACGCGCGCCACAACTTCCCCGAGCTGCTCAAGGAAGACGAGCTGATCCGGAAGTACCTGCGGACGCGCCTCAGTCACGCCGCGATCGCCGACGTGCACATCGAACGCAAGCCGGGGAAGGTGACCGTCACGGTGCACACCGGTCGCCCTGGCGTCGTGATCGGCAAGCGCGGCGCGGAAGTCGACAAGCTGCGCGACGAGCTGGCGCAGCTCACGGGGAAGGAAGTCGGCATCAACGTCGAAGAGATCAAGCGGCCCGAGCTGGACGCGCAGCTGGTGGGTGACAGCGTGGCGCACCAGCTCACGCAGCGCATCTCGTTCCGCCGCGCGATGAAGCGCGCGGTGCAGAGCGCGATGCGGATGGGCGCGCAGGGGATCAAGATCAAGACGGCGGGCCGGCTGGGCGGCGCGGAAATCGCGCGCACCGAGGGTTACCACGAGGGCCGAGTGCCGCTGCATACGCTGCGCGCGGACATCGATTACGCGACCTCCACCGCCAAGACGACGTTCGGCACCATCGGCGTGAAGGTGTGGATCTTCAAGGGCGAGCGGACCGAGGATCTCCACGGCCGCACCTATTCGACGGGCGTCTAGACCATGCTGGCACCGAAGCGCGTCAAGTTTCGCAAGCGGTTCAAAGGCCGCACCTCGGGGATGGCCACGCGCGGCAACACCGTCGCGTTCGGGCACTACGGGCTCATGTCGCTCGAGCCGGGCTGGATCACCAACCGGCAGATCGAGGCCGCGCGCGTCGCGCTCACGCGCGAGATGAAGCGCGGCGGCAAGGTGTGGATCCGGCTGTTCCCCGACAAGCCGATCACCAAGAAGCCCGCCGAGACGCGGATGGGGAAGGGCAAGGGGAATCCGGAAGGGTGGGTCGCGGTCGTGAAGCCCGGCCGGATCCTGTTCGAGCTGGAAGGCATCGAAGAGGCATCGGCGCGCGCCGCCTTGGCGCTCGCGTCGGCCAAGCTGCCGGTCAGGTCGAAGTTCGTGAAGCGAGAGGAGCGGTAGGGCCGTGGCGACGAAACGGGAGAATCGCACCGAAGGGTTGCGCGAGCTCAAAACCGACGAGCTCACGCAGAAACTGGCGGTGCTCACGGAGGAGAGGTTCCGGCTCCAGTTCCGGCGGGCGACCGAGTCGTTGTCCAATCCGCTGCAGCTGCGCACGATCCGGCGCGACATCGCCCGGATTCACACGATTCTGAAGGAACGGGCCAAAGGAGGCGCTCCGGCATGACGGACGCACAGGTGCAACGCGGACGCCGCAAGGTCCGGACGGGTGTGGTGGTGAGCGACAAGATGCAGAAGACCGTGACGGTCTCGATGCAGCGTCGCTTCGCGCACGGGTTCTACGGCAAGCAGATCAATCGGACGAAGACCGTCGCCGCGCACGATGAGCATGGCGCCAAGCAGGGCGACACGGTGCGCATCGTGGAAACCCGGCCCTTGTCCAAACGGAAACGGTGGCGGGTCGTCGAGATCATCGAGAGAGCGAAATAGCCATGGTGCAGCAAGAATCGCAGGTCAAGATCGCGGATAACTCGGGCGCGCGCCGCGCGCTCGTGATCCGCGTGCTCGGCGGCTCCAAACGCCGCTACGCGGGGCTCGGCGACGTCGTCGTGGTCACGATCAAGGACGCCATCCCGACCGGCCAGGTGAAAAAGGGCGAGGTCGCGAGAGCGGTGATCGTGCGGACGGCCAAAGAGACGAAGCGCAAGGACGGCTCCTACATCCGCTTCGACGAGAACGCCGCCGTGCTGATCAACGACGAAGGCGAGCCGCGCGCGACGCGCATCTTCGGCCCGGTGGGCCGCGAGCTGCGCGAGAAGAAGTTCATGAAGATCGTATCGCTCGCGCCGGAGGTGATCTGATATGAAGCCGCTCGTGTACAAAAAGTCCCGGCGCGACCGCAGCCAGCCGGTGCCGGAGCGGCATAAGCTGCACGTGGCGAAAGGCGACGTGGTGCGCATCATCAGCGGCGAGCATCGCGGCAAGGAAGGCAAGATCCTCCACGTCTATCCCAAGAAGTTCCGGGTCGTGGTGGAAGGCGTGAACGTCGTGAAGAAGCACAAGCGCGCGACGACGCCGCAGGGCGAGAGCGGGATCATCGAGTTCTCCGCGCCGATCGCGGCCTCGAACGTGATGCTGCTGGACCCGAAGTCGGGTGAGCCGACGCGGGTGCGCCGGCGTCATGACAAGGAAGGGAAGCTCGAACGCATTGCCGTGAAATCGGGCCAGCCGATTCCGAGAGTGAGATAGCGATGGCAGACGAAAAAGAGAAACAAGAGAAGAAGCCGAAGGCGCAGCAGCAGCCGAAGCAGCCCAAGCAGGAGAAGAAGGGCAAGCAGCAGGCGGAGGCGGCTGCGGAGAAGGCCCCCGAGCCCTCGGAGCCGGTCGAGCCGGCACCGCCTGCCCGGCTGAAGGACTTCTACGAGCAACAGGTTCGGGGCAAGCTGCAGCAGCAGTTTGCCTTCAAGAACCCGCACCAGATTCCGCGGCTCAAGAAGATCGTGCTCAACGTGGGCATGGGCGACGCGTCCAAGAATCCCAAGGGGTTGGAGGCGGCGGTGGCGGAGCTGGCGGCGATCACCGGCCAGCATCCGGTGGTGACGCGCGCCAAGAGAGCGATCGCGAACTTCAACCTGCGCGAGGGCCAGGCGATCGGCTGCGCCGTGACGCTGCGCGGCGGCCGCATGTACGAGTTCCTCGATCGCTTCATCTCGATCGCGGTGCCGCGGATGCGCGACTTCCGCGGCCTGCCCACCAAGAGCTTCGACGGGCGCGGCAACTACACGCTGGGCATCAAGGAGCAGATGATTTTTCCCGAGATCGACTACGACAAGGTCGAGCGGATTCACGGGATGGACATCACGTTCGTAACGAGCGCCGGGCGCGACGACACCGCGTTGGCCTTGTTGCGTGGGCTGGGCATGCCGTTCCGGGTCGAAACCCCGGCAGCGGCCTAGGAGATTTCATGGCGAAGAAGGCGTGGATTGAGCGAGTCAAGAAGGGCCCGAAGTTCAAGGTGCGGGGCTACTACCGCTGCCAGCGCTGCGGCCGGAGCCGCGGCACGCTGCGCAAGTTCAAGTTGTGTCGCATCTGCTTCCGTGAGCTGGCGTTGCGCGGGGAGATTCCCGGCGTGCGCAAAGCCAGCTGGTAAGAGGGGACACGAATGAGCGTTATTGATCCCGTTGCCGATATGCTCACCCGCGTACGCAACGCCTGCATGGCGGGGCATCGCCGGGTGGACATGCCGGTGTCGAAGCTGAAAGTCGCGATCGCCGCGATTCTGCGCGACAACCACTACATCCAGGACTACAAGGTCCTGGACGACGGCCAGCACGGCTTGCTGCGGCTGTACCTGAAGTACCACAACGACGCGCCTGTGATTCGGGAGTTGCAGCGCGTGTCGTCGCCCGGGCTGCGGCGCTACGTCAAGGCGCGCGAGATTCCGCGCATCAAGAACGGCCTGGGCATGGCGATCCTCAGCACGCCGCAGGGCCTGATGACCGACCGCGAAGCGCGTACCGCCCGAGTGGGCGGCGAAGTGCTCGCGGTGGTGTGGTAAATCATGCAGTCGGGAGCTAGGAGCTAGGATGTCACGCATCGGCAGAAAGCCCGTCGCGTTGCCCAAAGGGGTGACCGCGAACATCGAAGGGCACAAGATCACGGTGAAGGGACCGAAGGGCGAGATCAGCCGCACGCTGCACGAGGAGATGGCGCTCTCGCTCGAGGATGGGACCGTCGTCGTGAAGCGCCCGTCCGATGAAGCGCAACACAAGGCGCTCCACGGGCTCACCCGCACGCTCATCGCCAACATGGTCGAAGGCGTGACGGCAGGATTCGCGAAGTCGCTCGAGATCCAGGGCGTCGGCTACAAGGCCGAGCCGAAACCGTTCGGCGTCCAGCTCGTGGTGGGATTCTCGCATCCCGTGCCGTATCACGCGCCGCAGGGCATCAAGATCACGGTGACGAACAACACCCTCGTGAAGGTCGAGGGCATCGACAAGGAACTCGTGGGTCAGGTGGCCGCGGAGCTGCGTAACGTCCGGCCGCCCGAGCCATACAAGGGCAAAGGCATCCGCTACGCGGGCGAGCAGGTGCGCCGCAAAGCGGGCAAGACTGCCCAGGCGGCGAAATAAGCGATGCGTTCCGTTCGGAAGATCAAAACCGCGGCTGACAGCCGCTATCGCCGGCACCTCCGCGTCCGGAAGAAAGTGCAGGGGACGCCGGAGCGGCCACGGCTGGTCGTGTTCCGGTCGTCCAAGCACATCTACGCCCAGCTGGTGGATGATCAGCGCGGCGTGACGCTGGCCGGCGCCGCCGACACGTCCGAAGGCGTGCAGGTCGAGGGCAAGGGCAAGGTGGCGCGGAGCTTTGCGGTCGGGAAGCTCATCGCCGACAAGGCCAAGGAAAAAGGCATCGCCAGGGTCGTGTTCGACCGCGGCGGTTATCAGTATCACGGGCGCGTGAAAGCCGTCGCGGACGGCGCGCGCAAGGGTGGATTGGAGTTCTAATGGCAGATCCGAAAGACGAAACAGCACCGTCGACCGAAGGCGCCGCGGTACCGGCCAACGTTCCGGCCCCCCCCGCCCCCGCCCCCGCCGCCGTGGATGCGCCGGCCCCGCCGGCGCCCGAGGAGCGTCGTCCTGCTCCGTCCCGCGGCCCGCGTGGCCAGGGTGGTCGAGGGGGGGGCGGAGGGGGAGGGGGGGGCCGTGGCGGCCGGGGCGGTGGCCGCGGTGGTGACCGGCGCGACGGTGGCGGACGCGACCGCGAGAGCGACGGCATGGTCGAGAACGTCGTCGCTATCAACCGCGTCGCGAAGGTTGTGAAGGGTGGTCGCCGTTTCTCCTTCAATGCATTGGTTGCGGTGGGGGATGGAAAAGGCCAGGTCGGGATCGCAACCGGCAAGGCGAACGAAGTCAGCGAAGCGGTGCGCAAGGCCGTGGAAGCCGCGCGCCGCAACATGAACGAAGTCCCGCTGACCGGCGGCACGATCCCGCATGAGATCATCGGCAAGCACGGCGCGGGCCGTGTGCTGCTCAAGCCGGCGGCGTCGGGAACCGGCGTGATCGCGGGTGGCCCGGTGCGCGCGGTGCTCGAATGCGCCGGCATCCGCGACATCCTGACCAAGAGCCTGGGCTCGACCAATCCGCACAACATGGTGCGGGCCACGATGGATGGGTTGAAGCGGCTGACGACGGCGCGGCGCGTCGCGAAGGAACGTGGCGTCGAGCTGGAAGCGATCCCCTATCGTGCCCGCCAGGAAGCAGCGGTGCTGCATGGGTAGGCTGCCCCCGACGCGGAAGTACCGCAAACGCAAATCGGGTCGCGACCGCGTCCTGCCGCCCGCGGGGAAGGGGAAGCTGCGGATCACGCAGGTGCGCTCCGGCAGCGGGCACTCCGCGCGCATGAAGCGGACGCTCGAGGCGCTGGGCTTCAAGCATCATCAGGATGTGGTCGTGCACGCGGATCATCCGGCGCTGCGCGGCATGTTACAGCAGGTGCGTCATCTCGTCGAGGTGACGGCGGCGACAGGGTCAGAGGGCGACGACAAGAAGCCAAGAGGGAAGAAGGCAGATGCCAAGAGCTAAGGCAAAAGCGAAGAGAACTCGAAAGCCACGCGCCAAAGCGGCCGCCGCGGAAACGACGTATCCGCGGCTCGCGCTGCACGACCTGCGGGCGCCACGCGGCTCGCATCGCGCCCGCATCCGCAAAGGGCGCGGGCCCGGATCCGGTATCGGCAAGACCGCCGGCCGCGGCGGCAAGGGGCAGACCGCCCGGCAGGGCGGCAAGGTGCGTCCCGGATTCGAGGGCGGCCAGATGCCGCTCATCCGGCGCATTCCGAAGCGCGGCTTCACGAATCCGTTCAAGCAGCCCGCGCAGGTGGTGAACGTCCGCCACCTCGTGCTGCTGGCCGAGGGCGTCGAGGTGACGCCGGAGACATTGTTCGGCGCCGGCCTGGTGCGCCGTCCCGATCACCCGATCAAGCTGCTCGGCACGGGTGAGGTCCAGGGGCGGAAGTTCGTCGTGAAGGGCGTCGCGGTTTCCGCGAGCGCGAAAACCAAGATCGAGCAGGCGGGCGGAACGATCGCGTGAGTAATCCGATTCCGAATCTGTTCAAGGTTCCGGAGCTCAAGGAAAAGCTCCTCTTCACGTTGCTGTGCCTCGTCATCTACCGGATCGGGGCGCACATCGCGACGCCGGGCGTCAACGTCGACGCCCTCACCAACTTCATCGGTACCCGGGGCTCGGGCACGCTGTTCGGGCTGTACGATCTCTTCTCGGGCGGCGCGTTGCGCCGCGCCACCGTGTTCGCGCTCGGGATCATGCCGTACATCTCGGCCAGCATCGTCTTCCAGCTCGCGGGACCGGTGTTCCCCGTGATCGAGAAGATGCAGCGCGATGAAGAGGGCAAGAAGACGCTCACGCAGTGGACCCGCTATGTCACCGTCGTGCTCTGCATCTTCCAGGCGTATGGCTTCGCGGTCTTCACCGAATCGCTGCCGGGCGCGGTGGCCAATCCGGGCCTCCCCTTCCGATTGACGACGGTGCTGACACTGACGACCGGCGGCGTGTTCGTGATGTGGCTCGGTGAGCAGATCACGGAGCGCGGCATCGGGAACGGGATGAGTCTCCTGATCTTCTTCTCGATCATCGAGCGAATCCTGCCCGAGACGGTGAACACGTTCGAGGCGCTGAAGACGGGAACGCTCAGCTTCCCCGTGTTGCTCATCGTGCTGATGATGTGTGTGCTCGTGGTCGCGGGCACCGTCGCGATCACCGTTGCGGCGCGGCGCATCCCCGTCCAGATCCCGCGCAAGGTGATGGGTCGAGGCCGCATTCGCGAAGGCCAGAAGACGTTCATCCCGCTGCGCATCAACAGCGCGGGCGTGATGCCGATCATCTTCGCGCAGTCGCTCATCATCGTGCCCGGCACGGTGGCGACATTCAGCGGCGTGCAGTGGCTCAAGAATTTCGCCGAGTATTTCAACACCACGTCGGTCTGGTACATCGTCTCGAGCGCCGTGCTGATCGTGTTCTTCGCGTACTTCTACACGTCCATCATCTTCAACCCGGTGGACCTGGCGGAGAACCTCAAGAAACAGGGGGCGTTCATCCCCGGCGTGAAACCGGGCGCGGCGACCGCCGACTATATCGACGAGGTCCTGACGCGCATCACGCTGCCGGGCGCGCTGTTCCTCACGTTCGTGGCGCTGCTGCCGATCGTCGTGCAGAACACGCTCAACATGCCGTTCGGGTTCGGCGGCACGGCGCTGCTCATCGTCGTGGGTGTGGCGCTCGATACGGTGCAACAGGTGCAGCAGCATCTGTTGCTGCGACAGTACGACGGCTTCATGAAGGGTGGTGGCTCGGGCGGGGGGGGCACTTCGCGGGTTCGCTTCCGCCGCTAGTGTTCATCCTCATCCTGGGAGCGCCTGGCTCGGGGAAGGGGACGCAAGGGAGGATCCTCGCCGAGCGGCTGGGGCTGCCCAAGATCACCACCGGCGACATCATCCGGGCAGCCATGAAGGACGGCACGCCGCTGGGACTCGAGGCGAAGAAGTTCTACGATGAGGGCAAGCTGGTCCCCGACAGCATCATCCTCGGCATGATCAAAGAGCAGCTGGACCGCCCGGAAGCCAAAGAGGGCGCGATCCTCGACGGCTTTCCCCGGACTGCGGCACAGGCTGAGCTGGTGGACCGCACGCTGGGCCAGCGCCAGCAGCGGCTCAACCACATTCTCCTGCTGGACGTGACCGAGGACGAGCTGGTGCGCCGGATGCGCGCGCGCGCGCAGGTCGAAGGCCGCACCGACGACGCGCCCGAGGCCATCGCGAACCGGCTGCAGAGCTACCAGCGCGACACCGCTCCGCTCATCGCGCACTACGCCCAGCGCGGGGGCGGCATGGTGCACCGGGTCCCCGGCGCCGGGACGGTCGAACAGGTCGCCGGGGACATCAAGCGCATCATCGGGCGATGATCACCATCAAGTCGCCGCGCGAAATCGAAATGATGGCGGCCGCCGGCCGCATCGTCGCGGAGACGCTGGCCCTGGTGAAGCAGCACGTCCGGCCCGACATCACGACCGAAGAGCTCGACCAGCTCGCCGAGAACTTCATTCGCCACCATCCGGGCGCGCAGCCCTCGTTCAAGGGGCTGTACGACTTTCCCGCCACGCTCTGCACGTCGATCAACCAGGAAATCGTCCACGGCATTCCATCGCACAAGCGCGTGCTGCACGACGGCGACATCGTCAGCATCGACGTCGGGGTGTGGCTCGAGGGGCTCCATGCCGACTCGGCGGCGACGTTCCCGGTCGGCGATATCAAACCGGAGACGGCCCGGTTGTTGGCGGTGACGCAGGAGGCGCTGGCTGCCGGCGTGGCGCAGGCACGGGCGGGCAATCATGTGGGCGACATCGGACATGCGGTGCAGCAGGTGGCGGAGAGCGCCGGGTATTCCGTGGTGCGCGAGCTGGTCGGCCACGGCATCGGCGCGTCGTTCCACGAGGAGCCGCAGGTGCCGAACTACGGCAAACCGAAGCGCGGCCCGCGCCTGGTGCCGGGCATGACCATCGCGATCGAGCCGATGATCAACATCGGCGGCTCGGGGATCCGGACGCTGGACGACAAGTGGACCGTGGTGACGCAGGACGGGTCGTTGTCGGCCCACTTCGAGCATACGGTTGCGATTACGGATAACGGGCCAAGGATTTTGACCAAATAGTAGGGGCGCAGCATGCTGCGCCCTACTTCAGCCGACTCCCGATTCCTTCGCCCTCGCCCGATCGGTCATTCCTGACAAATTTGCGTTGACGTTCTCCGTCGCCCCATCGATTGCCGTTTTTGCCAGCATCGCGGCGACGCGCGCGTCGCTGACGGCGTTCTTGTTGCCGATCTGCTCGATGGTCTGGGCCAGCGCGAGGAGACGGCGACCGCGCTTGACGACTTCGGCCGGAGGTCGCGCAGCCGCGAGGAGTGCCTCGTCGATCGCCTGAACGCGTCCGGGGTCGTTTTTCGGAATCTTGTACGCGCGACTGACGCCCTCGTAGGCGAGCGCGTCTTCATCCACCAATTGTCGCAGCTCGGCGCGCAGCTGCTCGGCTTCCGCCAGAATGCCGCTTGCCTGAGCTTCGACGCCCGCGTAGGCCTTTCGCCCGATCGTCAGTCGCGCGACCATGGCGACGAGTGCGGCTGCCAGCGTGCCGGCTAGCGCCGCGGCGCTGCCACCACCGGGCGTCGGGGAGCCGCTCGCCAGCTCGTCAATCCAGCCGTTGAGAGAGCCCCCCCCACCCCCCCCACCCCC
>WNGI01002785.1_pt1 | contig 15245 bp, 13 predicted proteins | sample 5400621 | NCBI WGS metagenome assembly WNGI01 (sample SAMN13153374, study PRJNA577476) | soil metagenome | isolation source: 20 cm soil or saprolite under Garry oak tree replicate 1 | place: USA:California | collected 2016-06-15 | reverse complement strand
CTAGCAGAGATTTTGTCTTATGGCCAGACTTGTAGCGGTGTTAGCGGCGGCGAGCAGCGTTCTTTGGAATCGACGGCGATCATCTACCTGCGCCAGGGCTGCGGCGTGACTAAAACACCGCGCTACAGCTCTTTCAATTCGAACTCGCCACAATCGAAAGCCATCATCTGGTCCACATTCGAGATGCGGAACTGGTGAAAAGCGGTGCCGTCGGTCTGCCAGATATCGACCGATTTATCTCCATTCTTCGTAATCGATACACGAATCAAGTTTGGCGATTCATTTACAGTGAACAACGGCAGATCGTCGTGTGTTTTCAAGTAACTTCCGTCGCTATCAAACCCCGCGGCCAGCTCGACAACCCCCCGTTTGTCGTTGGCCAGCGGATTTGACGCGAGTTTAACTTTGACGTTTGCACTCGAGTTGTTTTCGGGAGGAGACGCTGCGGTTTGGCTCAGGTCTTCCACTTTGAGCGGACCAACCAAATAACCGCGCGCGTGATACTTTCCGGCGGGTAAATCTTCGTCATTGTCATTTTTTCCGTCCCATTGTGTCATCAGTGCGTCGGCGCCGATCTTGAATTCGTCCAGGGCTGATTCCTGATGCAAAACGCGTACCAGCTTGCCTTTCGCATCATAGATTCCGAGGCTGATCCTGCCTTCCAATGGTGGCGGCACAAAACTGATGCGGACGCTTCTCGCGGGCGATGCCGAAGGCGTTTGCTCTGGCACCGGCGACGGCGTGACAGATTCGGCCGGCGAGATTGAGAACTCCGGAGATTCTTCGGTTATCGGCGATGGAGCTGGAGTTGGCGATTCTTGAGCGAAAACAGCCGAGGCTAAGAACGCCATCAGAGTCGCAGTCTTGGCTTTTGCTGTCATGTCGAGCGGCGTCGAGACATCTTCAATTTGATAAAAACAAGGTATAAAAGAACAGCCAGAGGTTCCTCGACTTCACTCGGAATGACAAGTGGCCGGGATGTAGTAACGCCAGTTTACGTTCGGAAAGAGATTATCGCGCGATTCGCAGTCACGCAGAAATTCCTCATCCACATTATTTGTGACAAGCTGATGGTGTAAACGATTGAACCGGGAAAGATGATCGATCGTGCGCTTGGTTGCGTATTCGCTGGCTGTCCCGGTCTTGATCAGAAATGCCCAATCGCTGGATTGAGCCAGTAAAAGTTCACGGGCAAGTTGTTTGAGCGCACGATCGGTAAGCCCGGCACAGTTTTCCACATGTTTGCATGCAACTTCGCTCATCTGATCTGCCGCAATATGCAGCTGTGGATAAATCCACGCGTTGCTTGGATTCAGCCAGACTTCAAAGTAACCGTTCTCGCCCCATGTTGAGGCTGCTGGCTCAATAATTTGCTGCGTGGGATTCGTCGCCAGGTATTCGCTCGGTGTCGAGAGGTGAAAATCCCGTTCGTTCGCAGCCTTGCGAATCAAGAATTCAAGAAAACGGGGGCCTTCGAACCACCAGTGTCCGAATAATTCGGCATCGAAAGGAGCGACCACAATGGGATCGAACCCTGCAGTCGTAATTTCACAGATCTGACGCCGGCGTTCCTCAAGAAAATGAAGGGCTTGCGACTCGGCCACTTCTTCGGCGGCAACTGGATCGTAAAATTCCTTCTCATTACCGAACCCGGTGATGCGGTGATATTTTACGCCGGAAAATTTCCGGGTGCCCTGGCCAACTGGCCCCAAGTGTTCTAATGAAAGATCGAATCCGGCGTCGCGATAAAATTCGCGGTAGGCAGCGTCGCCGGGGTAACCTCCCTGTGCGCTCCAAACCTGCCTGCTTGAATGACGGTCGCGCGCAAAAGCGGCCGGCCCGGCCGGCGTATAGCAAGGTGCATAAATCGAGCGGCACGGCCGTGGTGTTCCGAATAGTAAGCCGTGCGCATCGAGAACGAACCAGCGAATGTTCGCATCTTGCAGAATAGATTCCAGACCCGGTGCGTAGGCGCATTCGGGCAACCAAAACCCGGAAGGGCCCGCACCGAAAAGATCGGTATAAACATCGCGTCCGATTAGAATCTGAGCCCGAGCTGCTTCGGGCGATCCGGCTGCAGCGGACTGGAGCAGGGGAAGTAAGCCATGCGTAGCCGCCGAGGCGATGATTTCCAGCTCGCCGCTTTCCCTCAGTTGGCGAAAAGCGGGAAGTAAATCGGATTTGAATTCATCGACAAAAAAGCGCCGGGTTTCGCGAAAAATTTTAAAATAAAAGTCGGCGAGTTCGCGAAGCTGCGGGTGATTGCGATTCCGTTTTCGTTCGCGCGCAGCTAGGTCGATCAATAGGTCGAGATGCCGCACGTAGCGCTCGCAAAGCAGCTTGTCCTGCAGCATTGCGCAGAGCGTGGGCGTGATCGACATGGTCAGCTTGAACGCCACACGTTCATCGACCAGGCGCTGCATCATGCGCAGCAATGGGATGTAACTCTCGGTCATCGCCTCGAAGAACCAGTCTTCTTCGAGGAAATGCTCATGTTCCGGATGACGAACGAATGGAAGATGCGCGTGGAGAATGAGCGCCAGGTGTCCATGCATCGCGCAACACTAGAAGGCTAGAAAATGACAGCGCAAGATGGATCGGCTTCTCTGAAGACGATGTTAATTTGGCGCCAAAGGCGCAGTTATTTTAGCAACGCGTTCAGGAGGACGCGTTCCACTTACAGTGTGCGGCAAAAGTCTTGGAAGCGGTCGAGGCCCTTTTTGATAACGTCGATACTGGTGGCGTAACTGAGCCGAATAGTGCGATCATCACCGAAGGCAGCTCCCGGAACGACCGCGACGTTGGCTTTGCTCAGCAGGCGATCGGCGAAATTTTGCGAGGTCAAACCAAGCTGACTGATATTCACAAGCACGTAAAATGCGCCCTCTGGTTTAACCGCGGTAACGTTGGAAATCTTCGAGATGCGATCAAACATGTAATTCCGACGCATATCGAACTCTTCGCGCATATCGACCAGCGGCTGTTGATCGCCCTTTAAAGCGGCGAGTGCACCATACTGCGAGAAGGAAGAAGGATTGGATGCGGTATGGCTTTGGATGGAATCGACTGCTTTGGCCACGCCCTCTGGCGCTGCCAAATAACCGAGACGCCAACCGGTCATCGCATAGGATTTACTGAAGCCGTTGATTGTAATCGTCAGGTCGTACGCTGCCTGGGAAAGCGATGCGATGCTTACGTGTTTCGCATCGTCGTAGACGAGCTTCTCGTAGATTTCGTCTGACAGAATGTAGATGTCTTCTTCGGCTGCGACATCGACAATCGCCTGCAATTCCTCACGCGTATAAACCGCTCCGGTTGGATTGCCGGGGCTATTCATGATCAACATCTTCGTGCGAGGGGTCATCGCATTCTCAAAGTCTTCGGCGCGCATTTTCCAACCGTTGCGCTCACTCGTTGGGATGATTACAGGTTCGGCGCCTACCAATCTGACCATCTCCGGATAACTGACCCAATAGGGCGCTGGGATGACGACTTCATCGCCGGGTTGACATGTGGCAAGGATCGCGTTGTAGCACGCGTGCTTTGCTCCGTTACTCACGATGACCTGCGACGCGCGATAATTCAGGTCGTTGTCAGCAGCCAATTTTTCTGCAATCGCCAGACGCAGTTCTGGAATGCCGGCGCTAGGCGTATATTTGGTAAAGCCGGCCTCCAACGCCTCAATAGCTGCCCTTTTTATGTGTTCGGGTGTATCGAAGTCCGGTTCGCCAGCGCCAAAGCCGCAGACGTCTATGCCTTCTGCTTTCATGGCTTTGGCCTTGCTGTCGATTGAAAGAGTAAGCGAAGGACTCAGTTGCGCGGCGCGTTCGGAAATTTCCATAAGAGTGGGGCTGGTTGTGGGATGATTCAAAGTGGAGCGCAAGCTATGAGCGCCGATAGAAGTTTTCAATTAGAGGTTTGAAATTATTCTCGTCGATTCGAACGATTCCCATTTCGCGTTTTGCGTTCTCAGGAGAATCCGAGGCGTGTGCGGCGTTGATCATGATGGTCTGCCCGAATTCTTTCCGGATCGAGCCTGGCGGGGCCTTGGCCGGGTCAGTCGGGCCGAGGACATCGCGAATCTTGCGAACGGCGTCCACGCCTTGATAAACAATGGCAATCGATTTTTCCGTCCCGGGAGCGTCACGTTCCTCGGGCGGACATCCGCTCGGTTTTCGTCCGGCCATGAATTCGACGATGCTTTCCCAGTTTTCGCGGCCACTCTTTGGGCCGAGCTTTTTCTCAAGAACTGCCAGCACTGGGCCGTAGAATTCTTCCGCTTGCTCAACGCTCATCTGATGGACTTTGAATCCAATGATGGAGAGGCCTGAGCGCGAAAATACTTCAATGACGCCGCCGGGCCGCAGATTAGGAAACCTGAAATTGTCGGGCTTGATCAAAACCAGAGTCTTTTCGACTTGGACGCCGGCAGGAAAAGGGACCACCCGGTCCAGAATTCCTCCGTCAGAATCCGAAAATTCAGCCCAGAGTTTCACATCCCGCTCGACCGCTTTTGGGTCGAACGCCGCCAGAACACCCGGCTCAAAGTAAGTCACCTTGCCTGAATCATCGGTGATGTAATCGCCGTAGGTATCGCGAATCGTCTCGCCGCTGGTGCGCTCGTGCACAATATGTCCAACGGTTTGATGAATCCTCTCCACTGCGTCCGGGCCGCGCAAGATGAGGAACAACACGCGCGGACGCTGTCCGTTTTTCTCACCGGTGAAGTTTTTCAGTACGTAGTCGCGAATTAACTCTTGTGTGGCGCGATGACGCGGATCGGTTTCGGTCACAATCGTCTCGGCATAACGTTTGGCTAACTCCCGACTCGGCGCGAACATGCGTCCGCCAACCAGGTCGAGTCCAGTGCGGGAAATTAGCCGGCCAACAATGCCGCCGGTGCGCGATTTGCGCATCGAGTATGGCGTGACGGCAGCATAGGCAAGTTGTTCGTTCTGCATAGTGTCTGTTTCTGCCGCGGCTCGTGATTAAACCGCGTGAAATGCAGAGAACCCGAAGCCGCCAAGGCTTCGGAAACGTAGCCGTCAGACAACCATCGCGTCAAATGGGTTTTAACGTCTAACGCTCGACCCCGGATGCCGAACGTCGAATTAGAAATGATTGAGCTTTGGACGTTAGGTGTTGAGCGTTCGGCGTTTGCATGCCATTAGGGCGATCCACTTCCCGCGACGTTTCACACTTGCGATCTCTATGTTGTTCTTCTGAAGAACACGAAGGAGTTCAGCTTCCTGCCTGCGCAGCACGCCGGAGAGAATGAGCCAATTACTCCGTTTTAGTTTGGACACCACGCTAATCAACAACTCGTTGTATAGATTCGCGGCAATAACGTCCCACCCGGCTCCTGGTTTCCACCTGCGGACATCGCCCAATTGGAAATCGGCATTATCGATTTTGTTGAGGCGGGCGTTTGCTTTCGCAATCGAAATCGCTCTCGGATCGATATCAATGCCAGTCACGTGTCCCGCGCCAAAGCGTTTCGCCGCGAGAGCAAGAATCCCGCTCCCGGCCCCGAGATCTGTAAGCGACCAGCCTTTTTCCCATTTACGGCTCAAGCGCTCGAGGAGACGAAGCGACATTGCCGTCGTCGCGTGTTCTCCTGTCCCGAAAGCGGCAGAAGCTGGAATGACGAGAAGCAGGGGCTTCTTGATTCGCGCTGTAGCGTGCGCTGTCCTCAGCGCATGTGGTCGGGCCCGGCGAATGTAGATCCGCTGAGGACAGCGGACGCTACAGCATTGTATCCGCACTCTGCTGCTGGCAATCACTAGCCGCGTGCCAACCTTGAGCGGCTTCGATTTGTTGAGATCCGCGAATCGTTTAAGCCAGTCGCGTGGCCATTTCTCAGCGCGTCCACCGAATTCTTCGGTGAGCTTGCGAGCAACATTGCGCGACGTGCACGCAATCTCGAGTTGTAATCGCTTGCGCCCCGGCCTCGAGATAATCACAAGTCTGCCGCGCGCCCGCGCTTGCAAAGGCTTCCCATGGGCACTGAGCCAGCGCTGGTTAGCTAGTTTGCGCCACACATGCATCGTTTCGAAGGAACCCTTTCAGGCTATGCCGGATGCTCCGGGGAATGCAGCCAGGAAATGAGCGGGTGACGAGGGTCGAACTCGCGACTTTCTCGTTGGCAACGAGACGCTCTACCACTGAGCTACACCCGCAGTTTTGAGGGGAGACAAATAATGTCCAGCCGCCCGCGGGGCGCAACTTTTAATTGTCGTGGGAGGCTTGAAATAGTTGAATCCAAACAGGGTGCGAAAGGCATCTTACGTTCAAATCAGTCACTATGAATAAATTCACCATTATCTACATTTGTTCCCTCGTCCTGGCGACAGGCTCATTTGCGCAGACACCGACCGTCTCGCCAATTGCAAGCACGCCTTCAGCAACGGCTACTATTTCAACGACTTCGACCCCTGCGAGTAAGATCGAGCAGTCGATCAGAAAAAAGCACAAGAAACACTTTGGTTTCACGATAGACGACCACGATAAGGACTTGGATGCCCTCAATCGCCTCGGTGACCATAAGTCCGGGGATATTCCAGAGTTCGTGATTCCAATCGTTGCCATCACGCTGTTGACGGTCTTTGGCGCGCCAGTTCTAATCGTCGGGCTGATCCTGTATTTCAGTTTCTCCAGATCGCGCGCCCTCCATCGAACGGTGCGGATGATGGTCGAAAAAGGGCAGCCCGTGCCCGAGGCCCTGCTGAATCCACCACCGGCCCAGCGGCAGCGTTCCGATGTGCGCAGAGGTGTCGTCCTGACAATGATTGGTATAGGTGTGACGGTGTTTCTCGGTGCGGCAAGTGAGTGGGAGGGCGGAGCATGGACTCTGGGCCTCATTCCTTTTCTAATTGGAGTAGGTTATTTGCTTGTATGGAAGCTGGATACAAAGAAGGACAATCCGCCGCCTCTACCGTAATCTGCGGCCGTGGAGCTGACTGATGCGGACCTTGTCGCGCGAGTTCTTGTCGATGACGACCAGCACGCTTTTGGTGAGCTGGTTCGACGGCATCAATCCGCCGTGCGCGGTCTGCTCCGTCAACTTACTCGAACGGACGTTGCTCTCGCGGATGATCTGGCGCAGCAAACATTCCTGCGCGCCTATAAGAACATCCGCAGTTTTCGCGGGGAAGCGCGCTTCTCAACGTGGCTTTACCGGATCGCCTACAATTGCTTTCGAGAAGATGCGCGCCGCCGGAAGGAACTTGTGGGAATCGACGAGGAACAACTCCAGACCCAACACGACCCTCAGGTGGCCAATCCTGGTTTAAGACACGATCTTATGCGCGCACTAAATTTACTTCCCTTGAATGAACGTTCTGCGGTTTTACTTTGTTGCCAGAACGGTCTTTCCCATGATGAGGCTGCTCGTGTCTTGGACATCCCTCTTGGTACGGTGAAAACAAATGTTCTCCGTGGACGCGAGAAATTGAAACGAATGCTTGCCGACTGGGGTCCAAATTAGTTAAAGGGTATGGAACAAGTGAACCAGGAAGATTGGCTTGATAGGGAATTGCGCGAAGCGGCGCCCTATATCGACGACGAGGGATTCACTGCCCGAGTGTTGCAACAGTTACCGCCGCCTCGACGCGGTCATGATCTGTTGCGTGCTGCCATTCTTCTGGGAATGACCTTCCTTGCGAGTGTGCTTGCCTATGTCGTTTCAGGCGGTGGTCGCTTTGTCAGCATCACTCTTGAACGTCTCGCGGTCTTGCCCGCGTTGTGGATTTTGGTGCTTGCTCTCGTCAGCGGCCTAGTAATCGCAGCTGTCGGCGCTACGGCCGCGATATCCAGAGAGCGGGGCTTGCAAACCTGACTTTTCTCCGGACGTAAAGCGGGCCGCTGGGGTTAGCTATGCGGTGCAAAGTTGGCGTGCCTGCTGCACGTCGTACTCGATCTGCCTGGCCAATTCATCGAGATTTTCGAATTTCTGTTCCGGCCTGAGATAGCGGATAAAACGCACTTCGACATCCTTGCCATAGATTTCGTGGTCAAAATCAAGCAGATGAATTTCGAGCACGCGCTCGGATTTGCCGCTGCTCACTGTTGGGCGATAACCGAGATTTACCACGCCAGGATAGGCGCTTCCTTCGAGCGTGGCCTCCGCGAAATAAACTCCATTTGGAGGAAATTGCTCGCTATGAGCGCTCAGATTGGCCGTCGGGAATCCGATCTTTTTCCCGAGACGTTCACCGCGCACGACCGTGCCAAGAATAGTGTAATGATGGCCCAGCATCTCTCCCGCCTTCGCGAGGTCACCCGCTTCGACAGCGTGACGGATCGCGGTGCTGCTCACAGGCTCGCCGTTGGCGAGCGTAACGGCGGGAATTCCAACCACGTGGAAGTCGAATTGCGCTCCCAGCTTCCTGAGAAGAGCAAGATTTCCGCGCCGGTCTTTTCCGAACGACCATTCATGTCCAACACAGATTTCACGCAGCGGTTTTGAATTCGTCACCAAGTGTTGCACGAAGTCTTCTGGCGCGGTTGCGGCAAATGACTTGTCGAACTTGATGACGAGCAGGTGCTGCACGCCGAGGTCGCGGATCAATCTGATCTTGTGTTGCGTGGCAGTGAGCAGGTGGGGCGCCTCCCTGGGCCGAAGCACTTTCATGGGATGCGGGTCAAACGTGACGACGACAGGGGTGCCGTTTGCCGATTGGGCATGCTCAGCGGAGGTGGAAATGACAGCTTGATGGCCGCGATGCACTCCATCGAAAACTCCGATCGCGAGGAAGATGGGGCCACGCAATTTCGATAACTCGGAGATGGATTGAAGGGTTTCCATCAAGAAAATGACGAATGACGAATGACGAATGACGAATGAAATCCGAACGGCGAATGACGAAAATGTTGGTCGGCAGGTTTTCGTGCTCCGTCCTTCGTCATCAATTCGTCATTTGTCATTCGAGCTTCGTCATTTCCCTTATGCTCCCCGCATGCGCGATACGTCTGGGAGACTGAGGAGCCTACTCAAGATTTCCTCGCGTGGCGCATCTTTGACTTGAGCGACACTGATTGCGTTAGCCACATTAAAGCGCCCGGATTTTGTTCGCCGCAGCGACTTTAAGTGCGCGCCACAGCCTAAGGTCTCACCAATGTCGTGAGCATAAGTACGAACGTAAAAACCTTTGCTGCACAAAACACTAAAATCGATCTCGGGTAACCCGATTCGATCGATTGTGTAGCGATAAACATGCACAAGGCGCGGCTCGCGCTCGACCACTTTTCCCTGGCGCGCCAGCTTGTACAGCGGTACGCCGCCATGCTTTTTTGCCGAAACCATCGGCGGCATTTGATAGAAATCGCCACGAAATTTTTCAAATACGGCGCCAATTTGGGCTTCGTCCAACGCGGGAACTGGTCGTTGCTGAATTACCTCGCCCTGCCGATCCTGTGTATCGGTCGTCACTCCGAGGACGAATGTGCCGGCGTATTCCTTGTCTTCGCTCATAAGTAAATCCTGGACCTTTGTGCCCCGTCCGATCGTGATCAAGAGCAAGCCGGTCGCTATGGGATCAAGCGTGCCGCAATGGCCGACTTTCCTGACCTGAAGCTTTCTACGGACTAGCGCGACCACGTCGTGCGAAGTCATCCCTTCAGCCTTGTCAACGAGCAGGACGCCGTCAGGAGTCAAAGGATGAGACATGGTGCAATAGGTTAGAAGGTTAAAAAGTTACGAAGTTGAAGCGTTGAAACGCTAAGTTATTTCAATCCGCCGCCGCTCTTAGCGGACTCAATCTGAGCGCAAACTTCCGCTAAGACTCGTGCTTCTACTTCCGGGAGTGTTCCACGCACGCGCGCACCGGCGGCAAGCATATGACCGCCTCCGCCGAATTTCTGGCAAATGGCGCAGACATCGACGACCTCTGTTTTGGAACGCATGCTTACACGCACTTTGCCATCGGACAGTTCTTCAAAAAAGACGGCAACGATAACGCCTTGGACAGCCCGCAGATGATCGATCAGCCCCTCGTTATCCTCGGGAAGGACGCCCAGTTCAGCGGCTGTTTTCAAGGTGAGACTAAAACTTGCGACATGACCTTCCTGCTGGAAACGCATGGTGCGCAGCAGTTCCCGCAAAAGTTCCAGACGCCGGCGCGGATAATTCTCATAGAGTAGCTGACTCAGTAGTCCGACATCGAGACCCGTTCGAATGAGCTCAGCTGCAATCTCGAAAGTGTGGGCGCTGGTTTTTGGATATTGAAACGAGCCAGTATCGGTAGAGATCGCCGCAAAAAGATTTTCCGCGATGTCTCGATTGAACGGCAGGCCCTCGCTCTTGATCAGGCGAAAAATGATTTCGGCCGTGGCGGGCGCAGACGAGTCAACATAAACCACATCGCCATAACCCGGATTGCTCATGTGGTGATCGATGTTAATCCAGATTTTCGACGACCGAACTGCTGGCAGAGCAGTGCCAAGCCGGTTTTGAATTGCCGTGTCTAGCGCGATGGCAACGTCGAAATCCTCCGGAGTGGAGGGCGGTTTGGTGAGCAACTCGGCCCGGGGAAGGAAGGAATACTTCTCCAACATTCCATCTTCATTCCATACGCGGACTTCTTTCCCGAGCGCTTGAAGAGAAAGCGCTAACGCAAGCTGGCTGCCCAGCGCATCGCCGTCAGGACGAACGTGGCCCAGGATGGCGAACCGCCGATGTTCACGTAGTATCCGGCCAATTTCCTGGAATTTTGAATCGCTCATTTTGCAGCCGCTTTGCTTACCTTGATGTAGCCTTTCGGTGTAGCTGCACAAGTAATCGCCGAGAAGGGTTGCGACTCGCTACGATACACGGCCGGCACGGCCGTAGCTATAATCTTCACTTCTTGTCGCCTTGAGACGCTTCCATCTGCTGCATGATCTCTATGACCCGTGCCCCGCGCTCGATGGAGTCATCGAGATGAAAAATGAGGTGGGGCGTATATTTCATCGTGACGTGACGAGCAAGTTCCGCTTGTAACACAGCCCGATGAGCCGTGAGCTTGCTTATCACGCTTTCACCGGCCTCGGTTCCCAGAACGCTCACAAACACGTGCGCGTTCTTTAAATCTGGTGTTACATCCACGTGATTGACGCTGACCAGAGAGCCTTCGAAGCTTAATTCTCGTGCCACGATTCCGCTAAGCTCGCGCTTCACGACTTCGTTAATACGTAGCATTCGGTGTTTCATGATAACCTTTCGCTGTCATCCTGAGCGGCGCTCGGAATGACTGCCTCATCACAATTTTTGCGTGAAAGCCTCAAGCTGGTAACACTCGATCACGTCGCCGACTTGATATTCGCTGAAATCGCCAAGCTTTATTCCACATTCCAGCCCCGAACGCACTTCCTTCACGTCGTCCTGGAAGCGGCGTAGCGTCGAAATCCCACCGTCATATACTGGTTGCCGTTTACGAAGCACACGAGCCCGAGCCGTGCGAGCGATCCGGCCATTGGTAACGAGGCAGCCGGCGACGATGCCTCTGCTAAGTTCAAAAACCTGCTTCACTTCGGCGTGCCCGATGATCGTTTCTCGATGTTCAGGCTCCAGCAAACCGGCCATGGCTTCTTTGATCTGATCGAGCAGCTCATAGATGATGCTGTAAAGTTTGACCTGAACTCCTTCACTCTTTGCGGCGGAAACGGCCATGTTTTCCACCTTCACATTGAAACCGACGACCACAGCATTCGAAGCGCTTGCCAATAGAATATCTGACTCCGAAATCGGCCCCACCGCGGAGTGAATGAGTTCTAGATCGACCTTCTTGCTTTCGATCTGTCTCAACGCTCCAACCAGCGCTTCCAACGAGCCTTGCGCGTCGCACTTCAGCACGATGCGCAGGACCTTCGTTCCTCCGGTAGCTTCGAGAAGACTTTCAAGAGTCGCTCGCTGGGGAACCGTCAATTTGTCGGCGCGTTTGGTCACGAGGCGTTCTTCACTCAACGTTTTTGTCGAGCGCTCGGAATCCATCACGAGCAGCTCGTCACCTGCATTAGGCAGTCCAGTGAAACCGAGCACTTTCACTGGCATTGAAGGAGCGGCTTCCTTGATTGGCTTGCCACGGTCGTCCAGTAGCGATTTTACTTTGCCGCTGTAATCACCGCAGATAAAAGGATCGCCGATTTTTAGCGTTCCCATCTGCACGATAACGGTGGCAGTGGGACCGCGCCCGGCTTCGACCTGAGCTTCGATCACTGTTCCTCGCGCTGTGGCAGTGGGCGAGGCCTTTAGTTCCATTATTTCCGCCTGCAACGAGATCATCTCGAGCAGCTGGTCGATCCCAGTTCCTTTCGTGGCCGAGACGAGGCAAACAATCGTTTCGCCTCCCCAGTCTTCCGGGGTTAGGCCCTGGTCCTGGAGTTGCTTCTTTACTCTGTCGACGTTTGCCGAAGGAAGGTCGATCTTGTTGATCGCGACCATGATCTTCACGTGCGGCGCGGCCTTGGCGTGATTGATCGCTTCAATCGTTTGCGGCATGAGCCCATCGTCGGCGGCGACAACAAGGACAACGATGTCGGTAACATTGGCGCCGCGCGCTCGCATTGCCGTGAAGGCAGCGTGCCCTGGTGTGTCGATAAACGTGAGCGTCGCGCCGTTGTGACTGACGCTATAGGCGCCGATATGCTGCGTGATTCCGCCAGCCTCGCCCGCAGCAACACGTGTCTTCCGAATTGCGTCCATCAACGTTGTCTTGCCATGATCAACGTGTCCCATGAACGTGATAATGGGTGCCCGCGGCTTGAGTTCTTCCTTCTTTTCAATGATCGGGGGCGGAGGCGCGACAACCACCTGTTCCACTTTGTGAACGCCGCCTCCTTTTTCGCGCCGCTCCTTTTCCAGAACAAAGCCATGGTTTTCCGCGATCTTCGAAGCGATGTCCGGCTCGATCGTCTGATTGATGTTCGCGAAGATGTTGTAGTTCATTAACTCCGCGATGATTTGATGCGGCTTTAGGCCCAGCTCCGTCGCCAGATGCTTAACGACAATTGGAGGCTTGATAAGGATGACTTTCTCGGCCGCAATTTCTTCCTCAGCGGACGGCTGCGTGGCTGCATCGGGCGTAGCTTTTTCGCCCGCGACAGCGCTGGGCACTTCGGGTGGAGGCGGTTCTGCGGCGCTCTTTGGAGGCGGCGCTGGTTTTGAGGGAGTTGGCGGCGTTTCCAGCGATGCCCGGATACGTGAAATCGGCGGTAAAACGGCCCGCTTTGGTTTTACCTCGCTGTCTGCGATCTTTTTAGTTGGTTTTTTTCGATCGATCAGCGAAACACTCTCTGCTTCGCGAGTCGAAGGGCCAGCGGTAGCCGGAGCGGATTTTGAGAGTGGAGGGGTGCCCGGCTTGTCCACCGGCGCGACATCCTCCTTTATCTTTTGCTTTGGAAGTTTTGCCTTCGCCGGGACTGCCGCTTTGCGAGCAGCAGCAGACCCGCGCGCGGCCGGTTTGCGTGCTGCAGTTTTGCTGCTCGTCTTTGTTGCCATTGTTGTTCGTTTAAAATTCTGCTCATGGCCCGAGCTTCCCTAAACCAGAGCCACGTTATTGTACGAGTTCCTGCCGATGGACGGCCTCGTAAATCTCTCGCGCTTTTGTCTCATCGACTGCGAGAATATCCACTAGATCCTGAACATCCGCATCGCGCAATCCTTCCAGGTTCGTAAAGCCGGATTTTACCAGGGCAAGTGCCTGTTCTCCTGTAACGGGCAGAGCGCCTGCAAGGGTCTGCGCTGCTTGCGCCACTTTCTGTTCCACCACGGTTGTCGCCGATGTGTCCTTGCCGATATTGATCTCCCAGCCAGTTAACCGCGAAGTCAACCGCGCATTCTGTCCCTTCTTCCCGATCGCGAGCGAAAGCTGATCTTCATCAACAGAAATCTGCACACTTTTCTTCTCCGTATCGAAAGCGAGATTCTTCACCTTTGCCGGTTTTAGGGCTTCCAGAACGTATTCCTTTGGATCGGAACTCCAGCGAATGATATCGACCTTCTCGTTGTTCAGCTCGCGTACGATGTTTTTCACGCGCGAGCCGCGCATGCCGACACACGCACCGACTGGGTCTACTTTTTCGTTTGCGCTCCAGACTGCGATCTTGGTGCGATAGCCCGCTTCTCGCGCGATGCCGCGAATCTCAACCGTCCCGTCCGCGATTTCGCTTACCTCCAACTCGAAAAGCCGGCGCACAAAATTGGGATGGCTGCGCGATACAATGATCTCGGGGCCACGAATTCCATTTTCCACTGCGACGACGTACGCACGGAGTCGATCCCCCACGTTGTAGTCTTCCACCACCACTCGTTCGCGCTGCGGCATGATGGCCTCAAATTTTCCAAGATCGAGAATGACATCCGAACGGTCGAAGCGCCGCACCGTTCCACTGACGATTTCGCCGGCGCGGTCTTTGAACTCCTCATAGATCATTTCTTTCTCAGCCTGGCGAATCCGTTGCATCATGGCTTGTTTCGCTGTCTGCGCCGCGATTCGCCCAAAATTCTTCGGCGTTACTTCCACTTCGATGATGTCGCCTACGTTTGCATCCGCTTTGATTTTACGCGCTTTCGACAGTTCGATTTCGTCCTGAGGATTGGCCACTTCGTCCGCGACTACGAGGTTTGCCAGCGCGCGGATTTCTCCAGTCTTCGGATTGATGTCGATCCGTAGCTCGCGTGAAGCGCCCACGCTCTTCTTCGAGGCCGAGAGCAGGGCGGTCGAGACCGCTTCGAGCAGGATTTCGCGTTTAATCCCGCGCTCCCGCTCCAGGTAATCGAGCATCGCAATAAATTCTGCGTTCATAAAACATGCAGCCCGCAGACTAAAAAGAGTGGGATGCCAGTTCCCACTCCAATCAGCGCGCGGACTCGACAATTAGGTTACCGTCTTAAGGCCTTCTCGTCAAGATACCCGTCGGTTAGATTTGACGCCTAACGCTCAATATCGAACGTCCAGCATCCAATGAATTCGCGTGTACGAGCCGTTTTTGTCGTCCTTCTGGTGTGGGCCGTGATTTATTTACCGGCGCTTGGTTCTATTGCAATCAAAGGAGAAGAAGGACGACGAATTTTGCCGGCGATCGGGATGCTCCAGACGGGTAACTACATTGTCCCGGAAGTGGGAGGAAACCCGTATTTCCAGAAGCCACCCCTCGTGAACTGGCTGGTGGCTGCATTCTTCCGAATTTTTGGAGTGCGTAACGAATGGACAGCACGTCTGCCATCGGCGGTTATCGTGCTCGCGGTGGCCGTTGCTTTTGTCACTGTG
>WNGI01004928.1_pt1 | contig 15253 bp, 14 predicted proteins | sample 5400621 | NCBI WGS metagenome assembly WNGI01 (sample SAMN13153374, study PRJNA577476) | soil metagenome | isolation source: 20 cm soil or saprolite under Garry oak tree replicate 1 | place: USA:California | collected 2016-06-15 | reverse complement strand
AGACGACGCAACGCAGCTGGGCATTGCCGTCGCGGAGACAGAAATACCAGTGGCCGTTCCGGTGCGCCTTGAAATCGATGATCTCGCCGCGCACCCAGAGCGGCATGAACGCGCCTTCGAGAATGTCCTTCGCGGTTTCCGTGACGGTCGCGACGCTTACCGCGGACGATGGCGACGCACCGGGAAACGTAGTGCCGAGATCCTCATAGATCCCCGCGATCGGCGCGTGGGACGTCGGTTCCACGCGCGGCTCGGGGGCGGGCGGAAGACCGAAGAGATCCAGGTCGCCGCGCGCGCCACGGTCGTCGCTTCGCGCGGGTCGTGAGTCGCGCCGCTTGCGCATCGTCATGAACCACCTTCGCGAAGCGCGGCGCGAAGCGTGTTTCGCATCAGCATGGCGATTGTCATCTTGCCCACGCCGCCCGGCACTGGCGTAATGAGCGACGCGACCTCGCGAACGCGATCGAAGTCGACGTCACCGACCAATTGCGCGCCGCTCTTCTTACTCGCATCCGGAATCCGATTCATCCCGACGTCGATGACGATGGCGCCTCGTTTGACCATGTCCGCCGTGATCATCCGCGGCCGGCCCGCCGCGACAATCAGAATGTCGGCGCGCCGGGTATGTGATGCGACATCGTGCGTCCTGCTATGACAAACGGTGACGGTTGCGTCGGCGAATGGACCTTGTTGCATCATCAAAGCCGCCATCGGCTTTCCGACAATGTTGCTTCGACCGATCACGACGCACTCCGCTCCCCGCGTTTGAACCTGGCACGCCTCGAGAATGAATTGTATGCCCGCCGGCGTGCACGGCACGAACCCATCCGTCTCGCCGATGAGCAACTTTCCAACATTGACTGGATGAAATCCGTCGACGTCCTTCTCCGGACGAAGGCGCCGAATCACGACATCTGGATCGATTTGCCGCGGTAGCGGCATTTGCACCAGAATGCCATGCACCGCCCGGTTCTCGTTGAGCCGATCGACAATAGCGAGAAGCTCGGCCTGAGATGTGGACGCCGGAAGACGAATCGTCTCGCCGGCCATGCCGAGCTCGCGCGACGTCGTCTCTTTGCTGCGCACATACACCGCGCTGGCCGGATCGTCGCCGACGAGCACGACGCTCAAACCGGGTACGACGCCGGCCGCCTTCAACCTCTCTACCTCGGTGCGGACTTCGCCGAGCACGCGCCCGGCAATGGCGGCGCCGTCGATGACGTTGCCGCGCACCGCCGGGATCAGCTCCCGTGCCACTTGACCAACGGCGCTGGCTGCACGAGGGGGGACGACGTCACCGCGCAAAGTCGACGGCCCTCGTTTCGCGAATGAGCACGACCTTGATCTGTCCCGGATACTGCAGCTCGGTCTCTATACGCCGTGCGATCTCCTCCGACATCGTCGTCATGCGGATGTCATCGACGTCGTCAGGCATGACGATGACGCGTACCTCGCGCCCTGCCTGGATCGCATAGACCTTGTCGACCCCTTTGTAGCTAGAGGCAATGCGCTCGAGCCCCTCGAGCCGCTTGACGTACGTCTCGAAGGCTTCACGCCGGGCGCCCGGACGCGACCCGGAGATCGCGTCCGCCGCCTGAACGAGTACCGAGACCTCACTCTCGTGCGGCACGTCGTCATGGTGCGCAGCAATGCAGTTCACGACGAGCGGATTCTCGCCGTACTTGGTGGCCACCTCGACGCCAAGCTGCACATGCGTTCCTTCGTGCTCGTGAGTGAGCACCTTACCGACGTCGTGCAGCAGCGCTCCCCGCTTCGCGAGGATGACGTCGAGTCCGAGCTCGCCCGCCATAATACCGGCAAGCCAAGACACCTCCTTCGAGTGCTGCAGAATGTTCTGGCCATAGCTCGTTCGCCAATGCATTCGTCCGACAAGCTTGACCAGCTCTGGATGCAGTCCGTGGATTCCCGTCTCGTACGCCGCCTGCTCGCCGATCTCGACAATCTGAGTATCCACTTCCTTGCGGGACTTATTGACGACCTCCTCGATCCGACCGGGGTGGATGCGCCCATCCGACACCAACTTTTCCAGGGCGAGGCGGGCTATCTCGCGGCGGATCGGATCGAAGCAGGAAACGACGACGGTGTCGGGCGTGTCGTCGATGATGACGTCGACGCCAGTTGCAAGCTCGAAGGCCCGAATGTTCCGCCCTTCTCTGCCGATGATGCGCCCTTTCATTTCATCGTTCGGCAGCGACACCGCGGAGACCGTACTCTCGGCGGTGTGCTCGGCGGCGATTCGCTGAATGGCGAGGGCAACGATCTTCTTCGCTTCTCGTTCGGCGTTGCGCCGCGCGGCCTCTCGGATCTCGCGAACGCGATTGGCGGCGTCGGCCTGCGCCTCCTCTTCTATGCGGCGGACGAGCTCGGCCTTGGCATCCTGAGCGGACATTCCGGCCATCTGTTCGAGTCGCCGTCGCTCGTCAGCAATCAGAGTCGCTAGCTCTTCCTCGCGCTGAAGGACCGTTTTCTCACGCCTGCCGAATTCGCTCGCTCGGCGTCCGAGATCGCGGTCGCGCTGCTCCAGCACGTCGGATTTTCGATCGAGAACGTTCTCGCGCTCCGTAATGCGTCGCTCCTCACGCTCGACCTCTTCTCGTCGACCACGAACTTCGGACTCGAATTTCTCGCGGAGCTTGATGAGCTCTTCCTTACCGGACACGATCGCGCTTTTGCGCAGATTCTCCGCTTCACGCTCGCTCTCCGAGACAATGCGCGTCGCCGTCTCTTCAGCGGTGGACTTCGCGGCGGCGAGCCGTTTCACCTCGGCTGATACGCCAATGCGACGGCCAATAAAGAAAAAGGCCGCGGCGGCGAGAATCAGTGCGCCAAGCGCGGCAGCGAGAGGTACGCTCATATGGATCTATGCTCCACCGCGGGATGGGCCGCGGGCTGGGAGTAAAAGTTCGCTTTCCGCAGGGCGCATCTCGAGCGCTCTACCGAGGCCATGCCGACGAAGGGCACGAGCTGGGTTGAGCTAACTATAAAGCGCGCTTGGACCTACGGTCAGCTTGCTACAGCGGCAAAGGTACGACGACCGAACACAAAAGGCAACTAAGGTGGCCTTGCCACCACAACTCAACGACCGGCGCTGTTTTCTTGCGCGAGCAGCGTTCTCGTCTCGTCGCTCAAAGAGCGGATCGACTGCGACAGTTTATGCGCGTTCTCGCGAGCCTCGAAGAGCTCCCCAGCTATTTGCAAGGCCGCAAGAATGGCGGCCTTGTTCGATTCGACTACCGTGCCCGACGCCATGACCTGGCGAATGGCTCGATCGACATAGTGCGCGACGTCCCGCGTGTGCTCGACCGACGCGTCGCTCCGAATGTTGTAATCCTCGTTGAGGATGGTGACGCGCACTGAATTCCGCTTGGCGCTCATCTATTCTCCGCTTGCGACTGCTGGCGTAAGAAATGAATGCGCTCGAGTACCGAACGGGTGCGCGACGTCGCGGCATCGAGCCGGCTGCGCAGCGAAGCATTTTCCTGCTCGAGATTTCGAATGCGCTCGCGCACGTGCGGTGGCTCGGGGTGGTCCGCCGCGTCGTCGAAATCACGCAAGCGCTCCTCGGCGGCGGCAGCGCGCTGCCGGTAGCTCGCGAGCTGTTCTCCCAAGTTGCGAACCAAGCCCTCCAGCTCCCGAAAGGACTCGACGTCAGGTCGTGCGTGGTCGGACATTCAGGGTCTTCTCCAGATGACGCAGCACGTTGGTTCGACGCCCCTCGATTTCCTTCGCGCTGAGCGTGCGCTCGGCGTGCCGGAACGTCAAGCGCCAGGCGAGGCTTCGATGGCCGGACTCGATATTCTTGCCGCTATACTCGTCGACCAGCTGTAGCGACTCCAGTAGGTCGCCCGAGACTTCGCGGATCGCTCTCTCGATGTCTGCTGCTCGAACGTTTGGCGGCACCAAGAGCGCGATGTCGATGGGCGATGCCGGCTGTGACGGCAGCGGACGAAACGGGTGCACTGAGACCGATGGGTATTCCGGCGCGCGATAAGCGGTCTTGCCGGGTGGGGCCACGGTCGTTGCGTCCAACACCGCAAGCGACAGCTCGACGCCGAAGGCCGGCTTAGCCCACGCTTGCGCATCGAGCGTAAGTTGCCGCACCGAGCCGGAATCGACTCCATTGACGGTGATTCTCCAGAGGTCGTCGTTAGAGCCCGCATCGAGCGAAATCGCCGCGCCCGCGAAAGCTTCACTCGCGATCAGCTCGGCGAGCGCCTTGGCATCCCAGGCGTCGAATGTCATCAAGCGCTCGAACTCGTCGGTTTTGGGGTCGCTGAAGTGCGGTGGCCTGCGCCGCCCCATAATGAGGGCGCCGACGTGCAACTCCTCACGTGGGAGCGCGCCTTGCTCCGGCAGGAAAACCGCCCCGATCTCGAAGAGGCGTACGTCGCCGTGCATGCGGGCGATGTTGTACTCGGCGCGCCGCGCAATCGTGTCGAGAATGTCCCGCCGAAGATACGCTTCGTTCTCGGCGAGCGGATTGGCGACTTTGACGTAGCCGCGGTCGGCACCACGAACAAAGGGCATCGGTCGTGCCTCGAGCAATCCCGCGCCGACCAACGCGTCGCGGACTTTGCGCGCAGTGAGCCATTGCGGGTCGTCGGGAACGTTGCTGGCGCGAAAGGGGCGAATCTCGACGGGAAAGGTGTCGTAGCCACGAAGTCGCGCTACTTCCTCGATGAGGTCGATCTCACGGACGATGTCCGTGCGCCAAGTCGGCGTCTGGACGCGCAGATTGTCTCGCGATTCGACGCGTGCGTCGAAGCCGACGGATCTTAAAAGCGACGCCGCCTCATCGGCGGGAACGGGTTCGCCGAGGACGGTCGTCACTCGTGAGGCGCGGAGGGTGAGCGGCGTGGGCAGTGGCTGGCCGGCGTAGATGTCAATCGGCGCCTCGTCGACGCGTCCGCCGGCAACGGCAATGATGAGCTGAACGGTTCGCTCGAGCGCCGCTGGCGTCAGCGCCGGGTCGACGCCGCGCTCGAAGCGGTAGCTCGCGTCGGTCGAGAGGCCTAACGTGCGCCGCGTCGCTCGTGTCTTAACGGGATCGAAGCTCGCGACCTCGAGCAGCACATCGGAGGTACGGTCGGAAACCTCGCTGTCGCGGCCGCCCATGACGCCGGCGACGGCTTGCGGACGCGCCGCGTCGGCAATGACCGTCATGCTATCGGCGAGCGCACGGTCGGCGCCGTCGAGCGTCGTAAGACGCTCGGCGGGGCGCGCGCGCCTAACGATTATCGCCGGCCCGGCGAGTTTAGCGAGATCGAATGCGTGCGTCGGTTGTCCGAGCTCAAATAGCACATGATTCGTCGCGTCGACGACATTATTGATCGACCGCGAGCCGACGGACTCCAATCGACGCACGAGCCATTCGGGACTCGGGCCGACACGTATACCCCGGATCACGACGGCCATGTAGCGCCGCGCCAGTCCCTCCTCTTCCACCCGCACGTCGACGCCACCGGTGCGACCCGCCTTGTGGACGCGTGTCGCCGGAGGAATTATCGCCGACGCATTCTCTAACGGCGGCAAGGTGAGCGGCGAATCCACTGCCGCCGCGATCTCGCGTGCCACACCGAGATGTGAAAGGAGGTCCGGACGATTCGGCATGACGTCGATGACCAACCGCGCGTCACCGGCCGGCATGACCTTGAGCAGGGGCGTGCCCGGCGTCGCCTCGACGGAGAGCTCGAGGATGCCCTCCTGATCCTCGCCGAGGCCGAGCTCGCGCGCCGAGCAGAGCATTCCGTTGGACGTCTGCCCGCGAATGCGGCGGCGCTCGATCTTCATCCCGTTAGGCATCGTCGTGCCGCTCGGGGCGAAAGGGTAGAGTTTTCCGGCTTGCACATTGGGCGCGCCGCACACGACGTCGAGTAGCGTCCCGGAGCCGTCGTCGACCCTCGTGACCCACAGGTGATCGGAATCCGGATGCGGTACGGCTTCCACCACGCGGGCGATGACGATCGGTGCGAGGTCCGCGCGCAGCGGCACGAGCTCGTCGACTGTCGCAACGCGTGACGTTATGAGATCGCGCAACTTCGCCGGTGTCTCATGAAACGGCACGAACGCGCGCAACCACTCGTACGAGACGTTCATTCGATGACCTGCCCCGCGACCTGCTCGAGGAAGCGCACGTCGGAATCGTAGAGAATGCGAATGTCGGGGATGCCGTAGCGGCTGATGGCGATGCGACCCGGGCCCATCCCGAATGCCCAGCCGGTGTAGCGCTCACTGTCGACGCCCGCCGCCTCGAGGACGGCGGGATGCACCATGCCCGAGCCGAGAATCTCGACCCAGCCCGTTTGCTTGCAGACGGCGCAGCCGGAACCACCACACACGCCGCACTGCACGTCCATCTCCGCGGAGGGTTCGGTGAAGGGGAAAAAGCTTGGCCTGAAGCGCGTCGGTCGCCGGCCAAAGATCCTATTGGCGAAGCGGGTCAGCGTCGCTTTGAGATCGACGAAACTGATTCCTTCGTCGACGCACAATCCTTCTATCTGCTCGAATGCTGGCGCGTGTGACGGATCGAAGAAATCGCGGCGATACACGCGTCCGGGGATGAGCACGCGAATCGGCGGAGCGTAGCGCTGGAGCGTGCGCGTCTGCACGGGAGAGGTATGCGTACGGAGCAGCACGTCACCCGTTAGGTACAGGGTGTCGTGCAGATCCATGGCGGGATGGTTAGGCGGGAAATTCAGCGAGCCGAAGTTGTACCATTCGGTTTCCGCTTCGGGGCCGGTGACAGTGGTGAAGCCGAGCTCGCGAAAGATGTCTTCGATCTCTTCGATGACGAGCGTGACGGGATGCTTTGCGCCGCGCCATTGATGGCGAGCGGGCATCGAGGGGTCCGCAGGCCGCGGGCTCGGGCCGGTGCTCGCCTGTGCGAGCTCCTGACGTCGCTTCTCATGGGCTTCGCCTAACGCCGCCTTGGCGGCGTTGAACTGTCGGCCAGCTTCGGGGCGCGCCTCTTTCGCGAGCTTCCCGAGCACGATCTGGAACTCTCGCAGCTTGCCTCGCTGGTCACCGAGATACTCAATGCGTTTGGCCTCCAACTCTTCGGGCGTTTTGGCGTTCGAGAAGTCGAGCTGGCCGCTCACGCCGAGCGCGTTCAGGAGTCGTGTGAACTCCTCGAGAGTCGGGTTGTCGGGAAGCATTACAGAAGTCATCATCATCAGCGCTCGATATGAAACGGCGGCAGTGCACGTAAGGTCGCACCGCCGCCGTTTCCCTTCAATCAGAGGAGCTTATGCGGACCGTGCTTTCTCGGCGAGCGCAGTAAACGCTGCCGGATCGTGGACCGCGAGGTCGGCGAGGATCTTCCGATCGACCTCAATGCCGGCCTTTTTGAGACCGCTCATGAAGACGTTGTAGCTCATATCGTTCTGGTGCGCGGCGGCGTTGATGCGCGTGATCCAAAGGCGCCGGAATTCACGCTTCTTCGCCTTGCGGTCGCGGTAAGCGTACTTCCAACCGCGCTCGACGTTCTCCTTCGCCGCCTTCCATAGCTTACTCCGACCGCCAAATGCACCGCGGGCGGCCTTCATGATTTGTTTTTTCCGCTTCAGGCGCGGAACGTTCGATCGGGCGCGAGGCATTGTTAGTCTCCCTCCCTTAGTCCTGAAGCAGCCGCTTGACGTGCTTGATCTCGCCCTTCGTCGCGACAAGGGCGCCGCGGCGAAGCCGACGCTTTCGCTTCGCGTCCTTCTTCGTAAGGATGTGGCTCTTGAACGCGCGCATGCGCTTGATCTTGCCGGAGCCTGTGATCTTGAAGCGCTTCTTCGCGCCCTTGTGTGTTTTCATTTTCATAGATACGCCCTCATTTCGGCGCCAAAATCATCGTCATTGACTTCCCTTCCAGCCGTCCGGCGCTCTCGATCTTGCCGATGTCGGCGAGATGGTTCGCGACGCGATCGAGCACGGCCTGTCCGAGCTCCGGGTGGGCGACCTGCCGGCCGCGAAACATCATCGTCACCTTGACCTTGTTCTTCTCCTCGAGGAATCGCCGGGCGTGCCGCGTCTTCGTGTCGAAGTCATGATCGTCGATGCCCGGGCGGAACTTCACTTCCTTGAGCTCGATGACGTGCTGTTTCTTCTTGGCGACGCGAGCCTGCTTCGCCATCTCGAATTTGTACTTGCCGTAGTCCATGATACGGACTACCGGCGGTCGCGCGGTCGCTGCCACTTCGACCAGATCGAGGCCCTGCTCTTCCGCCATTCGTAGCGCGGCATCGACCTCGAGAATGCCGAGCTGTGCTCCGTCGGCCCCAATCACGCGGACGGGACTGATGCGGATCATGCGGTTGACCCGCACGCGTTTCGTAGTGTCCTGAATACCCGAGACCCTCAGCGAGAGAAAGAAAAACGCGGACCCCTCGTGGAGTCCGCGTGAATCGCCGCCGCTCCTCTGCTCGTCGAGGGTACGGCGTCGAGTGTGGACTCCTGCAGCACGCCTCGCGTGCGTCCGCGAGGGCCAGAGGGTGGGATTAGCGACGGGCCAATCCGCTTAGTGCATTGAAGCGAACGAAGTTAGGCCGGATCGCCTCGAGAGTCAAGGCCGTTCACCAATCACCTACCGCTGGCCGCTTCGGCCGACTTCATCCAAGGCGTGGTCGCGTCGTGCTCGAAGATGAGGAGCCAGTCTTCGGCCGCGGCGCGGGCGAGTATTCGGCGCTTCGTCTCGAGCGTAACCAGCGGCTCGACGTCGTAGCCCATGATCCACGGCAGCGGCAGATGAGCGGTGGTCGGCACCAAGTCGGCTAGATAAAAAGCGCGCTCGCCGTCCGACTCGAGCAACAGTCCCTGATGCCATGGCGTGTGTCCGGGCGTGTGCACCGAACTGATGCCGGGCAGGATCTCGCGATCACCCTCGATGAAATCAAAGCGATTGGCCTCGGCGAGCGGCACGAAGTTGTGCGCGAAGTAGCTCCCCGCCGTCCGTTCGTTCGTGTGCGTCGCGAACTCGTACTCCCCACGCTGCACGACGTACCGCGCGTTCACGAATGCTGGCCGGAGCCGCCCGTCAGTCTCGCGCACCATGTTCCCGCCGGCGTGATCGAAATGGAGATGACTGTTGATCACCAGCGCAATGTCCTCCGGGCGCACACCGACGTCGAGCAGGCCGTCCTCCAACGCCGTCGGTCCCCTCACTCCGCGGTTCTCGATGCCGTAAATGTTATAAAACTTCTCATTTTCCTTGTTTCCGGCGCCGGTATCGATCAGTACCGGGCCGATCTCGTGGTCGACGAGCAGACAGCGCATGCCCAGCTGGATGCGGTTCTTCTCGTCGGGCGCGATACGGCGCTCCCAGAGCGGCTTGGGGACGACGCCGAACATCGCGCCGCCGTCCAGCTTTTGGCCGCCCGCCTGGATCGCGTGGATCGTCCACCGACCGAGGCGCCGGGTTTCGACGCGGGGGCCGAGTCGCGGTGGCGCCGCGTCGACGGTCGGCGTCATGCCGTGGTGTCCTTATCAACGGGTCGTGGCGACGCCGGCGGCCGGCGAGGGCGGTATCGTTTCGGCGCGGGCATGATGAGCAAACGCTGTAGGTCGTGCCACGTCTCGCACCCCTGACGACGAGCGTCGTCGAGGAGTCGGGCGAAGATCTTCGCCGTGGCGAGGGCATCGCCGCCCGCCCGATGGCGATGCGTAATCTCGACGCCGTAGTGCAGCGTGACGTGATCGAGGGATCGCCGGCGCAGGCCGGGAATCACCTTTCGCGCCAGCTTCACCGTACAGAGGCGGCGTCCGCTCAGTGTGCGCCCCATCGCGCGGTCGATCTCCATCGTGAGAAAGCGCCAATCGAAGTTGGCGTTGTGCGCGACGAAGACGCGTCCGTCCAATACGCCAAGCAACTGATCGCAAACCTCGGCGAAGGTTGGGGCATTTCGTACCATGTCCCACGAGATATTCGTTAGGCGCGTGATCCATGGCGGGATACTGCGCTGCGGATTGACGAGAGTGTCGAATACCGTACTGATGACGCCGTTCTTGACCTCGACAACGGCGACTTCGGTGATCCGGTCGCCTCCGTACACACGGCCGCCGGTCGCTTCGACATCGACGACGGCATAGGAGAGGCCGCTCAAAGCGTCAGCCGCCGGGAACGGCACCTCTCGCGCGAGCCCCCACCGACCATCTGGCTCGCGCACGAAGCGGCGCTGGCCAGCGAAGAGCGCGGCCGCCATGTGCTCGGCCACAGCCGCTGGCATCGTCGGCAGTTGGCAGACGTGCGCAATGAGCGTTCGTGAATCGGCGGCACCACCCGCGAGATAGTCAACGGCACGTCGCGTAAGCAGCGTCTCGCGCGGGCGGACGGTGACACCCTGTGAGTAGGCGCTCGCTGCGCTTGCACCGAGCTCATTTGGCGTCGCGCGCGCGTTGCGGCGAGACTCGGTTAGTCCCACGGGTCCTCGCGCTGCACCGGACACGTCATGCATCGTGGGCCACCACCGCCGCGAAGGAGCTCGGAGCCCTCGAACGAGATCGCGGCGCGATCGCCCTCGGCGATGCGTTCCTCGCCGGTGAGGAAAGACACCGCGGAGAGGATTCGGAACCCCATCTTTTGCATCTCGTGGAGCGTCGCCTCATTCCGCTGGTACGACAGTACGACGCCGGGGCGGAGCGCAACGAAGTTGCAACCCGAGGCCCACTGCTCCCGCTCCTGGGTGGTGCGATGCCGTCCGCCGCACGGGATCGGCTCCATCGGCATACCACACGCCTTGAGCCCGGCAAAGATGTTCGTCGGTTCGCGGAGTGTGACTTCACCTTTGTGCCAGTGCAGCACCGGGAGGCGCTCCGGCCCAAGGAAGTGCGGCGGAAAGACGACGCAAAGCTCGCGGTCGACCTGAGTGAAGACCATGTCGAGGTGGATAGCGGTCGTCACCTTCGGCATAACGACGACGAGAATGTCCGTCACCTCGGTATGCTCGAAGAACAAGCTTGCCAGCTGATCGATGCCGGCAGGGCTTGAGCGTTCGCTAAAGCCGATGACGACGAGATCGTGGCGCAGGGCGTGGACATCCCCACCCTCGAGTGTGTAGTTCACGCGGCGCTCGGACGCGCCGTCGTAGAGAATGCCGTCGTTCGCCAGCTGCGGGTGGTGGAGGAAGATCGTTTTCATAATGATCGCTTCCGTCCACCGAATGGCGTAGCGCATCGAACCGACGAGCACGTGCTTTCCGCTGATGGTGCAGCTGTCGCGCGTGAAAAAGAGATTGGGCAGCGGTGGGAGGACGTAGCCGCGTTCGTTCAAGGCCTTCGCGAGCGGTCCCGGCGGTTCTTCCCGTCCCTCGATCAACAAGCGGACGATTGTGGCGGCGTCGAGCTGGCTCAGGTCGCGGGCGAGGGGCTCCGACGGCACGATGTCCATCGTTTCCCGAATCAGGAGCTCGCGCGCCTCGGCGGTGGCGAGTGTTTCGGCGAGTAGATCCCGGACCTGATAGACCTTGGCGAAGCGCTCGAGAATGGCGAGAAACCGCCGGTGCTCGCGTTGCGCGCTATCGGAATCGATGATGTCGTCGTACAGGAATTCCGCCCGATTTGTCGGGGTGACAGCGCAGAGCTCGGGACCCGGTGAATGGACGATTACTCCCCTCAGGCGCCCGATCTCGGACGTGACATGGACCGACATGGCCCGAAGATAACCGAAGGGTAGGTGCTGGTGCAGGCACGGAGGCGGGCTTAACTTGTGAATTCGTTCACAAGCCCGACACTCTCGTACCTGTGGCGAAACGCATCGCTGATTCGACTGTCCGGCGTCTCTCCGCCTATTTGCGCTTCCTCGAGGACTTCGAGAGCCGGGGTCTGGAGACCATCTCGAGCGAGGAAGACGTCGGCCCAGGTGCGCAAGGACCTGTCGTTCTTCGGCTCGTTCGGCAAGCGGGGCTTGGGCTATTCGGTGCCGGAGCTCGCCGGACGGTTGCGCGAGATCCTCGGTCTCGGACGCGAATGGAAAGTGATCATCATCGGCGCCGGAAAGATCGGTGCGGCCCTCGCTCAGTATCGAGGCTTTCGTCAGCGTGGCTTCTTGATCCTCGCCGCGTATGACGCGAACGACGAAAAGATCGGCCGCAAGCTCGAGGGGATTCCGGTACGGGACATCTCGCAGCTCGAGCGTGACGTGCGGCAGGATCGGCCGGACATCGCCGTGCTCACCGTTCCCGCCGACGAAGCGCAGCGGGTGCTCGATCGTGTGGTGAAAACCGGAATCAAAGCGATTTTGAATTTTGCGCCTACTCAACTCCAAGCGCCGGCCGATGTCACCGTGAAGACGGTGAACATGGCGATGGAACTCGAAGGGTTGAGCTACGCCCTGACGAATCGGGAGTGAGGGGCAAAGGCCCGTAGCGGATTTGCTCGGTTTCGTCAAAGCGTCAGCGCGGACGAATCCCTCGTCGCTTGCGCTCCTCGGGACAGGCGCGGACAACTGCGAACGGACGGACGCGGACGAAAAGAGCGACAACGGCTTGAATACGGATTTCCCGGATGAAAAGCCGGATTCCACGGATCTGCTCCGTGCGCACTCACGACTCCACGCCCTACGAGCCCGGACGATGTGATCTTTGTGAAGGACCTCAGAAAGCTCCGCGCCCGAACCCGATCGGCGTGCCGTCACAAAGAGCATCGTCCGGGCTCTTGCTACGCGGCGGCGTATCCGCTGAGGAGCAGATCCGTAAGATCAGTCTCATCCGTTGAATCCGTATCAAAGCTTTTCTCGCTCTTTCGTTCGCGTCGGACCGTACCGTTGTCCGCGCCTGTCCCGAGGAGCGCAAGCGACGAGGGATTCGTCCGCGCTAACGCTTTTGATGTTGCCGGACTGGCGCTCGCCTAACGACGATGTGCACGAACGAGTCGAGCGAAGTCCGCTGGCGCGAGAACTTCGGGTCGGACAGACGGCTCGACGCCGGCTCGACTCAGAATCCCTTCGGCGGCGTCAGGATCGATATTCCATAACTCACGCAAGACGCGCCGCATTTGCTTGCGTCGAAAACCGAAGGCGCCTTGAACCATCGTTCGGAACTCGCCCTCCTCGTCGCCCTCGATGACCGGATCCGGCCGCGGCGTAATTCGCAGCACGGCGCTATCCACTCGCGGCGGCGGCTGGAACGCGCCGCGTGGCACTCGGAAGAGCAATTCGGGAACCGCCACCGCCTGCACATTGACAGAGAGTGCGCCGTACTCACGATCGCCAGGCGGAGCGACTATTCGCTCGGCCACCTCGCGCTGGACCAGATAGACGGCGCGCTCTGGCCGTGGCCGCGTTAGGCCCTGAAAGATGATTGGTGTCGTGATGTAGTAAGGCACGTTGCCGACGAGAACGTACGGCCCATTCGTTAGGTCAGCGACGCTGACCTCGAGGACGTTCGCCTCGACAATCGTCACCTTCAGGTTCCCCGCGTACCGATCGCGCAACAGCGCGGCGAGCGCCCGGTCGTATTCGATGGCAATGACGCGAGACGCCCGAGCGACAAGGAGCTCGGTCAGTGAGCCCCGCCCAGCCCCGATCTCGATCACCGTTGCGCCACCGTCGAGCACGAGCGCATCGGCGATTCGTGTCAGAATGTGCCGATCGTTTAGAAAATGCTGACCGAGGCTCTTTCGAACCGGCGGGAAACGCTCTTCCATTAGCTGTTTACGCGGTTCCCGCTGTTTACGCGGTATCCGCCGTTTACGCGGTATCCGCCGTTTACGCGGTATCCGCCGTTCATGCTCTCCCAGGATCAGCTGTGCAAGAGAACGATCGTCTGATCATCGCGCCGGGGCACGTCACCACTGTGCGCATTTACGAGATCGATCAGGTGCTCCAGGATGTCGCTCGGCGTCTCTGTCCGGTAACGTTGAATCGTCTCGAGCAGCGCTTCCTCACCCAAGCGCGGTCCAGCGCGACTGCGGGCGTCGCTCAGCCCGTCGGTGAATAGCACGAGCAAATCATTGCCCGGATCCCACGGTCGTCGTACGGTGACCGGCTGTCCGTCAGCCATGCCAAGGGGCGGATCCTGCGCGGCAAGCCGCTGGCAGGATCCGTCGGCGCCGACGACGAACGCGTGCGGATGGCCCGTGTTCGCGTACAACAGTTCGCCTCGCGTCCGATCGACGACGCCGTAGAAGGCGGAAATGAACATCTCCGTCGTCGCGAGCTCGTCACGAACTGTCGAGAACAGCGCGTGCAGCGTCTCGCCAGGGTCGGCGGTGGTCTGCGCGTGAATGGCGGCCGCGCTCATCGTTAGGGCCATGATCAGCGCCGCCTGATAGCCGTGCCCGGATACGTCCCCGATCATCGCGCCGACGCGATGGTCGCCAAGACGAAACAGGTTGTAGAAGTCCCCACCCACGCTTTCGGCGGGCATCACTCGCGCCGCGACGATCGCGTCCGGCGCCACGATTGTTCCCGCGGGCAGGAGCTTCATCTGAAGATCGTGCGCAAGCTCCATCTCGGAGAGGAGCCGCTCTTGAGTCAGCGACGCGCGGACCAGTCGCGCGTTCTGAATCGCCGTGCCGATTTGCGTGGCGATCGCGGCGATGAGCTTCTGATCACCGGCCGTGAATGGCTGCCCCGAGTGACGGTCCGAGAGATTCACGACACCAAGGGGTTCGCCGCCACGAGGCGTCGTCCACATGATCGGTACCGAAAGCATCGCGCCGCGCCGATACGGCGCTTCCGCTTCGCATTGCATCTGATCGGCTTCGACCAGCAACGGATGCTGGGTACGAAAAACCCGTGCGCTTACACTGCACGGGTCCTTAACGGCAATCATCGGCGTCGACGACGCGTCGGCGCCGAGTGCGGCGACGACCCGCAACGTGTCCGCTGACGGATCGTGCACGAGAATAGAGGCTCGGCGAGCGCCGACTGTCTCGGAGATCTCGGTGAGGATCGTGCGTGCGGTTTCCTCGAGCGACACCGTACGGCCGAGGATCTCGCTGATCGTGTAGAGGAGATTGATCTCCTCATAACGCTCCGCCAGCTCATTCGCCGCGTGCTCGACTTCGAGTGCCGACTGCAGATACTGCGTCACCACTGGCACCATGAACCGCATGTAGCTGTCGAGATCGGCGTGGGGCACACTACACGGACCGAGCTCCAACCAGGCGCGACGTGGTCCCGGCACGGCCGCCACCAGCACACGTTCTTGGCCGGTATCTACCTGGCGAATTCCGTCCGACAGCGCGGGAAAGTCGGAAAGCGCTGGCGCCCCATCGGTGCTCGCGTCCTTCACAAACTTTCCGTCCGAAG
>WNGI01020657.1_pt1 | contig 15259 bp, 11 predicted proteins | sample 5400621 | NCBI WGS metagenome assembly WNGI01 (sample SAMN13153374, study PRJNA577476) | soil metagenome | isolation source: 20 cm soil or saprolite under Garry oak tree replicate 1 | place: USA:California | collected 2016-06-15 | reverse complement strand
GTGACGTGGGCGAAAGGAATCAACAAGCGCACGGGCCTGCCGATCGTCGACACGACCAAGACAACGGGCGCGTCGCGCGGCAACGTACAAGGCATCTGCCCGAGTCTCGAGGGCGGGAAGAGTCCCGCGTCGCCCTCCGCGTATTCCCCGCGCACCGGACTCTTCTATACTGCGACGAACAACCTGTGCATGAATTTCGAGGCCGCCCCCGTGACGCGCATTCCGGGCACGCCGTATATCGGCGCGACGACGCCGTACATGCCGGGACCCGGCGGCAACATGGGCGAGTTCATCGCCTGGGATGCGGCGCGCGGCCGCAAGGTCTGGGGGATCAAAGAGAAATTCCCAGTGTGGAGCGGGAGCGTCGTGACCGCGGGCAATGTCGTCTTCTTTGGCACGCTAGATGGCTGGTTCAAGGCTGCGAATGCGAGGACCGGCCGGGAGTTGTGGAAGTTCAAAGTGGGCTCGGGTGTCGTGGGCGCGCCGATTTCATTCCGCGGACCGGACGGGAAGCAGTACATCGCGGTCTACGCCGGCATCGGCGGCGATTGGTTCCTGCTGTCGGGCGACGTGCGGTCCGACGATCCCGCCGACGTCCGGCCGCCCGCCGATTTCGCGCCCGATCTCGCGCGGCACACGAGCCAGGGAGGCATTGTCTGGATCTTCGGCATGTAGTCCTCCTGGCGCTGCTCGCCGCGTGCGGTCGGTCCGACTCCAGCGGAGGAGTCCGCTATCCCGACCACGTCGCGGCCGGCGGCAACCAGCCCCCCGCAGGTGAGATCAAGAACCCGCTGCCGATCGACTCCGCAAACGCGGCCGACGGCGCGAAGGTGTTCAGCGCGATGAACTGCGACGGGTGCCACGGCGGCGGCGCGCTCGGTTGGGTGGGACCGAGTCTGGTCGACGGCCGGTGGCGGTACGGCGGGACCGATGGCGCACTGTATCAGTCGATCTTTTACGGCCGTCCCCGTGGCATGCCCGCTTACGGCGGCGTCATGTCGCCCGGGGCGATCTGGAAGGTGGTCTCCTACATTCGAGCCCAACCGGTTCCGGCGGACGTGCCAACGGAACGGTGGACTTCGGGAGAGCCAAGACCCTAAATCGAAGGCGTATAACGGCGTAGAACGGCGTGGTGATGCAGATTCCCACCGCCGCGCCGCCGTTCATTATGTTGGACCCCCGAGTTCCTCCTCCTGCGAGGGTCCCTATGCGTGCGCGTCGCGTCTTGGTCTCTTCCTTCATCATCCTGGCCATTTTCGGATGCGGCGGATCGCGCCGGCCCCTGCGGCAGCGGGTGCTCCTCCCCCCGACGCTGAATCTCGTCCCACATCACAATGTCGGGCTGTTCGAGTTCTCGGTGGAGAACGCGAAGGGCAACCTTCACGAGTTCGCCACCCATCGGTTCGAGGAATACGTGCTCGCGGCTCAGAGTGGGATCGAGATGCGCGAGTTCACGTCGGCGGATTCGAGCCGGGTCTTCGCGTCGGGGGCCGACACGAACGGCTGTCCCGTCGCCTTCTTCGGCCATCTCAAGATCTCCAACGTGAAGCCGCACGGCGGGCTGACGGCGGGTCTGTCGCCCGTGCTGCGAGCGACCGTCACAGTCGACCTGTCGGTGTGGCTCGTGAACACGCGGACCGGCGGCGTAATGTGGCGCCGAAGCTCGTCGTCGACCGAAGAGGTCGGCGGTCTGTCGTTCATCGGCGGCACACCGGAGTTCTCAGCGCGGGATCCGAATGACGCGTATGGTCACTTGATCAATCAGCTGGTCTATAACGTCACGTACGATGTGCGCTCGACTTGGGTGGACCAATAGTCGACGGTAGGTACAGCGACGGTAGATGAATCGACGGTAATAAGAACGACGGTAGGGAGTCGCACCCTACCGTCGTTCTCTTGTTACCGAGCGAGAGCCTTCCTGAATTCCGCCGCTCGCAGAACCAGCTCCTCATCCGACATCCGCTGCCGGCCGAAGTGACGCAAGGCGCCGTCCAGCGCCGCCCACAGGCTGCGCCGATGCGGGTCGAGCTGCAGCGCGCGGGCCAGCGGCCCCAGCGCGGCATCATAAGACCCGTTCGCCATGTACAGCGCGGCGAGGTGCTCCATCTCGTCCACATCCTGAGGATAGTTGCGTAGATGCTGCGTGAGTCCTTCGACGCGCGCCACGTTCACCTGGACCTCCGCCTGCGGGTCGGGAGCGGGTCCGAGCGCGACCGCCGGATTCCCCATGATCCAGCCCACAGCAAGCCCCAGCGTAATAGTGACAGCTTTCCAGTTGGTCATGGCCCCCCCTTTCGAGGGGGGAGAACGCACGAGGCGCGCCAGGCCATTTGCAGGCTAGGCGCGCCTCGATTGTGTTGCGGAGGACACTACGACGACGCGGGGGGCGTGTCCTCCTTACCACGTGACTTCTTATTGAAGAACCAGAAGGCCAGCATGATCAGGGCGACGATCAATCCAATCTTGAAGACGAGAAAGAACAATGGCAGCAGGAAAGCCGCAGCAAGCTTCCACAGCACGACGCCGACGAGACCGACCGCGGCGAGCTGCACAACAGGCTTTAGCATCTCGGAGTCCGGGACAAGGGATGTCGAACAATACGCAATTGGCGGTCAGAAGTGTCGGGGCTGGGCGCTGAAGTAAAGCATTCCGCCGCCCGCTTGACCCATGACCAGATCAGGCTTCCCGACACCGCGCAGATCCGCAAAAGCCGGCGCCGCATAGGGCGGCAGCCGCACACCGAGGACCGAGTCTCGGCCCCCCTGCTCCGTTCCGACGATCAAGACGTTGTCGAGAAAGCGTGGGACCGCCCGCCTGCCGACGCGCCTGCCGAGATAGTCGTCGCTCACCAACACGAAATGCGGCGCCTTGTTCGAGCCGTCGTTCCGAAAGAAGGCGATGCGACCGCCGGCGTCGCCGACAAAGAGATCCAAGTCGCCGTCGTGATCGATGTCGTACAGCTCGGGCACGCCGTTGCTGCCGCGCGGCAGCCGCACGACGGCAGAATCGACGAGGACGAACCGGTCCGCACCGCTCTTGCCGCTGTTGTGATACCACGCGACGGCATCCTGAAACTGGCCGACCACAAGATCGGGCAAACCGTCGCCATCGAGATCGCCCAGGGCCGGCGCGTCGTGAAATGCGGGGAGCACGTTGAGGTGGCCGCGGAGACGGAAGGCGGGCGCCGTACGCGTGCCGACATTCTCGAACCAGTACAGGCCGCCGGTCCTGGGATTATCGGGCTCGATCTTCGTGCCGACGACCAGATCGAGATCACCGTCCCCGTCGATGTCCCCGAACGCCGGGATCGTCTCGGCGCCGAGGTCGATGCCATCGAGCAGGTGCGTCGTCGCAATCGACCAGACGCCGGGCGCGGTCTGATCGAGCTCATAGAGATTCGCGGTGCTCGTCTTCACCGGATTGAACGCGCCGCCCAACACGCCGACCACGAGGTCGAGCCTGCCATCGCCGTTCAGGTCGCCGGCCGCGGGCGCGTTGTAACCGCTCGTCTCGAGCGGCGCATTCGGGGGAAATGGGATCCGGTCGCCGTGAAAGTCGGGATGGGTGCACGTTCCCTGATTGCGAATCCACAAGAGGCCCGGCTCGAAGAAATCGCCCCAGAGAATGTCGGGATCGCCGTCGCCATCGACATCGAACACCGCCATCGTATTCGCACCGTGCAGCGACGGCTGGCGCTGCCCGATGATCTGGATGTCCTCGAATCGCTCCGTGACGAGCCGAAAGCGCGGTGCGCGCAGGCTGTCGAGGCCCTCCATCTCGTACCGCGTGATGGTCCCGTCCACCCGACCCAGCATCATGTCGAGCTTGCCGTTGCAGTCGATGTCGGCGAATTGCGCGATGTTCTGCCGGTCGGCGTAGATGGCGACGCCTTGCACATCCTTCAGCGTATCGGCGGGGGGCTGTGCGGGTCCCGACGTTGCGGTAGTAGCGAATGTCGCTGAGCGGTGATTCGGCGAAGAGGTCGTAGAGCCCATCGCCGTCCACATCCACGAACCGGTACCACTCGCCGATGTCGATGCCTTGGAAGGAATCGGAGGTCAGGAGCCAGGAGCCGGAGCGGCGTTGGAAGAGCTCCAACTCCCCCGAGTTTTCCTGGACGAACAGATCAAGCACACCATCACCGTCGATATCGACCAGCTGCGGACGGGGATGCTCGAAGCCCCCTAAAAACGGGAGAGCGTAGGCTCGGCCGGTGGAGTCCTGGACGGGGAAAGGGGAGACGGCACGGATGTAGTTGGTGGAGGTTGTCGAGGTTGGTGGAGGAGGGTGGAGGGAGCAGGCAGTGCCAAGCACAACAACCCACGCGAGCCTCAGGGCTTCCCTCCCACGCCGAGTCCCGAGCCATCGGGCACGGTGTCGATGCGCCGCACCACTTCACGGCGGCGCGCGTCGATCACGAGCACACGTCCCGGCTGGGCCGTGCCGCCCGGTGCGGGCATCGCCATGTTGATGCCGCCCATGTTCATCACGTTGTCGGTGTTGTGGTTCGCAACGAACACGAGCCGGCCGTCGCCTGACGCGGCGATGCCGTCCGGTTGCGCGAATTCGCCGGTGACCGTCGTGATCACGCGCCAGCGCCTGGCGTCGATGACCGTCACGTTGTTCGACCGCTGATTGGGCACCCACACCTCGGCGCCGTCCGGCGTGAATGTCACGAGCCAGGGCCAATCACCGGTGGTCACGCGCTGAGTGAGCCTCGGTTTGGCGGGATCGGCTAGATCGAACACGAGCAGCTTCCCGGTGAGCTGCGCAGTGGCCACGAGCGTCTTGCCGTCTGGAGATACGGCGAGTCCGACGATCACCTGACTGGTATCGCCGCCCGGCACATCGACGATCCCGACCTGCTCTCGCTTGGCGTCATAGACCGCAATCTGATTGGCGCCGAGGCTGCCGATGTAGGCATGCTGGCCATCGGGCGCGACCGCGAGGCCGTGCGGGCGGGGCACCAGCACTTCGACTTCCTCCGGCGTCATCGTCTTGCGGTTGATCACGGCGATGCGCGCCGGCGCGTTCACCGCCGACATCGAGCGTGTCGCGTACAGCAGATCGCTCTTGGGATCGAGCGCGAGCAACCCCGGCGTCACCGTTTCGGCTTTCGCGACGACGTGATTGGCGCGGTCGAGCTTCACGACCGCGTTGTCGCCGACGAGCGAGACATACCAGTACGATCCGTCCGGCTCGACGACGATGTGATGCGGCTTGGGGTGGGCCGAGAATCCGAGCGCCGTGAAATCGACGATGGCGACGACGGAGTCTGTCGCCGCATCGATCACGGTCACCTTCCCCGATGCCTGGTTGGCAACGTAGACGAAGATCGGGGACAGCAGCGCCAGCAGCAGGTTCATGGCACCGGCGGCGTCGGGTGCTTCTTCAAGATGAACAGCCCCTCACTCATGCTGCTCACCGCCACGATTCCGCTCTTGAAGAACGGATAATTACCCCACGTCCCTTCGAACCCAGGCTCATCCGGTCCCACGGGATGCGTGTCGAAGAACCCGATCTCTTTGGGATGCAGCCGATCGGTGATGTCGAGCACCCGCAGGCCGCTGACGTAGTTCGACTGGTACATCGTATTCCCGACCAGCCAGAGGTTGTGGTCGGTCGCCTTGTTCTTGGAGATGTACTGCCCCGCGAGCACCGGGTTGTCGAGATCGCTGACGTCCCAGATCAAGGTGCGCGTGCCGTCCACGAACCCCTGGATCTCGTCCAGCTCGTCGTCCTCGTACGCGTAGCGGTGATCGTCGGTGAGCCACCCCTGGTGCGCGTACCCGACGTTCGGGTACGTCGCGCGCGAGATCGCGACCGGATGCGCCTTGTCCGTCACGTCCGCAATCGACAGGTGGGTCTCATTCCATCCGAAGCAGATCTGACGGCCCTGATACTTCGTCGAGGGCCCATGGTACACGACGCACTGCGCGTCGTGCGTGTAGCCGGTGCCCTGCCGGCCCGTCTGCGGATCGGAGAAGCAGCCCGCGAATTTGGGATGCAGCGGATCGTGCACGTCTACCATGTGCAGCCCGCCGCCGCACATCTCACCGCCGGCGTTGGAGCCGGTCAGATACACGTATCCACTCACGGTATCGGCCACAATGTCGTGCACGCTGTGCGCCAGACCGTAGTGCGCATCCTCGGTGAAGGTCTGCGGCGTTCGCACCCCACGCAGCCGGTCGAGGTCGAACACTTGCATTCCGTGATTGCCCGACCCGTCCGACACGACGAAGGCGTAGTGCTTGTACGTCTTGATCTCCCGCCAGAAGCTGCCCCGCGCACCCGCGGTCTTCGGCAGATCGCCGAGGTAGAGGGGATGGCTGGGATCGGTGATATCGACGAACGACGTGCCGTCCACTCGACCGACGATGGCGATCGCACGCCCGCTTTGCGGATCGTCGTAGCCCCAGATGTCGCTGAGCTGGACGCCGCGTTTCCCGCCGATCGAAGACACCGGCAGGAACGACATCAGATCGACCTGGTTGCAGTCGAAGATCTGCACCTTGCCGTTCGTGCACTCGCGATTCGCGCCCGTGATCGCGGGCAGCGTCGAGACGTCGCCGACGAGATGCGCGGCGGCGGTCCACGCGCCGGCCGGGCGGCGAGTGTACAGCATCACACCGCCTTCCCCGTAATCCTCGTTGGGAACGGCAATCGCAACGAGCGATGGCGCCGCGGCGATCTTTGCCCCGAACTGCGTTCGGCCCCCCTGCATGGTGGCGGGCGGTGCCAACCTCGTCGCGGTCGGGAAGCCGGTCGAGTCGCGCGTGACAACGAAGGCTCGTCCCTGGAATCCATTCGCGCCGTCGGCGCCAACCCACAGCTCGTTGCCGACCTCGGCGAGGGAAATGCCGTAGCGCGTGCCGAAGCTCCCATCAAACGGCAGCGTCCGCGTGACGGGATTCCAGCGGCCGGCCGCGGAGTCGCGCGCAAAAACCCAGACGGCTCCCGCGCCCCGATCGTTCAGCGCGCCGATGAACGCGCTATCGCCGCGCAGCACCAGCGAGCTGCCAAACCCGCTGTTCCGTCCCGTGACCGGCCCGGGCGGCGAGATCTTGCTTTCCAGCTTCCATCCGCCCGTCGCATCGTGACCGAACACATAGACGGCGCCGTTGCCGGAGTCCGCGCGGAAGTTGCCGATCATGACGCGCGAGCCGGAGGCAGCGATCGCATTGCCGAACGTCTGAGCGCCGGACGTGTCGCTGGACGTGAGCGTCGTCTCGGCGGACCAGCTCCCGCCCGCATTGCGGAAGACGTAGACGGTGCCACTCCGCTGCGTGAATACCATCGAACCGAATCCGCGTATACCGGTCGCGATATAGGCGCGGCCATTCGCCAGGACGATCCCTGAGCCGAACGCGTCGCCCGCGTGCCGTGCCGGAGCGGTAAAGCTTCCAGTCTGGCGCCAGCCTCCGGTGCCATCGCGCGTGAAGACATAGACGACGCCGCTCTCCGAGTCCGCCTTGGCGTCACCGATCAAGAGCGTGTTGCCGTCAACGGCGATCGCCGATCCGAAGCCGTCGTCGTTGGCGGCATCCGCGCGCGTGATCTTCTTCGCGGCGCGTCCTCCCCAGGCTCCTTGGGCGTCGGCACGGAACACGTAGACCACGCCGGGTCCATAGGAGTTGCCGGGCTGGGCGACCAGGATTTCACGGCCACTGATGGCGAGGGCGGACCCGAACGCGCCCTGCGCGGCGAGTGCTGCGGGCAGAGCGGTAAGCGCGACGGCGATCAGCGCGAGCTTGCGATGCAACACGGAACGAGACTCCGGGAGAGTGAGGAGTGGAGATATGGAGCGAAACCGTTGCTGCGGCAAGACAACAACGTGTCAGGCGAAGAGTTGCGAGGATTGGGAGCTAGAAGGTGGCGGCGGTCGCATCCCCGCCAGGGCGCGACCCGCATCCGTCCACCGCGAGCGCATCCACTCCATGAGCCACAGCGGCAGCGTCCGCGTCTGCTCCAGCGGTTCTTCCCCGATCGTAGGCTTCGCACCGGTGAGCATTTCTCGAGCCAGCGACTGCACCGCCGCCATGTCATTGCGCGGCGTCGCCGGCTTGCCGAGCGCGCTCGCGATCCCGGTGTCCGCCACGAGCACGCCTTGGTCGGCCAGCAGCACGTTCTCCGCCTTCAGCTCGCCATGAGAGATCTGGGCGGCGTGCGCGTGCGCGAGACCGCTCAGAACGCCGCGGAGGATTTCGACGGTCCGGGCAAGCGGGATCGCGCCATTGTTGCCGATCCAGGCGCGCAACGTCGTGCCGGGGACGAAGGGACGCGTGTGATAGACGAACGAACCGGCGCGGCCGGCACCGCGAGGCCGCACAAGATTGGGATGCTGCAGCCGCTCGCCGACCAGTAATACGGCGCGTTCGAACAGCAGGTCGTCGATGCCAAGCGACAACGCCGCCGGCAAAACCTTGACGAGTAGCTCGGTGCCGTCTTGGGATTGCGTTGCGACGAAGAGCCGGTACTCCCCAACCGGCCGCACTTCACGCTCGATCCGGTACAGCGGGCCGAGGGCGTCCGCGAGGCCGGTGCGCAGTTCGGACATTGTTCGCAAGTTAGCCCGAGGATACCGTATGGGAAGGGACTACTCCCCCGTTTCCCTTCTAATCCCTTGGTATAGGTCCTGAGCGCGCTGCCGTTCGGCCGCCGAGCCGAAGATCTTCTCGCCGTCGAAGCGGCCGTTCTCGATGAAGATCTCCGAAATCCTTGTGCCCGCGGTCACACTCCCCGCGACGTGCACGCCCGGGACCGACGTTTCCAGCGTTGCAGGATTGATCTGGGGCCGTCCCGTTTCGGAATCGAATGTGATTCCGATGCGCTTGAACAGCTCGAAATCGGGGTGAAAGCCGATGAGCGGATACACCCGGGACGCCGGAATCCGTTCTTCGTTGCCGAGCGCGCCGCGCACGAGCACATCGCGCGAGGTGATCTCGACGACCTGACTGCCGAGGCGGGCCTGGATCTCGCCGGCCTTGATGCGGTTTTCGAGGTCGGGACGGAGCCAGTACTTCACGCTCTTGGGCCATGTCGTGCCGCGATAGATGATGGTGACCCGTGACACGAGCTTGTCCCATGAGATCGGCTCACGCCCCAACCGGGTCTCAATTTCATTCTTTCCTATCAATTTCGTAAACGAGCGGACGCGGATGCCTTCGACGCGGGCGACTCCACGATAGTATTTCAGCGCCTCTTCCCTCGTAGCCTTCGCACCGGCGCACACCAGCGGGTGATTGCCAATCTCGAGGCGCTCAGGCGTCGTGAAGAACGTCATGTTGATCGGGTAGCGGACGATCGAGTTCGCGAGCGCGCCGGCGTCGATCACGAGGGGATCGATGCCGCGACGTTTGGCGGAGATGGCGCAGGCCAGGCCGATCGGCCCGGCGCCGGCGATGATGGCGGCTTCGTGCTGCATGAGAACCGGAATCTAAGCGACGTTTCAGGGAGGCTGCGCGTCTGGTGTAGCATGACGCTCACACTCGCGCTGCTCTTCGTGGCCCAAGCTCAGGGCTGGCAAGCGTCCCTGGATAGCCTGGCAAGACTCGGCCAGTTCTCAGGAGTCGTGCTCGTCGCACAAGGCGGAGCGCCGCAGTTCGAGCGCGCCTACGGGATGGCGGATCGGGAAGCCGGTCGCGCCAACGATCTCGAGACGTCCTTCAACCTCGGCTCGATCAACAAGCTGTTCACCGGCATCGCCATCCGGCAGCTCGCCGCGGCGGGCAAGCTCAGCATCGATTCGTCGCTCGCGCGCGCCTGGCCCGACTATCCCAATCAGGACGTGGCGCGGCGCGTGACGATCCGCCAGATCCTGGAGCACCGCGCCGGGATTCAAGGGAACATCTTTGCGGCGCCGGCGGGGAAGACACGCCACGATGTCGTGACCCTGCAGGATTATTTCGAGCTGATCAAGGATCAGCCGCTGCAGTTCGAGCCCGGATCCCGCCAGCAGTACTCCAATGCCGGCTACATCGTGCTCGGCCTGCTGATCGAAAAGCTGTCGGGCGAGAACTACTACGAATACGTGCGTCGCCACATCTACGAGCCCGCGGGGATGACGCAAACGGGGAGCTGGCGGATCGATCGCGGGCCGGCGAATACCGCGATTGGATACACGAGAGGCGGCGGCGAAGGGGCGGCGCTGTCGAGGAACACCGATTTCCTGCCAGGGAAGGGAAGCTCGGCGGGTGGTGGCTATTCAACCGCACACGATCTCCTCCGCCTGCTCAACGCCCTGCGCGAGGGCAAGATTCCGGCCGGGCCACCGCCAGGAGTGGGCATCGCGGGCGGCGCACCGGGACTCAACGCGGCGGTCGAGGGGGATCTCCGAGGCGGCTACGATGTGATCGTGCTCGCCAATCTCGATCCGCCGGCCGCGGAGCGAGTGGCGCAACTGATTCGGAAGGCGCTGGCCCCTTAGCTAATGGGGGCCGGGCGAGCCCGGACTACGTGACGAGCCACGTATGATGTCCACGCGGAGCTCGACCCAGCCGTCCACCTGGCGATACTCGACCCGCAGTTTGTGTTCTCCTGCCGTGATCGGGGCATAGTCTACCTGCGACTCGTGCGGGGTCCAGGCGTCGATCGCCAACGCTCCGTCGATCCACACGCGCACGGCATCGTCGCTGATGGTTCGGACTGAGTAGGTGCCCGCAGGGAGAGTCACGGTACCGGTGGCTTCCAGCGACCAGTGATCTCGAGGCAGGTCCTTGTACGCTGCCGGTGCGCGATACCACATGAAGTCCAGGCGCGCTAAGCCCCGGGGCGCGGCCCCGGGGCTCGCCACCCCGGCCGAATCCAGGAACCGCACGCTCCAATCGATCTTCGGCTCGAACCGGCTGTACGAAAACCGCGTCCCGTGGGACTCGAGCGCCACTTCCCAGTCGCCAGTCGAATCGCGCTTGGGCATGACGGCGATGGTATCGCCAATGCGTCCCGCGGCGAGCGAGAGCGTCGCCACTCCACGGAGCGAAGCGAGCCTCCACGTGCCGGCCGGCCCGAGCGTGACCAGGTGCAAGGGGATCGCGCGCGCGGAATCGACGGGCCAGAGCTTGGGATGTTGCCAGTCGTACGGTCCCCATTCGTCGACGATGATCGCGGAGCGGTCGCGCTGCGCGAGCGGCGGGGACGGGCGGCGCAGGTTCCCGACGACCGGCGGCGCCAAGGTTCGGCTGATCGCGGCGAGCGTGTCGACGCCGGTGGTGTTGCGCACATTCACAATCTTGCGATTGCCGCTGAAGTCATTGCCGCTGATCCGGTAGTTCCGGCTCCGGGTGTCGTGATGCTTCGGATAGCCCCAGTCGGACGGCTCGATCGAATCGGCCCACAAGCGAATCGCCGTGGAGTCGCGATCGAATCGGTTGTTGGCGATGACATTGTCCTGCCCATGCTCGATGGCGACGCCGGTGCGGTTGCCGCGAAAATCGTTTCCCACGATTTCGGTCTGGTAGGAATAGCCGCCCCACACGCCGTACTCGCTGCCCCAGGCGCGGTTTGCGATGATCTCGTTGCGGCTGAACGTTGCCTCGACGCCGTTCGCCGTCGCGTAGCTCACGTCGTTGCCGTAGAACAGGTTGTCGTTCGCCCCGCCGGTCCCCGAGTCCATCGTCGTCTGCCCGGCCCAGAGAAAGACGCCATCGCCGCCGTGCGTCAGCGAGTTGATCGCGACGACGTTGCGTGAGCTCTGCTCGAACAGCAGCAGATCGGCCGAGTCCTGGCCGCGCGTAAAGAAGCGATGGCTGTAGCCGCGGACGTTGTAGTCGACTTCGTTATGAATGATCGTGTCGTCCGAAGAGCGGTACAGGCCGATGCCGAGGCCCGAGTTGAACGAGAAGTTGTTGTCCCGAATCATCACGCCATTGGATCGCACCAGCAGCAGTCCATTCATGCCGCCGATCACGACGTTACTGCGCACCTCGGCGCCCTTGACGTCCTGCAAATAGATCCCGGCTCCGAACCTCACCCATTCGTCCTTCTCGTTGTGATGGAAGGACAACCAGTCGACCAGGCTCTCGTGCTCTACCAAGCTGAAGAGCCGGGGCTTCCAGTTGTCGCTGAGATCGTTGTTCCGGAGCGCCAGCTGCCGAGTGCCGCGCGCGAGGATACCGACCTTGTATCCATGGATGTTGGCCTTGACGATGCGGATGTTGCTGCCGCCGTCGATGACGATCGCGGTGTCGCGGGCTTGATCGGGATCGGCCTGTGGATCCGTGCCCTCCAGCGTAGCGCCACCGAAATCGACGATGATGTTGTCGCCGCGCACCATGATCGGAGCACCCGCAAGGCGATACGTCTTGGGGACAACACTGACAGACCGCGTGATGATCATGCCCGGCTGCAGCTCGATCGTGCCTTGGGGGACTTGCGCAAGCACCACCATTATCAGCAGCATGGGTCCAACTTATGCTCGGCGTTGAGCTTCCGCTCGTCACTGCCTTGCCCTTCGTGGCGCTGCTGCTTGTCATCGCGCTCGCCCCGCTCGCCGCGCCCGCGTGGTGGCATCGGAACCGCAACAAGGCGCTCGTCGTGATGCTCGTGTCCGCCCCGATCCTCGTGTATCTGGGCATCCACGCCCCCGAGCTGCTGCACGAGAAGTTCGACGAGTACATCGAGTTCATCGTCGTCATCGGCGCGCTCTTCGTGGTCACGGGCGGCATTCACATTCAAGGCTCCCTCGCGGGGACGCCGCTCGTTAACACCGGCATGCTCGGGCTCGGCACCGTGCTGGCGAACCTGCTCGGCACCACCGGCGCCTCCGTCCTCCTGATCCGCCCGCTCTTGCGCGCCAACAAGCGCCGCAAACGCGTCGCCCACATCGTCATCTTCTTCATCTTTATTGTCGCCAACTGCGGGGGCCTGCTCACGCCGGTCGGCGACCCGCCGTTGCTCCTGGGCTTCCTGAAGGGCATGCCGTTCGACTGGACGCTCCGCCTCTGGCCACAGTGGCTCCTGATCAACGGCAGCCTGCTCGTGATCTTCCATCTCTGGGACCAATGGGCGCTGAACAGGGACGAGCAAGAGCTGCCCGGTTCGCAGCACGAGGAGGTGCTGATTCACGAACCGCTGCGCATCACGGGCGGCGTCGAGACTCTCGTCCTGTTGGGCATCATTATCTCGATCGTACTGGCAGCGAGCAGTCTCGTGATCGTCTTATTGGCGTTGATCGGCTATTTCGCGGGGTCGCAAGACCGCCGTATCAAGAACGTCTTCTCGTTCGGTCCGATCATCGAAGTCGCCGTGCTGTTCGCGGGGATCTTCGCGACGATGGCGCCCGTGCTGGAAATGCTCAACGCCTGGGCGCAACGACCTGATTTTGAATTGACGAAGCCCATCCATTTCTTCTGGGCATCGGGAGCGCTGTCGAGTGTGCTCGACAACGCGCCGACCTATCTCGCGTTTGCGGCGAGTGCGGCGGGACTCCAGGGCGTGGCGCCGCACGGCGCTTATATCGGGACCTTGGCGCTGAATCCCGAGGCAGCGAAGCTGCTCGCGGCGATTTCGACCGGCTCCGTGTTCATGGGGGCCAACACGTATATCGGGAACGCGCCCAACTTCATGGTAAAAGCGATAGCCGAAGAAAACGGTGTGAAGATGCCGTCGTTCTTTGGCTATATGGCCTACAGTGTGGGAGTCCTGCTGCCGCTGTTTGCTTTGGTGTCGTTAGTGTTTTTTCGTTCGGTACAGTGACTCTCACTCCGCTCCCCAATCAGCGCCTCGCGATTGAAGCTCCGATGGGTCCGGTGCTCGTCGTCGCTGGGCCGGGCGCAGGCAAGACGTTCTGCCTGATCGCGCGCATCCAGCATCTCATCAGCACCGGCACCAATCCGCACCGGATCTGCGCCGTCACGTTCACCAATCGCGCCGCCGAAGAGATCGCCGGCAGGCTCAAGCAAACGCTGGGGGACAAGGCCGAGGCGGTGACGCGCGGGACGATTCACGCGCTGTGCCTCGCGCTGCTGCGCGAGCACACCGATGCCGCGGGCCTCAAACGAGGATTCGGCGTCGCCGATGAGGTCTACCAGAACGTCGTGCTCGGCCGGCTGCGGGTGCCGGCGGAGCGCCGCGGCGGCGTGCTCAACCGCTTCGGCCGGCATCGGCTCAGCGGGTACAAGCTGGAACCCGACGAGGCGCGGCTGTTTCGCGAGTACTGCGCCTGGCTCGCCCACCGCAACATGGTCGACTTCGACGAGCTGATCACGAAGGCCGAGCCGCTCGCCGGCTTGATCGCGGATCGCTGGGACTATCTGCTGGTTGACGAGTTTCAGGACGTCAACGCCGTGCAGTACGATTTTCTCAAGAAGCTGGCGGAGCCGCACGGCAATTTCTTCGCGGTAGGCGATGACGAGCAATCGATCTTCGCCTGGACCGGCGCGGATCCGTACGTGCTGGTGCGGTTCAAGCGCGATTACGACGTCGAGCCGATCATCCTCGACAAGAACTGCCGCTGCTCCCGCCAGATCTTCGAGATGGCGCGACGCGTGCTGGCGCAGAATCCTCAGCTCTTCCAAAAACAGCTCACTGCCGACAAGGAGTCGGCGCACGAGGTCGCCGCGCACTCGTTCCATGACGAGGAGGAAGAAGCCTCGTGGCTCCTCGAGGATATCGTGACAGACGGCCAGGGTTGGGGCGACTACGCGATCCTGTATCGCAAGCACAAGCTCGGCGAGTACCTCGAGGGCCGGCTGCTGCGCGCCGGGATTCCCTGCCGGCTCGCCCGCGGCCGCTCGCTCATGGAGGACGCCGTCATCGGCTATGTCATGACCGCGCTGCGCGTGGTGCGCAGTCCGTACGATCCCGCGGCACTGCATGCGTTCGCGCAGAGCGTCCTGTCGCAGCACTTCTTGCAGGAGGTGGAGGCCGCCATCGGGCCCGGCGACTTCCTCGTCCAGGTGCGTGCGCTCGCGCAGCGCCGTCCGCGGCACGATCCCGACACCAAGAAGCTGTGGCGGCTGATTTTCCAGATCGAGAACCTGCGCTCGTTGCCTCGCTCGCACCCGACGCTGGCCGCCGTCATCGAGGAGATCTTGTCGCAGAGCGTCGGGCCGTTCAAGAACGTGCTCGAGGAACGGCACGACGAGCTGAGCGACCCCGCCGCGCTGCCAGAGGCTCGCCGGGTGGCTGAGGAGATCGAGAATGCTCAGGACATCTCGTTCGCGCCCAGGGGTGGAGTGGAGATCGCGCTGCGAGGGATGTTGGCGGCGGCTGGATATCGGCGACTGCCTATTACCCCAACCGGCACAGTCATCGACGCCGA
>WNGI01008426.1_pt1 | contig 15260 bp, 18 predicted proteins | sample 5400621 | NCBI WGS metagenome assembly WNGI01 (sample SAMN13153374, study PRJNA577476) | soil metagenome | isolation source: 20 cm soil or saprolite under Garry oak tree replicate 1 | place: USA:California | collected 2016-06-15 | reverse complement strand
CGCACTCAAGTGGAAGCCCGCCGCCGGCAAGTGGTCGGCGCACGAGATCGTGGTCCACTGCGCGGATAGCGAGACGAACGCGCACATGCGACTGCGCTATCTCATCGCCGAGGCGGACCCCGTCATCGTGGGATACGACCAGGATCAGTAGGCCCTGGCGTTCGACTACCACGCCCACCCGCTCGAGCCGGCGCTGGCGACCGTGGAGGCGGTCCGGGCGAACACGCTCCCGCTGCTCCGGCGCATGACCGATCGGGACTGGCAGAAGACGGGCCGGCACACCGAGTCGGGGCGCTACGCGACCGAGGACTGGCTCGCCATCTACGCGGAGCACCTCGAGAAGCACTCGCGCCAGATCGAACGCAACCTCGCCGAATGGAAGAGCCGATGAGAGGGTTCCTCTATCGCCTCGTCATCACGGCGCTCGGGCTCTGGGCCGCTGCGACCATCGTGCCGGGAGTGACGATCGTCGGCGTGGGCACTCTGCTCCTCGCGGCGCTGCTGCTCGGGATCGTCAACGCGGTCATCCGCCCGATCATCCTGATCCTCACCCTGCCGCTCACCGTGCTCACCCTGGGCCTGTTCATCCTGGTGGTGAACGGCATCTCGCTTGCGCTCGTCGCGTGGGTACTGCCGGGATTCACCGTCGCCGGGCTCGTGCCTGCAGTCCTGGGGTCCATCGTCGTCGGACTCACCGGCTGGTTCGCATCCACGTTCGTGGGCGGCTCGGGACGGATCGAGCGCATCCGCCACATCGAAGTGACGGGTCGCCGACTCGACTGATGGATTCGCCCAGCGACGCTGGCCGGCTGACGCCGCGCGAGCGTGGTTGGCTGATCGGCATCGGCCTGCTGTATGCCGCCGTGGTGATCCCCATCGGGATCCACAAGGGCGGCGACTTCACCCAGGAACTCACGCAGAGCGAGCGGCTGCTGCGCGGCATTCCGCTCTACGTCGAGAACCCCCGCAGTGGCATCTGGTGGCCGCCGTTCACGGCGCTCGGGCTGGTACCGTTCGCACTGGTGGCCCGCTGGAGCCTTGCCCTCGCGAAAGCGGGCTGGGCGGCGCTCAACGTGTTTTCGCTGGGGTGGTCCGTGGCCCGAGCGCGCGCATGGACCACCGGCTGGACCCCGGTCGTGCTCGCGCTCGCCGCCGTCGGCAAGCCGCTGCAGAGCAATTACGAGCATTTGAACCTCACGCCGATTCTGCTGGCGCTCATCGTGGCCACGGCGGCCGATCTCGAAGCTCGCCACGACGGGCGCGCCGGCTGGTGGATCGGACTGGCCACTGCCATCAAAGGGTTTCCGGCGCTGCTGCTCTTGTACCTCGCGTATCGGGGGCGGTGGCGCGCCTGCGCGACCGGCCTGGCGGTCGCCGCAGGGCTCACGCTGGGAGCGATGCTGCCGCTCGGCCCCGCTCGCGCGGTCGGCGCGGTGCACGACTGGTTGCGGCTCACGAATCAGGGCGCCCTGGTGACGCGCTGGGGAACGCAGTCGCTCCAGGGCTTCGGCGTGTTCTACGGCTGGCCCACCGCAGCCGTGCTGGCCAGCGGGCTCGTCTGTCTCGCGCTCGTGATCGCCACGCTGCGCCGCCCGATGGCGCCGCTCGGGACGCTCGCCGACATCGGGCTGGTGACGCTGCTGGCGGTGCTGCTTTCTCCGATCGCGTGGCTGTACTACTACACGCTCGCCTTTCCCGCCTGGGTGGCGACCCTCGCGCGCCCCGTACAGCGCGCGCTTTGGCTCCGGGGGCTGCTGCTCGTCGCCGGAGCGTTGACCTCGGGCGTGCTGACCTTCGACCTCTACCCACGGGCCCTGGGGGCCGTGGCTGACGCCAACTACACCTGGGGCGGCGTGGCGCTGCTCGCGGCCCTGGTGATCGACCGCCGAAGGAGCTGACATGTACGAGATCGAAACGCCGGCTCTGCTGCTCCACCTCGACGTGGTGGAGCGAAACGTGCGATCCATGGCCGACCGCGCCCGGCGGCTGGGCGTGACGCTGCGACCCCATGCGAAGACGCACAAGTGCGTGCCGCTCGGCCGGCTCCAGCTCGAGCACGGGGCGCGCGGGCTCACCGTCGCCACGACCGTGGAAGCCGCAGTGTTCGCCCGCGCCGGGGTGCGCGACCTCACCTGGGCGTTTCCGATCGATCCCGGCCACATCGCGCCCGTGCGCCGGCTGGCGCTCGAGACCGGCGCGACCCTGCGCGTCGTGGTGGACGACCTCGCCACGGCGCAGGCACTGGCGGGGTCGGGGCTGCACGTGTGGCTCAAAGTGGACTGCGGGAATCACCGCGCCGGCGTCGACCCGTCCGGTCCGTACGCGCTCGTGGTCGCGCGCGAACTGGCCCGCGAGCAGGGGCTCACGTTCGACGGCATTCTCAGCCACTCCGGCCACGCGTACCGCACGACGAGCAAGCCGGAGGCGGCGCAGGTCGCCGAACAGGAGCGCAGCGTGATGCTCGAGTTCGCCGAGCGGCTGCGGCGGCAAGGGATTCCCGTACGCGAAATCAGCGTGGGATCGACACCCGCGATGGCGGCGGCCGAGCGGCTGGACGGCGTGACGGAAGCGCGGCCGGGCAACTATGTGTTTTACGACCGGACGATGGTGCTGATCGGCTGCTGCGCCCCCGAGGACGTCGGGGTGAGCGTGCTGGCGTCGGTGGTGTCGCATCAACCCGGAGCCGCGCATTTCATCGTGAACGCCGGCGCGCTCGAGTTGTCGAAGGACCCCGGCCCCGCGCACGTGGGGCCGGCGGCGATGGGCGCGGTGCGCGGGGCCCCGGAGTTGACGGTCGCCACGCTGACGCAGGAGCACGGCCTGATTCGGGCCGAGTCGGCGGAGGTCGTGGACGGCCGTTTCAAGGTGGGCGAGCGCCTCGAGATCATCCCCAACCATTCTTGCCTCAGCGTGCCGCATTTCGACGAGTACCACGTGGTGCGTGACGGGCGGGTCGTGGACCGCTGGAAGATCGAACGGGGCAGGTAGCGGCATGTGACCCTGACGCGTGTGAGCGTCGTCATCGAGCCCACGGCCACCGTCGCTTCTCTTCCTTGTGACTACTCTTGCGTGACGAGCTCACATGAAGATCTTCATCCGTAATCTCGTGCTGTGCGCGCTACCGCTCATGTTTGCGATGGGGGCGGGCTATGGCTTCACGAGGATCCAAGGGTCCTGCGGCGCCATGGTGGGCGCGCTGTTCGCCGCCAAGTGCGCCGGGCGGCAGCGCCAGTACCAGGCGAGGTTTCAGCTGGCTGGGGCGGGCTTCGGCATCGTGCTCGCGGCCACCCTGGGCACCTGGCTGGAACATCGCGGGCGGCGCGCCGTACAACGGACAACTTCTGCCGTACAACGGACACCTCTTGAAGGAGAGCCGTCATGAAGCGCATCGGGGCGATCGTGGCGTTGTCGCTGCTCGCCGGTGGGGGTCTCGCCGCGCAGGACACGACCAAGGCAGCAGCGGCGCCCGCTCAGCCGGCCGCCGCCAGCGTCAGCGTCGATGAAGCAGTGGTCGCGAAGAACGTGGTCGACCGAGTGGCACAGGACACGGGATCGGTGTTTCCCGTGGACGTGGGCCAGCTCGTCCTGTGGACCAAGGTGAGCGGGGCCGGCGGAATAGCGATCCACCACGTGTGGTTCCACGGGGACACACAGGTGGGCGACGTCGAGCTGCAGGTGGGCGGCTCACCGTGGCGCACCTGGAGTCGAAAGTCTGTGCCGGCGGACTGGACCGGGCCGTGGCACGTCGAGGTGAGGGACGCGGCGGGGACCGTGCTGAAGCGGATCGACTTCACGGTCGGGCAGTAACCGTCACCTCACCGTAGCGTCATCCACGCCGCGAGCGCGGCCGTCTTCTCGTCGGCGCGCCAGGGGCCGTCGATCGCGCGCCCCAGCTCCTGCACCGCGCGCTTCACCTGGGATTCCGAGCGGCGCAGCGCCGTCGCCCCCTCCGGATATGCCTCGCGCTCGACCAGCACCGAGGCCCGGAGGCCGAACGATCGACACGCCCGCTCGAGCACCGTGCGGAACAACCGGCCCTCGAGGGCGTGCGCCCGGATGTGGTCGTTGGCGATGCGCGCCGGATCGATGTCGCTTCCGACGACGAGCGCGACACGACGCACCGCGTGGCCGGTTCTCCGATACTCCTGCAACAGCCGCCGCACCGACCGGCGCGTGATCCGCGCCACCACGCTCCGCAGGCGCCGCTCGAGCTTCGCCCCGTGCGCCGGCGCCGCACCCATCACCGCGTGGTACGGCTGGCGGGAGGTGGGAACCGCGGGGTCGCTCAACTCGATCACACGCCGGTCGGCCACGTGCGGGGCCCGCGCCGGGCCTACCAGCAGAACCGCCGTGGCCCAGCCGGATTTGACGCGGAATCCAACCGCCGCCTGCGCGCTCATGCACTGCTTCAGGGCGCCGGGGGGGACCGCCGGCCGAGCCGCTGCGCAAACAACCAGCGCCACAGCTCGGGCTCATTGTACGCCGATTCCCAGGAGTTGTGTCCCACTCCCGCGTACTCGGTGTACCGCACGTCGCCGCCCGCCCGGCGCAGCGCCTGCGCCATGCTGCGCGACTCGCTGACCGGGACCGCGCCATCCGCGTCACCGTGGAACAGCCATACGGGCGTGTCCACGAGTCGCGCAGCCACGTAGGCGTAGGGATCGGCCGCGTCGGCGGGAACGCCGGCCACGCGGATGCTCGCGAGAGCTCTCGGCGACCGGATGCCCCCGCAGATCGGCACCAGCGCAGCGAACCGGCCGGCGTGCTCGAGGGCCAGTTGCCACGTGCCGTAGCCACCCATCGAGAGGCCGGTGAGATAGACGCGCGCGGAGTCGCCGCGGAACTCGTGCAGCGCGGCGTCCAGGGCCTGCATCGCGGCGCGCGCCGGCGCGCCGCTCCACACGCTATCGCGCGGCGCCTGTGGCAGCACCACGACCGCCGGGAACGACTCGGCCCGGCCCTTCACGACGGGTCCGAGCCCCACCATGGTCTGCAGGTCGCCGTCCGCCCCGCGCTCGCCGGCGCCGTGCAGGTACAGGATGACGGGTAGGCGCCCGCCGCGCTCGGCGTGGCGCGGCACGAACACCTGGTAGCGGTACGTCGCGCCGTCCACGGTGGTGGTCCGCACCACGAACCCGGCCGGCGCCGGCGTGGGGCCCTCGCGCGCGACGCCGTGGCACGCGAAGCTCGCGAGGCCGGCGAGCAGCAGGCCGGCGGCCTTCACGCCTTGCGCTGCCTCGCTTTGTCCTGCTGTTCACCACCCCCTACGGCGATCACCCGGTCGCGGCCCCCCGACTTCGCCTGATACATCGCGGCGTCGGCGCTGGCGATCAGCGTTTCCGGCGTGTCGCCGTGCGCCGGACACTCCGCCACGCCGATGGAGAGCGACATCCGCCCCTCACCGAACGTCTCACCCGCCACGCGGGCTCGAATACGCTCCGCCACCAGCGCGGCCGTGGTGACCGTCGTCTCGAGCAGAACCACCAGGAATTCCTCCCCGCCATAGCGCGCCACGCAATCTACCGCGCGCGTCGTCTTGCGCAGGATGTCCGCAATCTTCGTCAGCGCCGCGTCGCCCGCGATGTGCCCATGCGTGTCGTTGTATTGCTTGAAGTGGTCGACGTCCGCCAGCAACACCGAAAACGGGCGCCTGAGCCGGCGCGAGCGCTGCGCTTCGCTCGACAGCGTTTCCATGAGGTGTCGCCGGTTGTACAAGCCGGTGAGGGCGTCCGTGACAGAGAGCCGCTCCAGCTCCGCCTGGCTCTCGCGTTCCCGCAGGCGGGAGACCAGGGACCGAGAGATCCCCGGCGGCCACGCGCGCCGCGGCTTTGGTGAGACGCCCGAGCGGCCGGACGATCAAGATGCCCAGGCCGCCGGCCATCAAGCCCACGCCCGCGAGCAGCGCGAGGAGGATCACTCCGGGACTGCCGCTCGACCGCACCACCTGGCGCTGGGTCTCCTCCCGCGGCAGCTCGGCGACCGCCGCCAAATGCAGCGGGGGCACGCGCCGCAGCGTGCCGACGACCTCCCGCCCGTCGGCGCGCTTGTACACCACGCTCGTGCCTTCCTTGTCGAACAGCGCCTGCGTGGTGGTCTTGAGGAGCCGCGTCCGCATCACCTCCGCGGAGCTGACGCGTGATCTCATGACCAGCTTGCCCTCGTCCGTCACGAGATAGACGTCGCCCGGCTCGCTCGGGCTGAGCCGCTGCAGGATGTCCGCGACGGAGCGGAGGCTCAACTTTGCGATGAACGCGCCGAGGAACCGCCCATCCGTCTGGCGGATCGGCACGGCGAGGACGATCGCGGGTTTGCCGATGCCGGCATCCCAGTACGCCTCGCCCACGAGCGCGTCACCCGTCTGGAGGCCGTTCAGCCTCTCCAGGGTCAGCTGCATGCCGGCGGTGCGACCGGCACTGCTCGCGACCGCTCGCCCGCGGGCGTCGAGGACCAGCAGTGCCTCGCAGCCGGTACAACGCTCGCGAACCGAGTTCAGGTAATCGCGCAGCCGGCCGACCGCCTGGGCGCCGGCGCTTCCCGGCCGCATCCTGGCGAGGTTCTCCGCCACCACGTAGGAGCTCGCGGCCGTTCGCTGATCGGACAGCCGTTCGGTGAGCCAGTCGTTGAGCTGCCGCGCCGTCTCGGAGCTCACGCTGCGGAGCTCTGGACCGATGGTGTCGTCAACCGGCTGCGGATTGCGCCGGTACGAGGCCAACGTCACGACCGCCGGCAGCAGCAGCGCCAGGACGGCGAACGCCAGGACTTTGCTCCTCGACGAATCGAGGTGCAGCGCATTGAGCGGACGGGCGACGCGTTCTTCCCAGAAGGTCACGGGCAATTACCTCGAGGACTCCGCGAAGAGCGACCGGCGGGCATCGGGCAGACACGCCACCGATGCGCAACACAAAACTGGGGCGGGAGGACTCGAACCTCCAACTTCCCGGTTAACAGCCGGGCGGTCTGCCAGTTGACCTACACCCCAATGCCACCGCAACCACCCCACACACCGTGAACAGCCCCTAGGACCTAGACGCACAGACGCACAGCGGTTAACAGGAGTGAGGGGCCAGGAAAACTTGCGCCCCCGAGAGCCGGGGGCGCGTTCACGAACCTGCTGTGACGCTACGCCGCCCGGCCGGCATTCAGACTCCGGTTGCGGTTCGAGCCGGGAACGGCGAACGTCAACATGGGCCAAGAGTACTATCGCCCGGTGCCGCAAGCAAGGGACCCGATGCCCCCGGTCATCACACCCGCCACGCACGCCGACTTCCCCGCGATCGTCGGGCTGCTGGAACGGAACGCGCTGCCGCGCGCCGGGCTCGAGCAGCAAGTCACGACCATGCTCGTCGCAAAAGAGGGCGAGCAGCTCGTCGGCACGGCCGCGCTGGAGGTGTACGGCGCGGCCGCCCTGCTGCGCTCCGTCGCGGTGGCCGCCGAGCGGCGCGGCCAGGGGCTCGGGCAGACCCTCACCGCCGCGGCGCTGGACCTCGCCAAGCGGCGAGGCGTCCGGACCGTCTATCTCCTCACCGAGACCGCCGCGGCATTCTTTCCCAAGCTCGGGTTTCGGCCGATCGCCCGCTCGGAAGTGGTGCAGGCGGTGCTCGAGTCCCCGGAGTTCACCACCGCATGCCCGGCGAGTGCGGTGGTGATGGCGCGGTCGCTCAGGTGACCGATTTCGCCCGCCTCGCCCGCTCCGACTGGCTCAGTCTGGCGGACGCCTTCTACCGGCACCTCGATGCGACCTTCGCGCATCTGTCGCCGGCGGCCTGGGAGCGCCCCACCCCCTACCTCGGCTGGCGCGCGCGCGACGTGCTCGCCCACATGACGAGCGCGATGCCCGTGAATTTTCGCCAGGTGCTCGACCGCGCGCTCGCCGACAACCCCGCGGCCCCGCCGGAGTTCGACACCTTCACCCGGAACGCCCGCGAGGTCCGGCGACGCCGCGCCACGCCGATCCGTACCCTGCTGGACGAATTTCACCGCGAGCTCGACGCGCTCATGGCAACCTACCGCAGGATGAGCGACGCCGAGTGGGAGAAACCGGCCTGGTTTTTCGTGGGACGCGTCCGCGTGCGGACGCTGTTTCTCGTGCAGTTCGCGGACAACGTGTTTCACGAACGCGACCTGTTGGCGTCGCACGGCGCCTGGCGCAGGCTCGACCCGGAATTCGCCGCGCCGCTGGTGGACTGGTTCCTGCGTGAGTACCGGCCGGCGACCTTTCGCCTCGACCGCTCGGACGGCCTGCGCGCCACGATGCGCTACCGACTCGCGGGCCCCGCGGGAGGGGAGTGGTGCCTCACCGTGGCCGACGGGACCTGCCGAGTGGACCGCGGCGAGGGCGGGACGGCCCGGCCCGATGTTACCCTCGAGGCCGACGCCGAGGAGCTGGTCGTGGCCGCGCAGGCCCGCGCCGCGCCGTGGGTGGGCCGAATCGCCCGCATGGTCGATTGGGTGCGCGGCCCGGGTCGCGCCGAAGACGTCGCCGCGGCGATCACCGGCGCGGTGAGCCTCGGCTGGGCCCTCGCGCGCCGGCGGATCCGCGTGAGCGGTGACCGGCTGATCGCGAGCCGCCTGAACCGCGCATTCTGGCACTTCTGGGAGCGGACGGCGATGACGCGGAGCAATATCGCGAAAGGCTAGTCAGACAGTCACGCGCGCGTCGATCCAGGCGCCGTTCTTCGCGTGTGACTCCACGGCCGCGGCGATGAATCTGACGCCGCGGGCGCCGTCTTCGACGGTCGGGACCAGCAGCGCCCGGGGATCAGGAGCGTGCTTGGCGCGCCGCGCCCGGATCTGCTCGGCGAGATCCCGATAAAGATTGGCAAACCCCTCGAGATAGCCCTCGGGGTGGCCGGCCGGAATGCGGGTCGCGTGCGCCGCAGCCGCACCGAGGCGGGGCCCGCCGCGCGACAAGGTTTGCGGCGGCCCGCCCACCAGCGAGAGCCGCAGCTGGTTGGGGTGCTCCTGGCTCCACTCCAGGCCGGCCTTGTCGCCGTACACGCGCAGCCGCAAGCCGTTCTCGTTCCCGGGCGCCACCTGACTCGCCCACAGCATGCCGCGTGCGCCGCTCTCGTAGCGCAGCAGGATGTGGGCGTTGTCATCGAGCCTGCGACCCTCGACGAAGCGGCCCAGGTCCGCCGCCAGCTCGCGGGCGTGCAGTCCCGTGACGAAGCCGGCGAGATGGTAGGCGTGGGTGCCGATGTCGCCGAGGCAGCCGCCGGGGCCCGCACGCGCCGGATCGACCCGCCAGCCGGCTTGTTTGTGCCCGGTGTCTTCCAGCTTGCTCGACAACCAGTCCTGGACGTACTCCGCCTGGACGACGCGGACGGTGCCCAGCTCGCCGGCGGCCACCATCTCCCGCGCCTGCCGCACCAGCGGATAGCCCGTGTAGTTGTGCGTGAGGCCGAAGACGAGGCCGCTGCGCCGCACGGCCTGCACCAGGTCGAGCGCATCCTCCACGGTCGTGGTCATCGGCTTGTCACAGATCACGTCGATGCCCCGGTCGAGAAAGGCGCGGGCGATGGCGTGGTGACTATCGTTCGGGGTGACGATGCTGACGACCTCGACGCCGTCGGACCGCTTTGATTCGGCCGCCGCCATCTGGGCGAAGCTCGTGTACACCCGGTCCGGTGCGAGCGCGAGATCGGCGCCTGAGTCCCGGGCGCGCTGGGCGTCGGACGACAGGGCGCCCGCAACGAGCTCGAATTGTCCGTCCAGACGGGCGCACAGGCGGTGCACGGCTCCGATGAACGCACCGCGCCCGCCCCCGACCATGCCGAGCCGCAGCGGGCGAGACGTGCGCGCGTCCGATGTCGCGTCGACCATGGTCGGCTCCCCCGTCAGGCGACGCCGAGCATGCGGCGATTGGCAGCCACGTCGGCGCCGGCACCGGCGAAGTCGTCGAACGCTTTTTCGGTGACGCGGATGATGTGGTCGGCGATGAACTTCGCCCCTTCGCGAGCGCCGTCCTCGGGGTGCTTGAGACAGCATTCCCACTCCAGCACCGCCCAGCCGGGATAATCGTACTGGGCGAGCTTGGAGAAGATCGCCTTGAAGTTCACCTGGCCGTCGCCCAGCGAGCGGAAGCGTCCGGCCCGATCGATCCACGGCTGGAATCCACCATACACGCCCTGGCGGCCGGTCGGGTTGAACTCGGCGTCCTTGACGTGGAACATGCGGATCCGCTCGTGATACAGGTCGATATACTCGAGATAGTCGAGCTGCTGCAGCACGAAATGGCTGGGATCGTACAGGAGATTGCAGCGCTTGTGCCCGCCGACGCGATCGAGAAACATCTCGAACGTCACGCCGTCGTGCAGATCCTCACCGGGATGGATCTCGAAGCAGAGGTTGACGCCTGCTTCGTCGAACGCGTCGAGAATCGGCCGCCAGCGCCGCGCCAGCTCGTCGAACGCCGTCTCGACCAGACCCGCCGGTCGCTGGGGCCAAGGATAGAGATACGGCCATGCCAGCGCGCCGGAGAACGTCGCATGCTCGGTTAGCCCAAGCCGGCGCGACGCACGCGCCGCCAGCTTGAGCTGCTCGACCGCCCAGGCGGTACGTGCCTGTGGCTTGCCGCGCACCTCTTGAGCCGCGAATCCGTCGAACGCCGTGTCGTAGGCGGGATGCACGGCGACCAGCTGGCCCTGCAGATGCGTCGACAGCTCCGTCACCTGAAGGCCGCCCTCGGCCAGGACGCCGCGAACGTCGTCGCAGTACGTCTGGCTCTCGGCCGCCTTCTCGAGGTCGAACAGCCGTCGGTCCCAGCTGGGAATCTGTACTCCCTTGAAACCCAGCCGGGCAGCCCATGCGGCGATCGCCGCCAGGCTGTTGAACGGCGGCGCATCGCCGGCGAACTGCGCCAGGAAAACGGCCGGCCCTTTGATCGCCCTCATGGCGTGTCCTCCCTAGTATCGCATGCCGCTCTTGTCGGCGAACGCCTTCATCGCCGCCTCCTGCTCCGGCGTGAGGCGTTCGGGGATATCCACGTGCACCTCGACGTACTGATCGCCGCGCCGGCCGTTCTTCTCGATCCCCTGCCCCACGATGCGGAACTTCTGCCCGGGCTTGGTCCCCGGCGGGATCTTGAGGACGACGCGGCGTCCATCGAGTGTCTTGACCTTGATCTTGGAGCCGAGCAGCGCCTGCGCGAGGTTCACCGGCACGGTGCACACGATGTCCAGCCCCTCGCGCCGGAAGAACCGGTCGGGCTCGACCTGCAGCATCACGACGACGTCGCCTTTCCCCTTCGTCCCTTGCCCACGGAGACGCAACTTCGTGCCGTCCTCGGTGCCCGCGGGTACCGTGAGCACCAGGCGCTTCTCGACCCGCACCTCGCCGCTGCCGCCGCAGGTGCGGCACCGCTCCGAAGGCACCCGGCCTCTGCCACGGCACACCGGACACGGGCGATTCACGGCGAAGCCGCCCTGCCCGAACGAAATCACCCCACGCCCCCGGCACTCCGGGCAGGTGGACAGCGTGGCGCCCGGCGCCGCGCCGCTGCCGCTGCAGGTGGGACACACTTCCGCCATCGGCAGCGTCACCGGCACCTTACCTCCCAGCGCCGCGACGCGGAACGGGATCGTGACCGTGGTCTCGATCTCGTCCTCGTCGTCCGCGCGTCCCCCGCCCTCCGCACTACGCCGGCCGAAGATGCTCGAGAACAGGTCTCCCAACCCGCCGAACGAGCCGAGATCCGACAGATCGAAATCGACTCCGGAGCCTTGCGCCCCGGCCCCCGTGCCCCGCGCCCCGCCCGCTCCCGCATACGCGCCGTAGCGGCGCACCTGGTCGTAGCGCTTGCGCTTCGCGGGATCGCTCAGCACGTCCTGCGCTTCGTTGATCTCCTTGAAGCGCTCGGCCGCCTGAGCGTTGTTGGGATTGCGATCGGGATGGTATTGCTTGGCGAGCCGCCGAAACGCCTTCTTGATCTCATCCACCGTCGCCGTCTCAGGGACCCCGAGGACCTGGTAATAGTCCTTCGCCGCGGCCATCAGCCGCTCTCACCCCGCGGGCGCGGCGACTGCGCACCGCCGTCCTGCGGTCGTCCCTCCTGCCAGGTCAGCACCGTCACGCGCGCCGGTCGGATCAGCGCCCCGCTCAGCTGATAGCCCGGCTGCAGTACGGCACCGACGGTGTGGTCCTTCGCCGGATGGTCCGCGGGACCCGTCGTCACCGCCTCGTGCAGGTTGGGATCGAACGGCACGCCGATCTGGTCGATCCGGGTCACGCCGATTGCCTCGAGCTCCTTCCAGAGCTTGCGCTCCACCATCTCGACCCCGTCATGGATCGTTTTCGCATCGGTTTGGCCGGGATCGACGTGCGCGAAGCGGGCGAGATCGTCCAGCGCGTCTACCAGGCGATGCAGCAGGTCCGCCTGCGCCCTGGCCCACAACTCGGTCCGCTCCTTCTGGGTGCGCTTGCGGAAGTTGTCGTATTCGGCCGCCAGCCGCAGATGACGGTCTTTCAGCTCGGCGAGCTGCGCCTCGAGACGCGCCACCGCCTCTTCGGGCGGCTCGAGCAGAGCCCCCCCACCCGCGCTCGCGGCCGTCGGGTCCGGCACGGTCGGCTCGGCACCGTCCGCCGGGTCGACGGGCTGGCGTTGTTCGTCATAGTGCTTCATAGCTCGTCGCTTCACCAAGCAATCGGCGTGCCGATCAGCGCGCGTCGTTCTGGCGGAGTCGGTCCCGGTAACCGGCGGTTTATCACCATTGTTCAAGAAGCTAGCTGTCAGAACGGCACGGGTAAACTCGGGCTGCGCGCCCGCACTCAGGGAGCTACGAGCGGTCGAGCTGCGCGTCGACGAATCCCAGGATATCTCCGACGGCCCGCTCCCGCTGCGGGTCGTGCAGGATTTCGTGATACATCTCCGGGTACCAGCGCACCTCGGCTGCGCCCGTGAGGCCATCCGCGAAGGCGCGACCGAGGTGCGCGTCCACGACGCGGTCTTCACCCGCGAGCAGGAACAGGAGCGGGCTTTCGATCCGCTGGGCGTCGGCCACGACGGCCCCCTGCGCCCACCTGATCTCACGCCACGCGCCCGGTGAAATCACCTCGTAGACGGCTGGATCCTCGCTGTACGCTTTGTTCACCGCCGGATCGCGGCTGAGCTGCTCGGGATCGAGGTGCAGCGGCATGGAGAGCGTCGGCCACAAGTCCTGTAATACCCGCCCCGCCACCCGCGTCCACGCGGGCGCCTTGAACGCGGGTCCGAGCCACGGGCAGCAGACCACGGCAGCGGCGATCGGATCGCTCGGTTGGGTCTCGAGGTAGCGCAGCGTCACGAGCCCGCCAAATCCCAAGCCGAGCAAGAGCTGGCGCCCCTCGGTGCGGAGCCGCACGGCGCGCCGGAACGCCTGCAGGTCGCCGAGCAGCTGGCTGAACCGCGACAGGTAGCCCGGGCGGCCGCCGGAGCGCCCGTGGCCGCGCTGGTCCAGCAGATACGCGGCGAGATCCGCGTCCCGCAGGCGTTCGCCCACCTCACGCCAGCGGCCCGCGTGGTCCGCCCAGCCGTGCAGCAGCAGCACGGCGGCGCGCGGTCGCGGCGGCTCATACGCGTCGTACACGAGCTGGGTGCCGTCGGGCGCGGCGAGGGTCGGCATCAGGCGCGGGCCAGGAGCCGGCGCAGCAGGTCGAGCGCCGCCTGAGCGCCGCGCCGGCGCACCTCCTCGCGGTCACCCGGGAACACGCGTTTCACCGCGCGGGTGTCGGTATCGACGCGCGCGGCGAGCCACACGGTCCCCACCGGCTTCTCCGGCGTGCCGCCTCCCGGTCCCGCGATCCCGGTGACGGCGATGCTCGCCTCGGTCGAGAAGAGCCGCTGGGCGCCTTCCGCCATCGCGCGCACGGTCTCCTCCGAAACGGACCCGTGCGCTTGCAGCGTTTCGAGCGGCACTCTGAGGGCGGCAGTCTTGATGACGTCGGCGTAGGCGACCACCCCGCCGATGAACGTGTCGGAGGCCCCCGGAATGTTGGTGATGCGCTCCGCGACCATGCCTCCCGTGCACGACTCGGCGACGCCCAGCCGCTGGCGTTTGCGCCGCAACGCCTCCAGAACCACGGCGGCGAGATCGGCCCCGTCGTCGCCGTACCAGTGCTCGCCCGCGAGCTGCTGCAACCGCCCGGCCGCGGTCGCGAGCCGCGTCTCGGCGTCGCCCTGCTCGAGGCTCCACGCGGTGAGCCGCAGGTCCACCCCGTCCGTCGACGGCAAATAGGCGAGCGTGAGCGGCGCGATCTCCGTTTCGATCGCTCCCAACCGCTCGGCCAGCGCCGACTCGGGCACGCCGGTGGTGCGCACGGTGCGCGACAACACGACCCGCGGCCGGGCTCCGGGCGAGTCGCGGCGCACCAGCCGCGGCAGCACTTCCTCCACCAGCAGCCCTCGCATCTCGCGCGGCACGCCGGGGAGCAGCACGGCGACCCGGCCGCGCGCGTCCTCAATCCACAGCCCCGGCGCGGTGCCGCGCGGATTGGGCAGGATGGTCGCCCCCTCGGGCACTTCCGCCTGGGTGCGGTTGACGGCGGGCATCGGTCGTCCCAACCGCTGGAATCGGGCGGCGATCCCCGCCAGCAGCCCCTCGTCCAGCACCAGCCGCTTGCCGAACAGCTCCGCGACGACGGTCTTCGTCATGTCGTCGCGCGTGGGGCCAAGACCGCCGGTCGTCACCAAGCAACCAGTGCGTTCCAGCGCCTCGGCCACGGCCGCGCGGATCGCGTCCGGCCGATCGGCGACTGTGACGCGGCGGGTGATCTCGGCACCCGCCGCGGCCAGGGCGCGGCCCAGCTCGGCGGCGTTCGAGTCCACGGTGTACCCGAGCAGCAGCTCCGTGCCGATGGTGACGATTTCGAGCTTCACCCGCCGCCTTTGAGCAGCGCGCGATAGCGGTAGAGGTACACGCCGAGCGAGTACACCGTGAGCAGGATGGCTCCCGCCAGGGTGACGGCCACGACGGCTCCATGGAACTTGTCCCAGAAGTTGCGGAACCAGCCCGCGAAGGGATGGGCGGCCAGCGCGTCCTTCCAGGCGAACCAGAACAGCGTGGCCCCGATGAACACGTTCTGGACCACGGCCTTCAGCTTGCCCGCGCCCATCGCCGGGATGACCACGCCGCGCCGCCTGGCAAAGAAGCGGAACGCCGTCATGAGGAGCTCGCGGCCGACGAGCAGCAGCGCCACCCACACCGGGAAGCTGCCCCACCAGGGGATGCGGTAGTCGACCAGGATGGTGGGGTGGCGGGTGAGCCAGAAGATCGGGATCAACGTGG
>WNGI01012878.1_pt1 | contig 15261 bp, 13 predicted proteins | sample 5400621 | NCBI WGS metagenome assembly WNGI01 (sample SAMN13153374, study PRJNA577476) | soil metagenome | isolation source: 20 cm soil or saprolite under Garry oak tree replicate 1 | place: USA:California | collected 2016-06-15 | reverse complement strand
GCTACCTCTCGCTCGACCGGCCGTCGGGCACGCTGTCGGGCGGCGAGGCGCAGCGCACCAAGATGATCCGCCACCTCGGCTCCTCGCTCACCGACGTCACCTACGTCTTCGACGAGCCCACCATCGGCCTGCACCCCCACGACATCCAGCGGATGAACGACCTGCTGCTGCGGCTGCGCGACAAGGGCAACACGGTGCTCGTCGTCGAGCACAAGCCGGAGGCGATCGCGATCGCCGACCACGTCGTCGACCTTGGCCCCGGCGCCGGTACGGCGGGCGGCACCGTCTGCTTCGAGGGCACCGTCGAGGGGCTGCGGGCCAGCGGCACCCTCACCGGCCACCATCTCGACGACCGGGCCGCCCTCAAGGAGACGGTGCGGACGCCCACCGGCACGCTGGAGATCCGCGGCGCGACGGCGCACAACCTGCGCGACGTCGACGTCGACATCCCGCTCGGGGTGCTTGTCGTCGTCACCGGCGTCGCCGGCTCCGGCAAGAGCTCGCTCGTGCACGGGTCGATCCCCGCCGGCGCGGGTGTGGTGTCGATCGACCAGGGCGCGATCCGCGGCTCGCGACGGAGCAACCCGGCGACGTACACCGGACTGCTCGACCCGATCCGCAAGGCGTTCGCGAAGGCCAACGGCGTGAAACCGGCGCTGTTCAGCGCCAACTCCGAGGGCGCCTGCCCGGCCTGCAACGGCGCCGGGGTCATCTACACCGACCTGGCCGTGATGGCCGGCGTGGCTACCACCTGCGAGACCTGCGAGGGGAGGCGCTTCCAGGCCGAGGTGCTGACGTACACGTTCGGTGGCAAGGACATCAGCGAGGTGCTCGCCATGCCGGTCGCCGAGGCCGCGGAGTTCTTCGGAGACGGCGAGGCCAAGACTCCGGCCGCGCACGCAATCCTGGCCCGGTTGGCCGACGTAGGACTCGGTTATGTCAGCCTGGGCCAGCCGCTCACGACGCTGTCCGGCGGCGAGCGGCAGCGGCTCAAACTGGCCACCCAGATGGCCGAGAAGGGCGACGTCTACGTCCTGGACGAGCCGACCACGGGCCTCCACCTCGCCGACGTCCAGCACCTGCTCGGCCTGCTGGACCGGCTCGTCGATTCCGGCAAATCGGTCATCGTCATCGCCCATCACCAGGCGGTCATGGCGCACGCCGACTGGATCATCGACCTCGGCCCGGGTGCCGGCCACGATGGTGGCCGGATCATCTTCGAGGGCACACCCGCCGACCTCGTCGCGGCCGGCTCAACCCTCACGGGCAAGCACCTCGCGGCCTACGTCGCCACTTGAGAGAGCCCCGCGTGGACGCCGCGGGACGCGTCCTCATCTTGTACGCCGATAATCGACATTATGTAAAGCTAGCTCATCCTGGCGCCCATCGAGGCTGTACGGACGGCAAGGGATCGGCAGTGCCGACGCTCCCCCCGCTCGCGGCGTCCAGAAGCGGAGGTCACCGGAACAGGTCGGCTGCGAACAACGCGTAGACGGCGGCGACGCGTTGCAGGGCAGCTTCCTCGACGTACTCGCCAGGGCCATGGGAGACCTCGAAGCGGCCGGCACCGAATCCGAAGGCCGGGATGCCGAGCTCGGAGTACCAGCGCGTGTCGAGGCATCCGGCGCAGAGCTCGAACCTGGCCGGCGCGCCGGTGACGTCGGCTACGCAGTCCGCGAGCAGTTCGGCAGCGGGGTCGGTCAGCGCCGTGTCCGCGGGCGGGGCGACCTGGGTGACCTGGATCGACACGTCAGCGCCTGCATCCATTGCGGCGGCGTTGATCAGCGCGGTGACGCGGGCGAGTTCGGTGTCGATGTCCTCTTCCGGGTTGAACCGGCCGTCGACGGTGAAGAAGGTCCGTCCCGGGACGACGTTGAAGTTCGATCCGCCGCCGGACCGGCCACCGACGACGACCATCGAGCCCCGGGCTTCGCCATCACCGACCGGGTACGCGGTATGCCGTTCGCTCATCTGCCGGGCGTAGGCCTCGAGCGGGCCGGCAACTTTGAGCATGTGCAGAAACGAGTTCACTCCCTTGACCGCCTGCCCGACGTGGACGGGGCGGCCGTGGACGTCGACGCGCATCGACAGTGCGCCCTTGGCTGCGTTCCAGATGACCTCGCCGCTCTGCTCGGCGGTCAGCATGGCGAGCGCGGCCGGATCGATCAGGTCGTGCTCACGCAGGTACCCGGATCCGACCGTGCTGCCGGTCTCTTCGTCGCACACCAGATTGATCACGATGCGCCCGTCGCCGAGCAGGCCGAGCGCCTTCGCCGCGGCGGCGCCGTACAGCATGCTGACGATGCCGCCCTTCATGTCAGCGCTCCCCCGCCCGATGATCTTTCCGTCACGGCGTTCGGCCTTGAACTGGGCGCGGTCCTGCACGGGGACGACGTCGAAGTGGCCGTGAAAGTAGGCGAGCTTGACGCCGTTGCCGACCGAACCGCGCACGATCCGCGGGTCCTCGATGGTGCCGGTCGGCTCGATCTCGATGATCTCGGGATCGAGTCCGAGCCGTTCCATCTCTGCACGCAGGATCTCGGCGCACTCGGCCAAGCCACGCCCGGGCGGGTTCTCCGTCTCGCAGGCCACGAGCCGGATCAGCACCTCCGCCATCTCGTCGGCGCGTTCGTCGATCCAGGCTTGCACCTGCTGGGCGCGATCGGTGATTGCCGAATCCTTCCTCGAGAGCTCCGATCGAAGACTATTGCGATCTGGCCAGAACATGCTTCCAACTATTGCTCGACAGGAGGCGCCGCCGTGGAAGAGTTGCGGGCATGGACGCGATCGACCGGAAGATCCTTGCCGAACTTCAGGAAGACGGCCGGCTCAGCGTCACCGATCTGTCGGCCAAGGTCGGGCTCAGCCTGTCACCGTGCCACCGGCGCCTGCGCGAGCTCGAACGTGCCGAGGTCATCACCGGCTACCGCGCCGTCGTCGATCCCGAGTCCGTCGGCCTCGCGTTCGAGGCGCTTGTCTTCGTCACCATGCGCCAGGAGGACCGCGACACCCTCCTTGCCTTCGAGCAAGCCGTGGCGCGCATCCCGAACGTCCTCCGGGCGCAGCGGCTGTTCGGCGACCCGGACTACCTCCTGCGCATAGTCACCGCGGATCTGGCCGCGTACGCCGCATTGGAGGACGACACGCTCGCCGCCTTGCCGGGCGTTCAGCGCCTCACGTCCACGCTCGTGATGAAACATGTCGTGAGCGACCGGCCGTTGCCGATCACGACGTGATGAACGACCAGGTGCCCGACCCAACCCGGTACTTCGCGTAACCGTCAGCGTTGCCAACGAACGTCGCACCGTGCGGCGCAGTCGCGGACGTCGCTCCCGTCGCCGCGAGCGGCACGTATACCGTCGCCGTGGAATTGCCCGGCACCGCAACGGTCAGCTGCAGCGAGACGCCGGTCCGAGTCCAGTCGGTACGGATCGGCCCGTAGGGCGACCGGTAACTCGCCGCGACGTGATCGAGCGTGCCGAGGACGGACGGCTTGATCTGCAGATCGTGGTACGCGACCGAGTCCGCCGCCTGGTCGATGCCACCGAGGTGGGTGGTGAACCACTCGTCGATCGCGCCGAGCATGAAGTGATTCTGCGACGACAGCGTGGTCGGCCCGTTCCAAGCCTCGCCGAGCGAGGTGGCGCCGTTGACGACCTGGTAGCCCCAACTCGGTGCGGTCGTCTGCGTGGCCAGGTCGTAGATCACGTCGTCGCGTCCGGCTGCGGTCAGCGCGTTCAGCACCGCGGGCAGCCCGATCTCGCCGACCGTCAGGTGGTTGCCCTGTGCCCGGATGCTCGCGATCAGGTGGTCGAGCACTGCCTGCTTGTCGTTCGCCGGCACGATGCCCATGTCCAGCGCGAACGCGTCGTCAGCCTGGGTGCCGGTGGAGTACGTGCTGCGCGCCTCGTCGAGGTACTTGGCGTTCACCGCGTCGCCGATGCGACCGGCGAGCGTCGTGTAGCTCTGCGCGTCCGCTCCCCTGCCGAGCACTGCGGCGATCTGGCTCATCGCCGAGACGATCCGGTAGTACGCGTATGTCTGGATGAGCTCTTTCGGCGTCCGCGAATCGGAGGTGATCCAGTCGCCGAAGTCGCCACCCTGCAGCAGGTACCCGATCGTCCGCGTGCCGAGGAAGTCGACGTAGTGCTGCATCGCGGCGTAGTTCTGGCGCAGGATCTGCGCGTCGCCGTACGTCTTGTACTGCAGCCACGGGCCGAGCACGAACGTCCCGCCCCAGTTGGCGTCCCCGTTGCCGTAGCGGTGATAGTCCGGCGCGATGTTCCCGATCAGCCCCTGCGACGTCTGCGCCTGCGCCATGTCGCGAACGAACATGCGGTAGTACGCGGCGATGTCGTAGTTGCGGCTCACCGAGCCGTAGACGAGGTTGGCCTGCTCGAGCCAGCCCAGCTTCTCGCGGGTCGGGCAGTCGGTGAGGATCGAGTACATGTTGGCCTGGATGGCGCGGTCGATGATCCGGTGGATGCCGTTGAGCAGGCCGTCGGACGACGCGAACGAGCCGGCTGACGCGTTGGCGGTGCGCAGCACGATCGCGCTGGCCTGATCCGCGGTCGGCGCCGAGGCGAGGCCGCGCAGTTCCAGGTAACGGAAACCGTGGTAGACGAACCGGGGGTGCCAGGTCAGCGGGCCCGTGCCGTCCAGCGTGACCGTGTCCCAGACCGGGCCGCTGCTCTCCCCCAGCTGGTTGAACGTCCGCTGGTCGGCGACGCCGTCCGGTGTCAGCTTCTCGGTCGGCAGCACGGTGACCTGCGTTCCGTCCGGGCCGTCGAGCGTGAGCTGCTCCCACCCGGCGATGTTCGTGCCGAAGTCGACGACGTACACGCCGTCCTTGGGATTGCTAATCGCGACTGGGTGCAGCACATCGACCGGAACGATCGGTGGATCGTCGTGCGCAAGCAGCTGCGTGGTCGGTGCGGGTGGTGTCGTCGGCGTCGCGGCGCGCCATCCGCTCAGGTTTGCAGCCGGCGCGTCCCAGCCGGACGGCAACCGTCGCGCGTCGTAGTCCTCGCCGCCGTACCAGTTGCTGAACGTGGTGTTGCCGAGCGTCGTGCGCCAGGAGGCGTCGGTGGCGACGGTCTGCCTGCGACCGTCCGCGTAGGTGATCTCCAGCTGGGCAAGCATCTTCGGCGGGCCGATGTCGGTGGCCAGCTTCTGGTACCGCTGCGGATGGTCGGGCGTGTTGTAGACGTCGTAGGTGCCGTTGCCCAGTTGCGCCCCGATCGCGTTGGCGCCCGGCCGCAGCAGATGCGTCACGTCATAGGTGGAGTAGACGACCTGCTGACGGTAGTCAGCGTTGGGCGGCTCCAGCACGGCCTGGCTCACCGGGTTGCCGTCGATCGTCGCGGAATAGATGCCCACGCCGGTGACGTACAGCCGCGCACTGCGCACCTGGGTGTCGACGTCGAACTGCTTGGCGAACACCGGCAGCGCCGGCGGGGCGGTGTGCAACGTCGACGGTGGCGGCAGCGTCTTGCTGACCTTCAGCACCTGCGTGAAGGCAGCGCCGTCAGACGAGATGCTGATCGTGAAGTTCTTCGGGAAGTTCGGCGTCTGGCCGAACGGGCTGACCACGTCTGATCGCGGATACAGCAACAGCCGATCGAAGTGCCGTACCTGACCGAGGTCGATCGTGATCGTGACCGGGTCGTTCAGGTTGTCCCAGCTCGTGTTCTGCGGACGGCCTGCGCTGCGGTAACCGAAGGGCGCGCTGTCGGTGGTCAGCAGGCCGTCGGTGAGGTACTGCGGGCCCCACTCCCCCGGTACGTCGACGCTGTCCGACGTGCTGACCCGGCCGCCCAGCGCAAGGTCGGTACCTGGCGCCGTCTTGTCGACGATGCCGAGCTCAGCGAGTTCGACCCGATAGTCGTTGACCGCGTCCTCCGGCTTGACCGTCGTGTCGTTGATGTCGGTGACATTGATCCGTACGTAGCGAGCGTCGTGCGCGCTCGGCAGATCCTGGATCGCCGGATGCACCCGGTCGGTCAGCCAGTCCTGATTGCTGATCCAGTTCGCCGACCAGTCCGACGGGCTCAGCAAGGCCATCTCCCAGAACGCCGGGCGACTCCACGGCGACGCCATGCCGTCGGCGTCCCAGACGCGCACCTGCCACCAGATGCGTTGCCGCGACCTGAGCTTCGCCCCCGCGTAGTTCACTCCTGACGATTCGGCGGAGCTGACCTTTCCCGAATCCCACAGGTCCGGACCGCCGAGCGCGTCCGCGCTGCCTGCCGCCCGAATCTGGTACGCGCTCTGGACGACGTCGCGTGCTGCGCCCAGCTGCCAGCTCAGCTGCGGCGTCGCGTCGTCGATGCCCAGCGGGTCGGTCAGGTAGTCGGCCTGCAGGTGATCGACCGTCGGGGCGCTGCTCGCCTCGGCCGTACTCGACGTCGACAGCGCGACGACGTCGACCGCCATCGTCAACAAGGCGGCCGCCGCAACGCGCTGGAGCCGGAATTTGGACGGCATGTCGGTCTCCCCCGGGAAGGGTGGTTATGAATCGTTTTAACCGTCCTCGTGGTCGTGCCGACCAGGCAAGGACAGCGCGGCAACTTGACCGATTTCGGCCGCGGGCCCCGGGGGCTATACGTGCCGCGTGACGCGCAGCAGGTACTCCTTGCGGTTGAGCGGGTCATGGTCCGTGCGGGACCGGCTCGGGATCGCCCCACGGATCGGTGCGTAGTGGTCGAACGCGGATTCCAGCACGCCCTCGCCGCGAGTCAGCCCCGGCAGTTGCTGCTCCAGACCGTGCACCTGCGCCGCCGGGATCTCCCCCTGGACCAGGTACGCCGAACCGCGCATCGCCTGCGTCTGCGGAATGGCGCGCAGCCGGACGAGCGCAGGCAACACCGTCCCGAACGTGTCGTCCGGGATCTCGAGCGTGAACCGGTGCATCGGTTCGTGCACCAAGGTGCCGGCCTGCCTCAGCGCACTCATCAGGACCAGCGGTGTCAGGCCGCGGAAATCGGCACCGGTGCTCGACATGCTCTTGTCGAACGTCGCATGCATGTGGCTCTGCCGGGGGGCATAGCCGGAATGCGTCATGATGACCCGGCAGTCGAGCACCTGCCATCCGTAGATCCCCTGGTGCAACGTTTCTTCGACGGTGTCCTCGACCGCCTTGAAGAACGCGAACGGCATCGACCCGAGCTCGACCTCGAGCTCAAATTCGACACCGCTGTCGGTTGGAGCCGGCTCGATGCGCAGGCCGACAGTGGCGAGGAACGGGTTGGATTCCATGCTCATCTTCTCGACTGCCGCCCCGGTGCCGATCGGCCGCTCGATGCAGATCGTCGTCGTCTCCCGGAAATCGACGTCTATGTCGAAGTCGTTCGCCAACGTCGCCTGGATGACTTCTTTCTGCACCTCGCCGTAGAGCGAGACGGAGATCTCGTGCCGAATGTCGTCCTGTCGCAGGTTGATCAGCGGATCCTGCTCGACGAGTTGGGTGAGCGCGACGTGCAGTCCGCCCTTGTCGGCCGGGCGGCACGGAACGACGACGGTTTCGAGCGTCGGCGGGGCGAAGTGATGAGGCGCTGACGTCGCGTTCGAGACGACGCCGATCGAGTCGCCGATCTGGATCTCGCCGAGACCCCACAGCTTGCCGATCTGCCCGGCCCCGACCGACGAATGCCGGACGGCTCCGCATCCTGCCCGAACTGGAGCTTGTCGCGCACCCGCACCGTTCCCGAGAACATGCGAACATAGGCGATCTTCTCCCCCGCCGGGCCGCGTTCGACCTTGAAGACCGTGCCCGCGACGCCGCCGTCGACATTGCCTTCAGCCGCAGGCAGCAACTGCGTGATGCCCGCGATCAGCTCGTCGACGCCGGCGCCCGTGATCGCCGAGCCGAAGAACACCGGATGCGCAAGTGACCGCTTGGTCTGCGTCGCAAGCCCGGTACGAAGTTCGACGTAGGACACCGGACCGTCCACATAGGCGGCCAGCAGCGCATCGTCGTGGTCGGCGAGCAGACCTGCCAGGCGGTCGGCAAATCCGGTATCGGCTGCGCCGTAGGGAAGGAATTCCGGGCTGCGAGTGCCCATACCGCGCGTCGTGCCCATCGCGATGATCGACGGGTGGAGCTTCTCGGAAATGCTCTGCAGGACGCCTGCGTGTTGCGCGCCGCCGCGGTCGATCTTGTTGACGAATATCAGCGTCGGAATGCGCAGGCGTCGCAACGTCCGCATCAATATGCGGGTCTGCGCCTGGACGCCCTCAACGGCAGAGACGACCAGCACAGCGCCGTCGAGCACGCTCAGCACCCGTTCCACCTCGGCGATGAAATCCGGATGGCCGGGAGTGTCGATCAGGTTGACCGTGACGTCGTTGACGACGAACGACACGACGGCGGACTTGATCGTGATACCGCGCTGACGTTCCAGCGCCATCGAATCGGTCTGGGTGCTTCCGTCATCGACGCTGCCGATCTCGTCGATGACACCGGCGGCGTACAGCAGCCGCTCGGTCAGCGTCGTCTTACCGGTGTCTACATGCGCCAAAATCCCTAAGTTCAGTGTTCGCACTGCGCGTCATGTCCCCTGAATAGATGGCCAAAGCCTGATGTACGGACATGGACGCTGGACGCATTTCCCTCTCCTTGACGCGATCGGCTGTTCCTGGCAGTGCAGCAGAGGGCCGCGTCGCGATGCAACCGAATTTCGGCGCCGCCGAATACAGTCGGGTCGTGTCGATGTATCGAAGCGATCCGGTCGACGGATTCCGGCTCGCGTACGACCGTGCCGGATCGGGCCCGGCAGTATTGCTGTTGCACGGCTGGCCCGGCGATCGCACCGACTTCCGTGAGGTCGTTTCGCTGCTCGGCGTGGGCCTCGACGTCGTGGTGCCGGACCTTCGCGGGTTCGGTGCCTCCGACAAGCACCTGGTCGAGCCTCGCGAGCAGTACAGCGCGACGGCGCAGGCGCACAGCATCGCCGGGCTGATCGACGAGCTCGGCCTGGATCGCCCGGTCATCGCCGGCTACGACATCGGCAGCCGCATCGCCCAGGCGCTGGCCCGCGAGCGTCCAGACCTGGTGTCGGCGCTCGTCGTGTCGCCACCGCTGCCCGGAATTGGTCCGCGGGTTCTCGGCGCTCGGCCGCAGGCCGAGTTCTGGTACCAGGCGTTTCACCAGCTACCACTGGCCGATGTGATGCTCGACGGCAAGCCCGACGCGATCCGTGAGTACCTGCGTCATTTCTGGACGCACTGGTCCGGCCCACGCTTCGAGCTGGCCGACGAGCACCTCGCCCATCTCGTGGCGGCTTACTCCGCGCCGGGGGCGTTCGTTGCATCGATCGGCTGGTATCGCGCCGGTGCGGGTGCGGTCGCCAGGTCGATTGCCGAGCAGGCTCCGGCGCCCGCGGACCGGACGGCGGCGCCCACCACCGTCCTGTGGCCCGAGCACGACCCCCTGTTCCCGCGGGAGTGGTCCGACCGGCTGGACGAGTTCTTCAGCGGCGTCGACTTGCGCTTCGTCGACGGGGTCGGGCATTTCACGCCGTTGGAGTGCCCGGAGGAATTCGCCGAGGCGATCGTGACGGCGCGGGCGCGCGGCTCGTAGTCGCGTTCGCGCCGGTTCGCTCGCCGGTCGTGCCGTCGAGCAGCTCGCGCGTCACGACACGGCGCCAGGCTCGGAAGTAGTCGACCGTGAACTGCTTCGGGTACGAGCCGTGCGGCGCCGCCGTCTCGTCCGCGAACTCATAGATGCCGAGCATGAACTGCATCGGATACGACGGAGACTGCTCGACCGTCTTGACGTGCTTCTCGTCGACGAGGAACGCGATGTCGTCGGGCGTCCATACTGCGGTGTACGTATGGAACTCGCGCACATCGATGTCGAGGGCCTCGGCGGCGAACTCGTCGACGATCGCCGGATCGCCGAAGGGGTGCACGCCCATCCCGATCAAAGCTCGCCCCGGCTGGACGTCGCGGCCGAAGATCTCGCAGATACAGATTTCCGCCGAGCGGTGCGGCTCGTCCTCGTAACCGATCATCCACAAGGCGACCATGCAGCGCGGATCGTCCGTCGCTTTGGCCCTCAGCTCGAACCGACCGTACTGCGGCGTATAGAGCCGCTTGTCGGTCTGTGCCTGCCGGACGACGGCGTCCTGGCTGAAACGGTGCTGACCGATCCGCCCGCCTTCGTGCCCGGCGAAGACGCCGGTCTGCAGCGACGACACCCGAACCGTCCCGTCGAACTCCGGGCACCACGGCGGCTGGTCCCGCTCGATGCGCAGGCGCAGCAGGCCGCCGCCGAGCTCATATCGCGCCGCGGCGCGCTCGCGGCTGCTCCACTGCGGCAGGTGGTACGGCAACCATCGCCTCGTGTCGAGGACGTCCGCGTCGAACGTGTCCTCGAACTCCAACTCGTAGCGCACGCCGCCGGAATCGGTCATCGCGACAGCTTCTCAGGATTGCGACGTCCCGGGACGGCCTCGCTCCGCTTGCTCCTATATGCCTCGTCGCGTATGTTCAGTTCGATGATGGCGGTGTTCGACGTCCTGACCGAGCCGACCCGGCGGCGCATTCTCGACGTCCTGCTCGAGCGGCCGCATCTGGTCGGCGAGCTCACCGAGCGGCTCGGCCTGACCCAGCCGGGTACGTCCAAGCACCTGCGGGTGCTGCGCGAGGCCGGCCTGGTGCGGGTGCGCGCAGAGGCGCAGCGCCGCTGGTACGAGTTGCGCCCGGGTCCGCTTGTCGAAGTCGACGCCTGGCTTGCGCCGTATCGCCGGCACTGGGCCGATCACATCGACGCCCTCGAACGCCATCTCGCGACCATGCCTGACGACGAAGGAGGCGACCCCGCATGAACGGCACGATCCGCACCGCGGACGGCCACACCGTCCTGCGCTTCGAACGGCGGCTCGCGCATCGACCGGAGAAGGTCTGGCGTGCCCTGACCGAATCCCGGCACATCTCGGAGTGGTTCCCGTCCGACATGCAGATGGACCTCGCCGTCGGCGCACGCATCCGCTTCGTCTTCCGCAACGGCGAAGCGCCCACTCTCGACGGCACGATCACCGAGTTGGATCCACCGCGAGTGTTCGCCTACACGTGGGGCGAGGGCGCGTGGCTGCGGTGGGAGATCCGGCCCGAGGCCGACGGCTGCCTGCTCGTCTTCACGCACACCTTCGACGACCGCCCGTCCGCGGCAAGCTTCGCGTTCGGCTGGCAGACCTGCCTCGGCGCGCTCGAAGCGCTACTCGACGAGCGACCCGCGCCGGCGAGCGAGGACTACGCGAGAGCGCACGAGGCCTACGTCGAGGAGTTCGGCCTGCTCGAAGGAACGTCCCAGCAGGACGCGGACGGCTGGTCGGTGCGCTTCGAGCGCAACTTCCCGTACCCGCAAGAGATGGTCTGGGACGCGCTGGCCGACTCCGATTCGCCACCGGAGGCTTCCGCGGTGAAACCGGGCAGTCTGCTCGAGTACGAGTGGGCGACTACACCCGGCGGCGAGCCGGCCGGTCACGTGCGCTGGGAGGTCACGGCCGGCCCGCCTGGAACCCGGGTATCGCTCAGCCAGCACGGCCGAGCCGACACGGTGGATGAGATGCCGGCCGCCCTCACCGCGTGGCGAGCGCGTCTCGTCGAGCTCGCCGACGAGCTGCGCGCCCGATGGTCCGTCGAGTCGTGACAGTCGTGCAGGTCACCGCGACCGACGGCGTCGACCTTGCCGTCAACGAGGCCGGGCCGCCGGACGCCCCGACGATCGTCTGCGTGCACGGCTACCCGGACAACAGCTCCGCGTGGGACGGCGTCGTGGCCGAGCTGTCAGGCCGCTACCACGTCGTGACCTATGACGTCCGCGGCGCCGGTCGCTCGGGCAAGCCCGCGCAGCGGCAGGCGTATCGCCTCGACCAGCTTGCCGCCGATCTGCGCGCGGTCGTCGACGCCGTGAGCCCGGACCACGCCGTGCATCTGCTCGCGCACGACTGGGGCTCGATCCAGTCCTGGCATGCGGTCACCGGCGAACACCTCGCCGGACGCGTCGCGTCGTACACGTCGGTGTCCGGACCGAGCCTCGACCACACGGCGTACTGGATGCGCTCGGCGCTGCGTCAGGGCGGCGCCCGGCTGCGCGACGTCGCCCGCCAGCTGGCCGAGTCCGCATACATCCTGCTGTTCACCATGCCCGTCCTGCCCGAATGGCTGTGGCGCAAGGGCGTACTCGATCGCGGGCTCGCAGCGGCGTCGATGATTGGACGCGGCCCGGCTGCGTCCGGCGGCGGTCACCCGCCCGCGCGCACGCTCACCGACAAGATCAACGGCTTGCAGCTGTATCGGGCGAACATGCCGCACCGGCTACGGCGCCCGCAGCCTCGGCGGACCGACGTGCCCGTTCAGGTGCTCGCGCCGACCCACGACGTGTTCGTCTCCCCTGCCCTGCAGATCGGTGCGCCCGCGCCGTGGGCATCCGACCTGCGCGTGCGCAAGATCGCCGGCGGGCACTGGGTGATCGGCACTCGGCCGGACGTGATCGCCCGCCACACGTCTGACCTGATCGAGTACGTCGAGCGCGGCGCTGTCGATCCAGCCACTGACCCTTCGTATGAACGGTGAGCGATCGGCACAGTGCCGATCGCCCGGCGGAAGGGACGTTGCGCAATGCGAAAGCTGGTCGCGGTCGAGTTCGTCACGCTCGACGGAGTGATGCAGGGCTTGGGATCGCCCGACGAAGACCGTGACGGCGGCTTCGAACATGGCGGCTGGTCGGCGCCCTACTTCGACGACGTGCAAGCAGCGGCCGCGCTTGAGAGCCTGAAGCCGACGACGGTGTACCTCTTCGGTCGTAGAACATACGAGAAGATGATCGGCTACTGGCCGAGCCAGCCCGACGAGAACCCGATGGCCGCGCACCTCAACGCGGCGCCGAAGTACGTCGCAACGCAGACGCTGACCGACGTCACGTGGTCGAACGCGCAGGTGCTCGACGGCGACCTCGTGCCGGCCGTCGGCGACCTGAAGTCCCGCGGTGACGGAACCGTCGTCGTCCTGGGCAGCGGCGTGCTCGTCCAGGAGCTCATCGCGAACGACCTCGTCGACGGATACCACTTGTTCCTGCACCCGCTCCTGCTCGGCACCGGCAAGCGGCTGTTCCGCGAGATGGACCGGCCGACACGATTGCGGCTCGTCGACTGCACGCCGACGAGCACCGGTGTCCTCATGCTCCGTTACGACGTGCTGCTCAGCTGACGCCGGCCGCGTGCTCGAGTGCGTCGAGCTCGGCGTCGAGGTGGCCGAGCAGCCGTTGCAGGTGCGGCACGCTGCGCCGGCATCCGGTCAGCCCGAACGCGAGTGCGCCCGCGTAGCTCGTGCACGTGATGTTCAGAGCCTGCCCGTCGACCGGGATCGACAGCGGGTAGACGCCGTCGAGCCGTGCACCGTCGTAGTACAGCGGCGCTCGCGGCCCCGGCACGTTGGAGATCACCAGGTTGAACGGCGGGCGGAACATGTTCTGCACGCCCAGCAGCGGAGCGAGCGCGAGCGGGCTCATCCCGACCGCGCTCATCGCGAGGATCTGAATCGGGCTCATGGTCGACATCGCCGCCTTGCCGTCGGTCATCGACGCATGGATCGCGGCCAGCCGGTCGGCGGCGTCCGCAAGGTTGGTGCCCAGGTTGCACATCACGACGCCGACCGCGTTCCCGCCTTCTCGGTGATGGTCGTCGACGTGCAGCGACACCGGCACCATCGCGATCAGCGGGACGTCGGGCAACGCATCCAGCCCGTGCAGGTAGGCGCGTAGCGCTCCGGAGCACATGGCGAGCACGACATCGTTCAGCGTCGCGTCGCCTGCCTTCGCCACACGACGGATCCGGTCGATCGGCCACGACTGAGCTGCGAATCGTCGCGCGCCGGTGATCGGCACGTTGAGCATCGTCTTCGGCGCGGAGAACGACAACGGCGCCGCCTGATCGTGCAGGCCGCGGTTCACCGTCTTGACGAGCGCGCCTGGCAGGCCGGCGGCTTCGGCCGCGATGCTCAGCGCGCTGCGTAACGCGCCGGCCGGATCATCGATCAGGCCGGGCGGAGGGGCATCGGGCACGTCGTCCGGCTTCGGCCGCGTGGCCCACGGTGGTGGCATGTCGCGCTCGCCAGGGTCCTCGCTCAGGCTGCTCTGCAGCAACCGCAGCGCCGAGACGCCGTCGACCAGCGCATGGTGGATCTTGAAGTAGATCGCGTAGCGGCCGTCGGCGAGACCCTCGATCACCGAGACCTCCCACAGCGGGCGGTGCCGGTCGAGCAGGTTGCCGTGCAGCCGCGAGCAGAGCGCGAGGAGCTCGAGCACCCGACCAGGCCGTGGCAAGGCGGTGTGCCGGACGTGGTGCTCGACGTCGAACGCGCCGTCCACGTCCCATCCCCACAGCCCCGCGGTCGCGATCGATCGCCGGGCACGGCGGCGGAACAGTGGCCGGACGTCGTCGGCGCCGATCATCTGCTGGAACATCCGCCGGACGTCCTCGGAGTCGGCACCGTCCGGCGGCGCGAACAGCTGCAGGCCGCCGACGTGCATCGGGTGCTCGCGTGACTCGACCATCAGGAAGATCGAGTCGGCAGGCGACATGGGTAGCAGCAACGCAACCTCCCGGGTGACCCGCCGACCGCGGACTCACCGATCATGCTCGCCCTCGCGACCGGCTGGCCAACCGTCCGCTGGCCACGTCACGCCGTCAGGCGAGCCCGGCGACGCCGATCAGGCTGCCCTCAGGGTCGGTGAAGTGCCCGACGACCAGGCCACTCGGCGACGTGGCCGGTCCCATGACGCGGGCGCCGCCGAGTTCCTCGGCGCGGCGCAACGCGGCTTCGACATCCGGCACGCTCACGTAGAAGACGGCGTGGCTCTCGTAATCCGGTCCGCCTCCGACGCCGCCGCGAATGCCCGTCCCGTCGTCGGTGGCGATCAGGTCGAGAAACCCGTAGCTGTCCGGATCGGATACCTCCTGCGCGACGGGTGATGGTGTGTCGAACTGCCAGCCGAAGAGCTCACCGAAGTACTTGCGCAGCCGTGCCGGATCCTTCGCTATGACCTCGAAATGCACCACCGGTCGTGACATCGATACGCCTCCATGCGTCGGGCTCAGGTCCCTCGCCATCTTGCCGTGACGTGATTACCCGCCGCTCGGCCGCGCCCTCACCGGCTGGCCGTCCTCGTGGCCCGGGCACTCGCGGACCGGCAGGCTCGGGTACCGAGCCAACCGCGCGTCCCACGCGGCCCGCGCACAACGCAGGTAGGCCGTGTCG
>WNGI01002780.1_pt1 | contig 15261 bp, 13 predicted proteins | sample 5400621 | NCBI WGS metagenome assembly WNGI01 (sample SAMN13153374, study PRJNA577476) | soil metagenome | isolation source: 20 cm soil or saprolite under Garry oak tree replicate 1 | place: USA:California | collected 2016-06-15 | reverse complement strand
TCTCTTCAACCAGCACCGCTTCGACCGGAAACTGTCCAACTTTCATTTCCAGCATGCGTGCGGCGTGGCCACGAGCCACATCAGGCTTTTTCGCGAAAGCGACTCCGCCGATGCCGGCTCGCCCAGTGGTCCAAGCCTGGATTTTGACCACCACTTCGCTGCCCTTCTGGTCCAAGAGTTCCTTAGCCACCGATACCGCCTCATCAGCGGTAGAAGCGGCGCGGCCGCGTGGAATTTTGAATCCGTTCTCCGCGAGGATGGCCTTACCTTGATATTCGTGCAGTCGTGCCATGGCAGGGTAATTTTTGCGCGATTCCACTTAGTTCGCGATTCGCGAAGTCAGAATCTTGAAAAGATATAGCATTGTCTAGAAGCTTAGGCATACCTATTAGCCCTCTCGGTTGCCATTAAATCGCTCGAAGATCACATATGAGCTTTTGCTTCACCACAGCTGCGTGCTGTGGCGTGATTAGCGTGTTCACATTGGTTACGCCATGCATCTCCCAGTCGCCCGCCTCCGGACGCCCGTTCACGCGCGCGGACGGCGCGGCGGCGATCGATCCTCTAATGGAGTCTGGTCGGAATGAACTCAAACTTCCCGGCATTTCGATTGCGATAATGCGAGGGCGTACGCTCGTTTTCGCGAGGGGGTACGGATGGGCCGATCGCGAGCGCCGCGTCGCACCATCCGAGCGTACGGTCTATCCCATCGGCTCACTCTCCAAACAGTTCACTGCCGCAGCCGTGATGAAACTTGTCGAGCAGGGGCGCGTCCGCCTCGAGGAGCCTCTAGCCACGTATCTGCCCGAATACGGGACACCGCAAGCTCCGCTACTTTTAATCCGCCATCTCCTTTATCAGACGTCGGGCGTCCCAGAGTGGAATGGCCTTCCGGAGATGGAAGACATCGATACAGGTGACCCGGCCTGGTTCAATTTGGATAAAGTAATCGAGCTGCTGGGGCGCCAGCGACAGTTATACCCGCCCGGCGATTGGTGGCCGTATAGCAATTCCAATTACTCGCTGCTCGCCGCCGTGATCGAGCGTGTCGCTGGTATGACTTACGAGCAATACCTGAGCGAGAACTTTTTCGTCCCTCTGAAGCTTGAATCGACCGGATCGTGCCAACCGGAGCGAAACCTTCCGCAAGGTGACAAGGCTGTCGGGTACGTCGCTGAGGTTGGCTCGTTCGTTCTCAGGCCGCTGACCGCAAATAAGGCGCGCGCCTTCACCGGATGTGGCGGAATGTGCTCGAACGCGCTCGATCTCATCACCTGGATGCGAGCATTAGTCGATGGGAAGGTGGTGAGCAACGCTTCGTTTCGGCAAATGACGCAACCCGCTCCTGTTCGGGTCGGCTTCACTCCGCCTTACGGTTTTGGCCTGTCGGTCGTCCCGCTAACCGGCCAACCCGCCGTATGGCACATCAGAGTCCTCGCCGGTTACACATCGGTGTTAGCCTACTTCCCTAGGCAGGACCTCATCATCGTCGCGCTCGCGAACGCCAGACGGGCGCCACTGCAAACGCTGGTTAGGAAGGTTGCGCGAGCAGTTATGAATCTGCCGACACCTGTGCTTCGCGACATTTTCAATTAGCGCGAAAGAAGTTGAGCGAGCAGTCGGGAATTACGATGATGGAATGTTCAAGTTCCGCATTTTTGCCAAGGCTGGGAAGCTTTATATCGATGTTCCGGAGTTCGGTCCGCGACAACGCCTACGCTATCAGGGGGACGGGGAATTTGCCACGGCCGAGCCGGGAATGATTCGCTTATGGTTCGAGCCAGCGACCGGCCGCGTTGAGCGAGTCGTTTGGGAATGGGGTGAGATTCGCGCATATGGTCGCCGTGTTCCATGAAACGCAAAGTTCGTGGGCCACCGCCACGGCTTGATCAGCGGTCGACGCAGGCTGGCCACGCGGAATCTTGAATCCGTAAGCCGCGAGGGTGGCTTTGCCTTGATATTCGTGTAGTTGCACCATTGCTATGATCCTAACCGATCTGGCAACTGCCGGACCGTTTGCGGATCAGAAGCTTAAACGTATAGCTGTTGAAAAGCTTGGGCATTGATCGAAGGTCGGAAATGGCCTCCGAACTAAGGCGAGCGTCCTTTCTCAAGTCTTCACTAAAATGAATCGAACCCTCACATGAGCATTCGAACATTCTTTGGCGGCGCGACTTTTCTCGCCGTTCTGATCGGCGGTCTCACAGCTCTCGACGCCGAACCCGCAGTTGTCCGTGAACCGGGCGATTTGCGCGCGGCCGGGACAGTGGATTTTCCGGTGTCGTGCGCACCGACGGTGCGCGCCGAATTTATCCGCGGCGTGGCGTTGCTCCACTCGTTCTTCTATGAAGAGGCGCGGCGAATTTTCACTTCCGTAGCTGAGCAGGATCCAAACTGTGCCATGGCGCAATGGGGAATCGCTATGACATGGTGGCATCCGATCTGGACGCCTCCAACTCCCGACGAAATGAGTGCCGGCAAGGCAGCAATCGAGAAGGCAATGGGAATGACCGCTGGCACGGAGCGCGAGCGAGGATTCATCCAGGCGCTCAATGTCTACTACAATACCTCGGACAGCCCCAACCCGGGCGCGGTTGGACAATCCTGTCATGGGCCAGTAGGGGCGCGCGATCGGGTAGTCGCTTATGAAAAAGCGATGCGTCACCTTTCGGAGCGGTATCCCGATGATTTCGAAGCGCAAACCTTTTACGCCTTCGCGATATTGGCCGCGGGTTATGCAACCCCTACCGACACGACTTTAGCCAAGCAACTTCAAGCTGCTGCTCTCCTGGAAAAGTTGTGGAAGAAAAATCCGAACCATCCCGGCGTCACTCACTATCTGATTCACAGTTACGACTACCCAGCGCTCGCTCAGCGCGGGTTGGCCGCGGCCCGGAGTTACGGTTCCATCGCACCATGGGTTCCTCATGCCCTGCACATGCCGTCGCACATCTTCACGCGCCTTGGTATGTGGGAAGAGTCCATCGCCGCGAATCGCTCCTCCGCAGAAGCGTCGCGCGCTTACGCTGCCATGAGGCATCGCGACGCTACCGAAGTAGAGGAGCTACACGCGCTCGATTACCTGGCTTACTCGTATCTACAGGAAGGGCAGGACGCGAAGGCGAAGGAGATCGTAGATTTTGCCGCAACGGTGCGGAAAACCAATCCCGAGCTGGAATTCATCGGAGCCTATGCTCTGGCCGCCATCCCGGCCCGTTACGCACTGGAGCGTAATGCCTGGTCCGAGGCGGCGACGCTGCCTGTTTCGGAATTGCCGCACTGGTCTTCCTTTCCGTCCTTCGAAGGCCTTATTGAATATTCTCACGCGCTCGGGCGAGCGCATACCGGCGACATCGAAGGTGCACGCAAGGCGATCGATCGGATGCGGCAATTGCGCGATTCGTCGACGGATCCGAGACTTGATTATTTCAAGAGGCACCTCGACCTGCAAATCCAGGCAGCATCAGCCTGGGTTACGTATGGCGAAGGCAAGAAGGACGACGCTGTCAGTATATTACGACGCGCGGCAGATGCGGAGGATATTCTGGGCAAGCATCCGGTCTCGCCGGGCGCGCTGGTTCCGGCCCGCGAACAACTGGGTGATTTGCTGCTAGAACTAGGTCGGCCGAAGGAAGCGCAACGGGAGTTTGAGGCAGCACTCAAAATTTATCCGGGACGATTCCGAGGTCTGTATGGCGCCGCGCAGGCATCAAAACAGATTGGGGAAAAGGCAAAAGCACAGCACTACTACGCCAAGCTGATTGAACAAACTGCGAAGGCGGACGGCTCCCGCAGCGAGCTCGCTCAATTGCGCGAATATAGTGCCGCCCAGGGTGCTGCTGCGCCGCAGCCGCGCGGCGCGGCGGAACTCTCGAAGTAGTCTTAACAGTTAGCACGACATGACCTCGCTGGATTACTACGCCATTGAAGAGCTTCTTACGGATGAGGAGCGCGTGGCGCGCGATCGGGCGCGGCGATTTGTGCAGGAGGAGGTGATGCAAGAAGTCGTGCCCTGTCATCGTGCCGCCAAGTTTCCGGAGCATCTCATCCCGCGAATGGGTGCATTAGGTTTCTATGCTCCGCAATTGAAAGAGCATGGCGGTGCCGGGTTAAGCTACACCGCTTACGGCCTGATCATGCAAGAGCTGGAACGGGCCGATTCTGGCCTGCGCTCATTGGCATCGGTGCAGGGCTCACTTGTCATATATGCGATTCATTCCTTCGGCACGCTGGAACAGCAGGAACGCTGGCTTCCCGGACTGGTGTCGGGCGAACGCATTGGTTGTTTCGCGCTAACAGAACATGGACACGGTTCTGATCCGGGCGGCATGGAAACGCGCGCCAGACGCGAGGGCGATCATTACATTTTGAACGGCAGCAAGTGTTGGATCGGCAATGCCTCCATCGCGGATGTGAAAGTGGTGTGGGCAAAAGACGACGACGGTCGTGTTGGTGGATTCGTCGTGGAGAAAGACGCGCCGGGATTTCGCGCGCAGGACATTGAGGGAAAGTTCAGTTTGCGTATGTCGCGCACATCCGAATGTTGGTTCGAAAACTGTCGGATACCGGTGGAGAATCGCTTGCCCAAGGCGTCCGGGTTGAAAGCGCCACTGTCGTGTCTTTCGCAGGCGCGAGTAGGGGTTGCGTGGGGAGTGATTGGCGCGGCCATCGATTGTTACGAAACCGCGCTGGCCTACGCCAAATCGCGTGAGCAATTTGGTCGTCCGATTGCCAGGTTCCAATTGGTGCAGGAAAAACTGGTTTGGATGGTGCAGGAAATTACCAAGGCGCAGCTGCTGGCCCTGCGTCTCACCCGCATGATGGAAGCGGGCCCCGTCCGGCCGGAACAGATTTCGCTGGCGAAGCGCAACAACGTCTGGATGGCGCTGGAATGCGCGCGTAAAGCGCGCGACCTACTCGGCGCCGTGGGCATCACTGATCGGTATTCTGTGGTCCGACATCTCCTGAACCTCGAAGCGGTTTCCACCTACGAAGGCACTCATGATATTCACACTCTGGCAATTGGTCGCGACATCACCGGGCTCAGTGCTTTCGGGGGGTGAATTGGAGGGACACGCGCCGTCGTGTCCCAAAATAATCTCCGCGGCGGGTCGCAACTGATTCTGGGGAGCGCAGGCTGCCAGCCTGCGAAGCTTTATGGATGTTTCTGGCAAGCTGCCAGAAATTGCAGGCTAGCAGCCGGCGCTCCCCAGAAGAAATGCTCCGCTCGGGATGACAGCGCCGGAAGATTAGCTAGATTAAGGAAGCGACTTCTCGCTCTTCTCTCTGCCTTAAAAAAGGGGCCCGAGCGAAAGGCGAGAGGATTAAAATTTCAACTCTGAACTTCATATATGGAATCTGTTTACATTCTCGGCAGTGGACGGACCGATTTTAAGCGCAATCTAAAGAAAGAAGGCAAAACCATCCGGCACTTGATTACCGAAGCCGGCAAAAGAGCGATCGACGACGCCAATATCGACCCCGCCCAGATTCAGGCGGGCGCGGTCGGTAATTTCAACGCGGGGCAGTTCACCAAACAGTTGCAGCTCGGCGCGTTTATTCCGGAAATCGATCCGAAGTTGCGTGGTATTCCGACGATGCACACGGAAGCAGCCTGCGCCTCGGGCGCGCTTTCAGTTTTGCTCGGCGCGCAATGGGTCATGGGCGGATTTTACGACGCGGTTCTCGTTATCGGAGCGGAGCAACAGAAGACAATGTCGTCGCTTGATGGCTCCGATGTGCTCGGAGCGGCCGCCGATTATCACAACGAGAAACCGGAATACGGCGACTTCATGTTTCCGAAATTATTCGGACGCATCGCGCAAATTTACATCGACAAGTACGGTGCGAGCGAAGCAGATCTCGCGCAAGTGGCGTGGAAAAACTACGCGCATGCAAAGCTGAATCCGCTCGCGCAAATGCGCGACGCCGACGTCACGATCGATTACGCGTCGCAGGTCTCAGAGAAAAACCCCAGCGTGGCGCCGCCGCTCAAAGTTACCGATTGCTCGCAAATCACTGACGGCGCTGCCTCAGTCGTTCTTGTTTCTCGAAAATTTTTGGAACGACTCGGGCGTGACCCGAAACAGACGGCCCGTCTGCTCGGGTTTGGTCACTCGACCGATTACCTGCCGCTGAACAAGAAAGATGCGCCCACGTTTTCGATCGCACGCAAAGCGGCGGAGAAAGCATTCGGTATGGCCAACCTGAAGCCGCGCGACATGCAAGGCGCAGAGGTGCACGATTGTTTCTCGATCACGGAAATTGTTGCGTACGAAATCCTTGGGCTGGCCGAGCCGGGCAAAGGCGCGGAATTAGCGAAGAGCGGCGTCACTGCGCTGCCACAGGTGCGCAATCAGAAGAGCGGCACGCTTCCATTCGAGATCCCCGTCAACACCGGCGGAGGTTTGATCGGCGACGGTCATCCGGTCGGAGCAACCGGCGTTCGACAGGTCGTCGAAGCTTATCAACACCTCAGCGGGCAGGCTGGCGCGCGTCAGATCGAGAACGCGAAACGTTTTCTCACCTTCAACATGGGCGGCAGTCTCACTACTTCCGTGGCTATGATTTGGGGGCGGGATTAAGCGCTACCTTTCGGCACTCGGCAATAACACGCGGCAACGAACATTGTTCGTCGCGGCAATTTCTGCATCATGGCTTGAGCTCATCACCGCCGGAGCTTTTCCCCCAATAGTAGTTAGTTACGTAAGTTGATGATTAGCGAGAATAAAACCGCCTAACCTTAATCAACCTGCCTGCAGGTGGAAGATAGACTTCAAGTCTGTGCGCCAAACAGGCTTTGAGCCTGTTTCGTTTTTAGCAGGCCAAAAGGCCCGCTTGGCGCACAGGCACGGATCCCTTTGTTCCGCCACACGGAGAAAGGCACACTGCTCTCCGAGACAATTTCTAGTCCACTAATATGGAGGCAAGGCTATGCCTCCACCTCAATTGCGTGTTCGCCGATTACCGAGCGAGTACGACGTCTTTCTTCGACCAGGTATGAGATTGGCCGCAATGCGGGCAATTCAATTTGTTGTTTTTAATTTTGGCTTTGGCCCACAAGTCTTCCCTGATTGTCTGCCCGCTGGGGGTGAGTTTTGCCGTCGAGGGGCACCTGATTAATAGCCGTTTGATAATTGGCCCCCGGGCTTTCGGGGCGATTGTTGTTTCGAGGAAGTTCATAGGTCGAATAAGTTAAGCTGCCAAGCCATTCTGGAGGCCCCGAAGTTTCAAATCAGAACTTAGTGTGACGAAACAATCGAGCCTGGCTCCAGAAGCGTCACTATTGGCGATTTTCGCCTCGAACGCAAGGACAATGGTTAAAACTTGATTCCAACTTTTTGCACTTCCGCATAAGGCAAAAGCCAGATCAGCGACTCATCGTGCAGGTCGACCACCTGGATGCGGTTGCCCCAGGGATCGCGAAAATCGCACCGAAAAGGCGGCTCCAGTTTCAAATCATACTTCTCTTTCACTTTCTTACGCACCTCATTCAGCTGTTTTTCATCGCGCACCATCAGTCCGAAATGACGGACCCGGTCCGGCCTGACCTGTTCCACTTCGAAAATGGCGAGAAACTGGTGCTCACCCAATTTTAAAAAAGCGTCGCCTTCGCCACCATCCATCTTCTCCAGATTAAAGACGTCTTTATAAAATTTTACCGCCGCTTCTACATTATCCACTTCGATAGCGAGGTGGTTGCATCCATAAACTTGCACGCTCATGAATGCATTGTAACAGAGCTGGAATACCGCCGCGAATATGAAAGATCTCACCCAGGGTTCCGTCACCAAACACCTGCTACAAATGACGGCCTTCCTCGCCATTAGCATGCTGGTGCAGACTCTCTATTTGCTGGCCGACCTCTATTGGGTGGGACATCTCGGCAAAGAAGCCATCGCTGCGGTCGGCGTGGCCGGCAATTTCACGATGATAGTGCTGGCGCTGACGCAAATGCTCGGCGTCGGCACAACAACGCTCATCTCGCAAGCGGCCGGGCGAAAAGATCAACCTCAAGCGGAGCTCGCCTTTAACCAATCCTTCCTCATGTCATTGATGGTGGCGGCAGGGTTGGGAGTCTTTAGTTTTCTTCTGCGCGATTTTTATTGTGAATCGTTAAGTGCGGATGCTGCGACCGCGTCATTGGCCAAGCGTTATCTGCTCTGGTTTATTCCGGGTCTTCTCCTCCAATTCCCATTGGTAGCTTTGGGATCGGCTTTGCGCGCGACGGGCATCATTAAACCGACCGTCGGCTTCCAGGTTCTCAGTGTCGTTCTCAATATGATCCTGGCGCCGTTGCTGATCTTTGGCATTGGACCCTGGCCCAGGCTCGGCGTTACCGGAGCTGCCCTGGCAACGTTCATATCAATCCTCGTGGCCGATGTTTTAATGATACTCTATTTCGAGCGAAGCTATCATTACCTCCGGTTCCGTTTCGCGCAGTTCCGCCCGCAAACCAGGATTTGGAATAGCTTACTTCGCATTGGATTGCCCGCTGGCGCGGAGTTCATTCTGATTTCGGTCTATATTATCATTGTCTATAGTATAATTCGCGGCTTCGGCGCAGCAGCTCAGGCCGGATTCGGAGTAGGTGCCCGTGTCATGCAAGCATTGTTTCTTCCAGTAGTTGCTCTGAGCTTTGCCGTAGCACCGGTGGTTGGTCAAAATTTTGGCGGACGCCGCGGTGATCGCGTTCGCCAGTCGATCTACTCCGCTCTTGGCATCGGTTCGGGAATAATGCTGTTCCTTACTATTGTCGTATGGTGTTTCTCGACTGCCATGATCCGCGCGTTTTCAAAGGACCCGGCCGTCATCGCTTTTGGCGGCGATTACCTAAAGATCATATCGGTGAATTTTATTGCCGCTGGAATTGCTTTTACTACGTCAAGCGTTTTTCAAGGAATTGGCAACACCTTGCCACCGCTAATTAGCTCGATGACGCGGTTAGTTCTCTTTGCCTTACCCGCTACCTTGCTCTCGCTTCGGCCTGGATTTCAAATCAGGCACGTCTGGTATCTCTCAGTTGGCTCGATTATCTTCCAGGCCTGCTGCAATCTCCTGCTGCTCCGACGCGAGCTGCAACGCAGGCTTGTTTTTCCTGAGAACTTCCCGGAGGGGATTGCCGAACCGGGCGGCGCAATCGCCAGCTAAAGTCTGCCCTCGATTAGGCTTGTCAGCGCGCGGTGATAGACCGGCACTATAGGCCTTTGAGCGTGGCGCTATTTCGCGCGAAATTCTGTTTATGGCCGGCCCATCAGAACCGCGCGCGATCATTCATCTCGACATGGATTGTTTCTACGCCGCGATCGAAGTGCGCGACCGGCCATCGCTGCGAGGCAAACCGGTTGGGGTAGGGGGCGCGCGCGATCGCCGCGGCGTTCTAACTACTTGTAACTATGAAGCGCGCGCTTTCGGTGTTCGCTCGGCCATGCCCACTTTCATGGCGCTGCAACGTTGTCCGAACCTGATCGTGCTGCCAACGCGCTTTGATGTTTATCGGAAAGAAGCAGGAGTCGTCCGGGAAATAATGCATCGCTTCACGCCCCTGGTCGAAACACTCTCGCTCGACGAAGCCTATCTGGATGTTACCGATAATCGACGCGCACCGGGTCCACTGGCCCGCGAAATTCGTGATCTCATTTTTAAGGAAACAAAGTTAACTTCTTCCGCTGGAGTCGGGCCAAACAAACTGGTGGCGAAAATTGCCAGCGAAATCAACAAGCCCAACGGACAGTACGAAGTAAAGCCGGAGAGGGTTCCGGAGTTCATGGAGCCGTTGCCGGCGCGAAAACTTTGGGGGATTGGCGCGGTCGCAGAAGAAAAACTGGCGCGCGCCGGCGTGACCACGTGTTGCGAGATGCAGCAGTTATCCCGAGCGGAGTTGCATGAGCTTTTTGGCAAGTTCGGCAGCGAACTCTACGATCTTTGCCGCGGCATCGATGAACGGCCGGTCGAACCAAATCGAGAGAGGAAATCATTAAGCACTGAAGAGACCTTTGGCAGCGATCTAACAACTCTCGAGCAATGTGAAGAGAAAGTGGGCGAGCTGTTTGAAGAACTAGCGGCGGAACTGGCACAAAAAGAGCCAACCAGACGGATCACCAAGATTTTCCTGAAATTGAAGTTCTCTGATTTCACCCGAACCACCATCGAACGAGCCGGGCTCGTTCCCAACCTCGGCAGCTATCGCCAACTACTCGAAGAAGCCTTTACTCGGACCGGGAAGAAGATTCGCTTGATCGGTATCGGCGTTCGCTTCGCTGAGATAGAGCAGGAAGTCGCTCAACTACCGCTATTATAGCTTGTCGAATCCAAGCTGACTTTTAACCTTCTGCTATGCGCAAAGTAAATACCAATAAGATGGAGGAACTTGTTTGGTCTTCGCCGAAGGGGAAATTTGCCGGCGCGGGCAAACAGGTTTCTGAGGCGCTCGGTCGAAAACCATTCTCGACCGATTCAATGGAACGTCATCCGTTCGATGTGGAGATTTGCCGGATCCCACCTGGGAAAGCGGCTTATCCCTATCACACCCACAGCGCGCAGTGGGAGTTCTATCACATCATCTCCGGTCACGGAATTGCGCGCCATCAGGATGGGAAGACATCGATCGAACCGGGAGATGCCTTTATCTTCGGTCCGAACGAGCCGCATCAGCTAATTAATGAGGGTGATCAAGACCTGGTAACGTACGTGGTCGCCGACAACCCCATCGGCGAATCGGGTTATTACCCCGATAGTAAGAAATGGCTCGTTCGCTGCCCCGAGCGCGCTATCCTTCGATCGAACCCACTCGATTACTATGAGGGCGAGGAGTAATTCCCGAGAATCAGCTTACCTTGGTTGATGGCGCGAACTGCGCTAGCTAATGGAGGGCGGAGCTCTGCGACGCCGCCGCAGGGCTCGCAGAGCCCGCCCCTCCAAGCCTCGGCTTGGGCGAATTCTCCCAAGCATAGGTCAACCCATGTAATAACCACCGTTCACGTTCAAAACGTGACCTGTGATGTAGGAGGCCATCGGTGAAGCCAGGAAAAGAATAGCGTTCACTATCTCATTGGCCTCACCGAGTCTTCCAAGCGGGATTTGCTTGATGAAGTTTTGCGTGACTTCGTCCGGCATGCCCTTGCTCATTCCGACGTCGATGAAGCCCGGTGCGACGGCATTAACGGTGATTTGATTTCGGGCCAGCTCGCGTGCCGAAACCTTGGTCAGCGCGATAATGGCAGCTTTGCTCGAAGAGTAGTTAGCCTGCCCGAACAATCCCATTTGTCCGCTAACGGATGAGAGATTGATAACGCGTCCACCGTTGTGCAAAACAGCGCCGGCTTTTTGAGTGACATTGAAGGTGCCGATCAGGTTCACGCGCAGAACGCTTTCAAATTCCTCCAGCGTCATTTTTTTGATGGTGCGGTCACGAATGATACCAGAGTTATTGACGAGCACGTCCAGACCGCCGCGCTTGTCGCCGATCTCCATCATCATGGATTCAACTTGCGCGGGGTTACTAACGTCGCATTCGATGACGAGCGGATCGGCCAGCGTTTGTGCGACGTTTTCAGCGTCCGCTTTGTTTTTGCCCTCCGGGTCGGCAACGTAATTGACCACGCATTTCGCGTCGCGCTCTCCAAAAGCTTTGATTGTTTCGGCGCCGATCCCGCGCGAGCTGCCGGTCACCAGCGCCACTTTCCCGCTAAAATCCAAAGGATCTTTCATTTATGATTGTTTCTGCGAAAAACGACGGACCACGAGCGCAATCGGCAGGCCAATCAAAAGCATGTGAACGATCACGGCGGTCACGTCTCTCGAAATGGAATGGCGCACCTGGGCGAACGCGAGCGGCACGACCAGCCAATACATGAAAACGTAGATCGCAATTCCGTAAAGCAATCCCGACGCAACGGCATGCCGGGTTAGAAAACTAATCTGTCGACTACCCACGTAGAACACCGATGCCGCCGCAAACGCGATCAAGAAATGAATGGCGAGACCCAATCCAGCCGTCGCCAATCCTCCTTCGAATGATTGGGAACCGAGCAAACCGCTGGCGATCCCTTGTAGCATTCGAATTGATCCTATCCCTTTGAGCTCCGCGATGACGAATGCGGAAGTGATATCCAGAATTCCCGCGATTAAACCCGCAATCGCAATTGCCGAGATAGTCCATGATTTTCCACGCGATGGGTTCATGTAAGGTTCCGCTACTAGGCTAGAATGCCATTGCCCGTCAAACGATTACCGTTAGACTTTTCGCTCTTAGGATGGCTTCACCGATTCGCATTCTTACCGCGGTTCCGATCTGTGACGGGCACGACAGTGCGATTAACACCATTAATCTCGAATTTATCCGCCACGGAATCGAAGTCGTTTACCTCGGATTTCATCGTTATGTCGGCGATATCGTGCGCGCGGCTATTCAAGAGGACGTGGCCGCAATCGGGATCTCCAGTTACAACGGTGGTCACATCGATTTTTTTGCGGATGTGGTTAACCAGTTGAAAAAGAAAGGCGCCAGCGACATCACGGTATTCGGCGGGGGCGGCGGCACGATCACGCACGACGACGCCCGGCAAATGAAGCGCAAAGGGGTCGACGAGATTTTCTTTGCCGGCACTTCGCTCGCCGAGATGGCGGAGTACGTGAAGAAGCATTATGGCAAAAGGAAAAAGCGCCGCGTAAATTCAGAACCCGATCTCGTCCTGGCGCGGAAATTGACCGAACTCGAGGAGGCGGCCGCAAAAAGAGCAAAACTTCGAACGTCGAACATCCAACATCGAAGATCGAAGGTTATCGGTTTCACCGGCCCCGGCGGCGCCGGCAAAACGACGTTGATCGATGAATTGGTTTTGCGCTTTCTCCAGCGCGACAGCAAAACGCGTATCGCAATTTTATCACACGATCCGAGCGTGATCGGCGAAGGCGCCTTGCTAGGGGATCGCGCCACCATGATCAACTCGCAGGACGATCGGGTATTTATGCGCAGCATGGCCACGCGCGGTCAGGCTGGAGGCCTTTCGCCTGCGACCGAAAGCTGTCTCGCGCTGCTGGCACGTGCTGGATTCGATTATGTCATCATCGAAACGGTCGGGACCGGCCAGGAGGCGCTGCCGTTTCGGAATAAACTGGTCGATCAAACCGTATTAGTCATGAATCCCGATTACGGCGCTCGATTGCAGTTGCAAAAGATTGTCATGCTCGACGTCGCCGACATTGTGGTGGTGAACAAAACCGATTTGGAGCGGGCCAAGGCGGCGTTATCGGAGATCGAACAGCGATTGACGCAGAACAAGCGCAAACAGGAGATCGTGGCCACGGTTGCGAAACGCCATCGCGATCCTGGCGTGGACGAAATGTTCGAGTTAATTACGAAGGAACCTGTAGTGGCGGTCTATGATCGCCGAAAACGAGGGAATCGGCCCTCATAGAGCGCCGCTACAGCGAAAGCAAAGAGAAGTTTATGAGCAAACTCGGAGCAGTCGTTGAAGCAGTCGAAAAGCATGGGCGTTTCGTGCTCGAACAGGTCAAGCGGGCGCGAAGTGATGAAAAATTCGCGCAGGCGGTAACCGAGCGCTGGAACAAGGTCAAAGCGGAAATCCCGATTGCAAAAGCGCCGACTGGCTTGCCTTTGCCGCGCCTGGCCTTGCCCGAGATCGACGAGCCGGGGGAAATCGCGCGCTATCTTTTTGGCGATGGTTTGCCGGGTGAATTCCCATATCTCAACGGTGCCTACCGCGAGATGTATCTCGAGCCATTGCGCGAGATCGAGAGCTTCGAAAAAAAGGGCGAAGCTGTAGTGGCGCGCGTGTCGCGCGCAAAAAAACCGGAACGGGCGACACGACCGCCGCTACAGGAGGAACCGACTCGTTTGTTTTCCGGCCTGATGCTGGCCGAGGACACGAACAAGCGTTTCCATTTCTTGAGCGCGCATCAGCGCTCGAAACGACTCAGCACTGCCTTCGATGGCCCAACCCTCTACGGAATCGATTCCGATGCTGACGGCGTCTTCGGCAAGATTGGCGAGGGTGGCGTCGCGGTCGACACGGTGGAAGACATGGTACGGCTCTACGATGGCTTCGAGCTCGGTGCACCGAATTTTTCCGCATCGATGACGATCAGCGGTCCGGCGCCGATCATTATGGCGATGTACATCGCGGCGGCGAAACGCCGTTTCGGCGCAAAAGTGGTGCCGAATCTGCGCGGTACTATTCAGGCCGACATTTTTAAGGAAGTCCAGGCTCAGAACGAAACGATCTTTCCGACGGAAGCGTCGCTGCGTTTTCTTTGCGACATGATCGAATGGACAACCGCGAACATGCCGCGCTGGTATCCGGTTTCAATCAGCGGTTATCACATCGGTGAGGCGGGATCGACGCCGGTGCAACAAGCGGCCTACACCCTCTCCAATGGTTTCGCCTACGCGGAAATGCTAAGCGCGCGGGGCGTGCCGATCGATCAGTTTGCACCGCGGCTTTCTTTCTTCCTCGATTGCGGACTCGACGTCGAATACATCGCGCTCTCGCGGGTTTCGCGAAAAATTTGGGCGATCGGGATGCGTGACGTATTTGGGGCGAACGCTCGTGGGCAAATGTTCAAGCTGCATACGCAAACGAGCGGGCGCTCGCTCATCGCGGCCGAGTTCAAGAATAACCTCACCCGCACCGCCGCGGAATTGATGCTGGCTTACATGAATGGCACTAACTCGTGTCATTCAAACAGCGCCGACGAACCGTTCACCACACCGAGCGAGGAATGGATTCGTCTTGCCGCGCACGGACAGGCGATCCTGCTGGAAGAATCCGGAATCTTTAAGCACACCATGAACATGTTGAGCGGTTCGCCCGGAATGAAAGCGGTCGAGCGCGCGGTGGAAAAAGCGATTCTCGATGAATTTCGTGAGATCGAATCGCTCGGCGGCGTGCTCGCAGCAGTGGAGAATCGCTATCAGCGCAGTCAAATCCAAAATGCTGCCCACCGTTACGAGCAACAAATTTATGACGGGACGCGTCCGATTGTCGGATTAAATCGCTACCGTAACGGCGCGGATGAGATGCCTGAGATCGAGTTGGCGCGCACTCCCCGGGCGAAACAAAAACTGCAAGTCGAGCGCCTGGAGAAGTTCAAAAAGAAAAACGCGGAGAAATCGAAGCACGCGCTGGATAAATTGAGCGCGGTAGTTGAACGGGGTGAAAACTGTTTTCCTGCGTTACTAGAAGCGGTGGAAGTTTGTTCGCTCGGTCAAATCACCGGACGCTTGCAGGAAATCGTCGG
>WNGI01002779.1_pt1 | contig 15262 bp, 21 predicted proteins | sample 5400621 | NCBI WGS metagenome assembly WNGI01 (sample SAMN13153374, study PRJNA577476) | soil metagenome | isolation source: 20 cm soil or saprolite under Garry oak tree replicate 1 | place: USA:California | collected 2016-06-15 | reverse complement strand
AGCAACAAGCTAGTCTTTCCTTTGACAGCTCAGTTGTACCTTCTCTGAACTTGCCTAGATCTTGACGGTCTAGCCCTTATCACTCTCACTACCTGACTTGTGTCGGTAGGATCTTAGGCGATTGAGTCTTGTGTTGTGACGCCTGTCTTAGGCTCGTGACATAAATAGAGTTCCCAGTTTTTCCTGATGAAAGCAGTGGCAGGATACCACAAGACTATCCACAGTGGTCAATGTTTTTCCGAGTGAATCTGTCATAATGCATTAATTACACTAATCAGAAAACAACGCAAACTCAGCGTGGCGAACCTAGATACGCACGCCGAGGAGATGATATCGAATCCTCGGCGATACCCTGCGATACGGCATACCCAAGCGATTCATTGGCAATAAATTCGCTCTTATCTTGACGCAACCTTCTGCTAGCTTCTTCTCCACCGGTCCTCGCACTCCCCTGGGGCCTGGGGGCTTGAGGCTAAACTTAAAACGTTGGAACATGTGATACAATGTTATCATTGAATGTTAATTCGTAGATGACGTGGAATACCCTGAGTATGTCGGCTAATCTCCATATACTGACGTCTCTTATCTCTTATCGGAGCCAGCCAGGGTTCAAACCAACTGAATGATCAACACGGCTGCTCAGGCATTTAAAGGCGGTCTGACTTCACCTTACAACATAACGATCTGCCCAAAGCCTCTTCTACATCATCGCCATGCCTAAGAGTCCTAGGAAGCAACTCTGTGGGGTTGACGGTTGTAAGTCACCCAAGGCACACTGCGACGATAATTATTGGATCTGCCAGGGTCATCCCAATCGCCCACACTTTGCGCAGCGTGTAAAGCGGGGTGAAACCTGTCCAGAGAAGTGCAAGGATATAACCAAATACACGTGCGGCAGAAGTACGTCTGTGGTTGAATTTTCTAACCTTTACTCTGACTAGTACATGAATTTCTTGCAGAACGTAATGATCCGTCCAGATAGTTCATATCCTGCCTTTCTAAGGCTCCCCCGTACTCATACGTCGCCATACTCCCTTTGCTTACTCTGTCTGATGTTGTGCTGGCGGTCCACACGACCGAGGGGTGAATTAATTTGTCGTCTCGGTGTCACTTCTGATTGTCCTCGATCTGAAAAGGATCTGGAAGCGACCTGATCCCATTTTCGGTAACGACCTCAGCCTGGGCGACGCCTCCAAAAAAGTCCGTTATCAAAGTCTAGGGGCCGTTTGAAAAGGTCGTCTCTGACGCCTGGGTGCGAGCCAATCTTGCTTACGTCGTAAGAGTCAAACTGTATCGAGAACCGTCAGGAAATGAAAAGCCACGAAACTCACGAGATCTCGCATCGTCTCTGGCTCGTTTTATTAATAGCTTCCATGAACTGCAAGACATAGTGCGTATATTCATCAATAACTGCTACTCCGATACCCTGATCGTTTGCATACTAGAATGGTAGAACCCGTTAGTAGTGGGAAAGTGTAATGTATAGAGAATGGAACTTGCTGAATAACTCTTCGGTAGCTAGTATATTGGGAGAGCGAAACTGGGGTATACATCGTGTTCGCCGGACATGTATCGATCATGAAGATTTCGCAATACCTGTCATGAAGAAAGCAGCGTGTAAGGAATGTGTCCGAAAGACAGTAGCTTTCGGACCTTTTCTTTTGATACATTCACTCAAATGCATCAGTTATGTCGTGTACACTGATTTCTTCGTTAAATTGGATTTTCAGGAATTCTTTCCCACTGTGGCCAGTCATGTATACGAATACGTTTGAACGTTCATCGATCATCCGTCAGAAGACGTTTGGAACGGGGAACGGAAGGGTCCACACGACCTTGATCAAATTGTTAGTAAAACATTGTTACCACTGAAACGAACGCGCATACGAAACGATGACGAACGTGTGAGAACGCGTATGGAGTCCTCGACCGTGACTTCATAGCCTCGATAATCATAATCTACTTCGTATGGACTGAGTTGTAGCCATTACGACATCCTTGGTCTTTCCGATGGTTTCCTCGCCCAGCAGTGCTGAATTACACCCCATCGCTCATGGGTGGCTCACCAAACCGAGGGCACCCCAAGATATGATGGTCCAGATTTGTAGGTCTTATTTACCAGCAAAAGGTATACTATTATAATGGATCTGGAAGAACTTCACACATTTATTATGACGTACTTCATAATAAAGACGTCCAAACGCATAGAGGTATGACATATGCGTCCTGACAGAAAGAGGTCGTCGCCATTCTCAAGATGTAGCGCTCCCGATCGTGTGTTCGTAGCTTCAGAGAGTTGGGTTAATCCAAGTCGGCTATATGAAGTTCAGCATCCACGAGAATATTGGCCTGAAAAGGAAGTTCAGTCTTTAACATGTTCTAACTGAGTGAGATACCGCGCGCCTAGAGATAGGTCCCAGTCACGATGCGTGGGCAGCGGGGGCTAAGCGCTTATGAGCAGCAATTTCCGAGGCCAAAGGAGTCTCGTTCCCAGACATAATGAGCCGTGGCCGAGTTTGAATTTGTGTTGTTGCGCAATGCGAGGAGCCTGGGTTGTCATCTCAATCGTCTTGCTCGCTGGTTCAAGTCTATTCATAAGCGTTGCACATGAAGTAAATGAAGCATGAAATCCAGCAAATTCTTGGCGTCTGAGGCATGTTTCAATTCTTCCTTGGGTAGGAGCTTGCGCAGAAGATCGACAGTCACTGCGTCGTGTACGAAAGATCCGAGCTATGCGATAGGCTTAGGCCGAGTGTGTCCCGCATGATGCCACGCACCTGTATAACGTTGAGCCTAGAGAGAAACAGGATCATGCTACAATGATTTGATAACCGTGCGAATGAGAAAAGGCCATTGCTTCTTGCTGCCATACTAGGAAGTGGGGATGTGCATTGAGCGTTTTTTCACCGTATAACATCAACGCTAATGCTTTCCTTGTTTTCATTCTGTGGATAGCTGCTCATAATGAAAACGTATAATGATAACTTTTCGTCATTGGAGATGGCATACATACATTTAGTTTCTCTCATTGTTTGCTTCCTAAATCATGCCGTTTGTTTTTACTGGTGTATCTAAGTCGAATATATTCCAGACAACGCACTTGAACACGTACCTGAGCACTGTACCGTTGGTGGTTGAGTCTGGTTGAGTAGGAACACTTTTAAGTTTCTTTGTCGCGGCTACGACGGCTATCGGTTACCGATTGATCCGCCGGCCCGATGTCATGCACGTCTGACCGGTGACCCATGTTTATAACATCGACCATGCTCTACTGCTTTACTTCTCACACAAACACTAATGCCAAAGATTACTCGATTTGAAACGCGTGGTACGTTTTTTGTCAAGATAAATACTCCTCTCTGACTCCCACCGAACCAGATGTTCGATTCCCAACGTCCTTGACGGGCGATGGAACGGATGCAATGTAAGTAACGCACGCAAATGCGGTCAACGCCCTTATCTATGCTTTACACAGGAACACCGATTGTGATTACTCTGCTGCATACGTTACGCTGTTCACCGACACTGCGGATCTCGTTGGGTATGGAATGACATTTACGACTGGACGTGGGAATGACATCGTGAGCGCGTTGACACTTCTTGTCTTACTTATCTGCTCACGGCATGTAGGTCTGTCATGGAATCAACGACGTCGCCAACAGGCTTGTCGGGAAAGACACTGAAGAACTTTTTGCCGATATGGGAAAGGCTTGGGATTATTTGATGGCGGATGCTCAGTTGAGATGGTGAGTATTCATATTAATTTTGGTTCGCAAATGAGGGAGACTAATACTTTAGTGCAAAGGATCGGTCCGGAGAAAGGTGTGATACATCTCGCATCGGCGGCGGTCGATAACGCGCTTTGGGATATGTATGCGCGATCGAGGAAGAAGCCCCTGTGGAAGTTAATTGTGGACATGACACCAGTGCGTTACTTCCATTCTTCCGGTGTTCAAATATATGTTGATCAGTGTTGGATGAACAGGAAGAGATCGTCCGTTCGACGACTTTCAGGTATATCACAGATGCCATCACAAAGGAAGAGGCGTTGCAGTTGCTTAGAGAAAAAGAAGCAGGGAAGAAGGAACGGGAGGCCAAAGTCAGAGAGATCGGGTTCGCAACCCATTTTTCCCGTAAATTTCACATTATGATATTCTTCGCGATCACAGATATCCAGCATATGTTACATCCGCTGGATGGCTGGGTACGATACAGTGCATCATGCACCATATCAATGGCCTAAATTTTATTCCGCAGGTTACAGCGATGAAAAAATCGTTCATCTTACCAAGGAAGCAATCGCTGGCGGATTCAACCACTTCAAGATGAAAGTTGGCGCCAGCGTTGAAGACGACCTGCGTCGCGGCAAGCTCATACGGTCTATCATCGACGATCCTCAGCATCTGCCGCCTTCTGCGAAACCTCGGGATCCTAAGAGCGAGGAGCTCCGGGGAAAGAATAGTGGGCCAACAGGCTCGGTCTTGATGATTGACGCCAATCAGGTCTGGGATGTTCCTCAGGCGATTGACTATGTGACCAAATTGAAAGAAATAAAACCCTGGTGAGTTGTGTTCTTTTTCACAAGTCTTCTGTGCGTATTGACAGGGGTCATCAGGTTCATCGAAGAGCCGACTGCGCCTGATGATATCCTAGGCCACGCCACTATTCGTAAAGCCCTCAAACACCATGGTATCGGAGTAGCCACTGGTGAACATGCGCATAATCGAATGGTCTTCAAGCAGCTGCTTCAGGCCGAAGCGATCGATGTATGTCAGATCGATTCATGCAGATTGGCGGGGGTAAGTGAGGTTTTGAGTGTGTTGCTCATGGCTGCCAAGTAAGTATATCGTATCTAATCCGTATGATACGCCAGATCTAATGGTGTACATAGATTCGGTGTTTTGGTATGCCCTCATGCAGGCGGCGTAGGCCTGTGTGAATATGTAATACATCTGAGGTGAGAAACCTATCTATCTATCCACACCCGGCTCAACTTTGTTAGTCTGATTGACTACATCGCTATTTCTGGCACAATGGAGCGAAATGTCCTCGAATATGTCGACCATTTGCATGAACATTTTCTCTATCCGTGCTCTATTAATGCGAAGGGAAAATACAATGTTCCTTTGAACCCAAATGAGGGGTACAGGTACGTTTCCTCTTGTGTTGTGATTTTCTGGCTCATAAAACACTGAATCAGTATCGAGATGCATAAGGCCAGCATTGCAGAGTACGAGTGGCCAAATGGTTCTTATTGGGTGGGAAGAGGGGCACAGCAGGCGCAATAGGTGACTGTAGCTAAAAGAAAACGATTCTGGTCAATACAAGTCGGGGCATATGAGCATTGCAGTAGTCTAGGAAAGAGGGGTAGCCATGATAACAACGAGATATCCTTTCCGAACATGATTAGCATTGGAAGCATGAATATGACCTTGCCGCGTCTATCGGGATCGAGGAATTGCCGAGCGGTTATCACGTCAGATGTTTTGTTAACCGAGTTTCGACGACCTAAATAAGAACTACATGTACCCGTACCCCGCCTGCGCTGACGGAACGCCATTGGGGAAAGCTGCCTTCGTCATTTCCCGTATCTTACGGCGATCCTCGACACGAACTGGGTCGAAAAAGTCGGGGAGAGGGGTAGCTTCTGCCGAAGCGGTTGCAGGGGATATCGGCCTGATAACGCGTCAGATGTTTTGAGTTTCGACAACCTAATATGGACAAGAACCTACTCGGGGTGAGTCCTCAGCATTAGCCGGGAACCTTCCTTAGCGGCTGAAAATTGTATTATTTATCGGTACGAGAATGTCGTAATTTGACTTACTCTGAGGAATGGCATCACTGGGGCCTGGGGTGGTTTGAGGCTGTGGTGGGGACTGCAGTTGGAGAATTGTGTCATATAGCAATGCCGCTGATACCGACTCGGTAAGTCCCATTTTATCAAGTGCACGGACTAGTCCATCTGCCGTGACTGTTACGGATGGGGACGATGCGGAGGTCGACGAAATAGTAGCCATGGCGAAGTTGAAACTTGACTCGTGCATATGAGACACGGCGTACACGTGATCATGAGCGCTTGAGCGTTTGGCTGGCCACTGTTGAGGCGAGGAACTCGGGTATCGGATGGAGAGAACGGACGACGCGGTTTTGAGGACAAATTACAATTCGAAGGGTTGGTTAATTTTGATTAAGATGAAATTGTATAAATAAAGTTGCCGTATGATTGCCGAGTAGACCACTTCGTTCAACTAAGCTTATACTTGCACTAAGCCCACATCCGCTGGAACCTATATTCAAAAGCGCTGTTACTAGCAGTTTTCCAAGTAATGCTCAGGCCTTCAATCAGGCCTTACTATTCTTGAATAGCAGCGCCAGCCCATAGTATTAGTATGACAGCTCTAACAACGCCAGTGCGACAGCTTTTTCCCATTCACACGATCAAGCGCTGAAACCATTCACAGCTTCTATCAAGCTGTGCCTTAAGGGTGCTCTAGTCCAAGCCAAATTAGGGCGAGGAACGGAACAGATATCCATGCAGCACGATCCTGAAAACGATACCCTCTCGTGGCTATTCTCTATACTTAACGATAAACAGGTGCGCAATATTGTACTAACGCACAAAACGCACTCGGCTTACTAATTAAGGACCCATGGCCTGGATCTTCCACTACACCTACCGGCGATGCGGCAATTGTAGAGCTTATGTGCAAGCTGTTATCCAGGGAAGACTATGTCAGTATAGTGGAACTGTTGAAACGTGCTGAAGATGCGAAGAATTTGCTGGACTTCATGCTTCATCTGCTTCGTAATCGTTGCTTATCAAGTCCAAATGCAACTATGGACATCAACCAACGAGCGAGGCGGTTAATGTTTAAAATCATAACAAAGATGCCCATCATGCCAAATTCATTGTTCGTGACTGGAGTCAGCATGCCAGCCAATCGGGAATACATTGGTGGTGGTGGTTTCGGTCACATTCTCAAGGGCGAACTAAAGGGGGATGCCGTTGCGTTGAAAACACTATACAAAAGTGATAACGATGTTGTACGTTGCCTATTCTGAGAATGTACCTCCGTTCATTGATTTTGGGTTGCACAGGCATTCTGTCGAGAAGCGCTAATGTGGCGATCCCTCGATCACAACCTTGTTTTACCATTTCTAGGAATCCACGAAGATGAATCCACATCACACTTATTCCTTGTCTCACCTTACATGAAGAACGGCACTCTAGCGCAATGGCGAAAGAAAGCAAATCCCTCAATAGTCGACATAGAGGAACGCGTATGACCTTTCGTCCTTCGGCTGTTTCTAGATATACTCACGCTGTGTAAAAGATGCTAGAACTTGCCCATGGTATCGAATACATCCATTCTGAAGGCGTGGTTCATGGAGACCTCCGCGGGGTATTTTACCTGATCGCTGTTTGTCGTATCATTGAACCTTTTTTAGGCTAACATCCTCCTGGATGATGAGCTTCATGTTCAAATCGCAGACTTTGGATTGACGCGACTTTCTGAAGCTACAAATACCCGATCAGGAGCACTACATCTCAACTTTGCAGCCCCAGAATTATTTGGGCTCTCGGGGAACGAAGATGACTTCTCTAATGATACTCCAGCCAGGACTCAAATGTCGGATGTCTATGCATTTGGATGTGTTTATTATGAAGTGGGTCGTAATCAATATGCCGATGGTCTTGCTCAACTGCCCAGATTCATTATGATAGCATACCTTTTGTTGGTAAACAGGACACTCAAATTTGGGCACTCATCTTTCGAGGCATACTTCCTCCTCGATTAGATAAGCCGCTTTTGAGTGACGGGGCGTGGGATGTGATTCAGCGCTGCTGGGAAAGGAACCCGTCGGAACGACCAAATATGAAAGATATCAAAGAGAGAATGGTGGCCCTATACCATTCTGCGTTCACCCCAACCAATGCCAGAAATCCGTTCTACTACGAAATGCTACGCAAGTTATCATCGCCACCGTTAACATCCAGTACCACAGTGCGCAAACTAAATTGTTTTGTGGACAATGCGTTCCTAATATTTTCTGTTGCTTATCATCACAGCGGTTGAAAGACAATCCGATAGAGCCACCCAATCTAATAACATCGACGCCTCCCGAAGCCGCTTTACCGAAAAGGGAGAGAAAAAGGACGCGAGAACGGACCCCTGCTCAGACGGATAAGGAGCGTGACAAGGAAAGAGGCCATGAACGCAAACGCAAACGTGAACAAGAAAGGAACCGCGAAGAAATGATGGCTTGTGTCCCTCCTAGTAGGATTGCTCTCCCTGCGCCTCTGCAAGGTGTGAATAACCCTGATTTCGCTCATCTCTTGCTCAACGAACCACATATAACTGTTGCAGGCGCATTCATTGACGGTTCAGATATCTTTACCGTACCAGACGAATACAAGAAGGAGGGTTCCGACTGGTATGCCGTTTTCAATCCAAAGGTCAAGAGAGTGCTGGATATCCGATTGGTACACAAATTAATGCACGAGAGGTGCATTTCCAAGTTTTTTCTTAGGAAAGGCGGATGTTTAATAGTGTTACAGTGTCGTGTGTTGCGTCAGATTCTCGTCGGATGGGGAGTACCTGGCCACTGGATGTAACAGGACCGCGCAGGTCTTCAATATTAAGACGGGCGCCAAGATTTGGTCTGTCACCCGCTCACGATGTCTAGATTTATCTAAATCAACTTATAGTACTCTAACTCACGGTCAGGCGGGCGACCTATATATCCGGAGCGTGTGTTTCAGTCCGGATGGCAAACTGCTTGCGACCGGTGCCGAGGATAAGAAAATTAGGGTATGCATAATTAGTCTGTGTCACAAACGCAAGCTTAAGGTAGGATCTCGCAGATCTGGGACATCGCAAAGAAAGGGAATCCCCGCGTGCTCGACGGACACCAACATGAGATTTATTCATTAGAGTTTTCTCTCGATGGACGCTTGCTGGCATCTGGGTCGGGCGACAAGACAGTCAGAATCTGGGATATGAATAGCCTAGACTCTCCACCCAAAGTTGGTTGCTCATTTACCTCGTTTTGCGGTATCAGATAACGGTGTGCTAAGGTCCTGACCATCAATGACCCCGATTCACTGAACAACGACGCTGGAGTCACTTCTGTCTCCATCTCCTCGAACGGGCAGTTCGTCGCTGCTGGCTCTCTAGACACTGTCGTCCGGATGTGGGACGTGGAAACGGGTGTTCTCGTTGAGCGGCTGGAGGGGCACCGAGACAGCGTGTACAGTATCGCATTTACTCCTGACGACAAAGGACTTGTCAGTGGTAGCTTGGACAGAACCTTGAAGTTCTGGGATGTGAGTAAGTTGAGTATGTCCGACGCCAAAAGAAAGGATGGTCCTGGTGGCAGTAGCAGTGCAACAGACCCTGGGGCTCCGGGACAAGGCGTGGCGGTCATGAAGATAGACGGTGATGAGGGTAGCCCATGCACGATGAATTTCATCGGACACAAGGTACTTTTCCTTTTTGTTTTTCCTTTGTTAGTAGGCCAGGCGAGCTTATCTGGAGATTGCAGGACTATGTTCTCTCCGTTGCCATCTCGCACGATGGGAAATGGGTCGTCTCAGGTTCCGAAGACCGTGGAGTTCAATTCTGGGACACCAAATCGGCAGCGGTACAGTGTATGCTTCAGGGCCATAAGAATTCGGTTATTTCCGTTGGCCTGAGTCCGATGGGAGGACTGCTTGCTACGGGAAGCGGAGACTGGCAAGCAAGGATATGTACGTCATTTATTCCTCGTCTAATGCTAACGCTAAGCTTTGTTTGCACTGCACAGGGAGCTATGAACCGTTCTCTTTCGAGCCAAGTATCTTCTAATGGCGGTTGGACGACAAAGCGGACTAGGTAGTGCATGCCACAATCGCATAAGATCTTGCTCCAGTCGACAGGACGATATCACGATTCAGCCACCGTTTGATACGGTCGAGGAAGAGGGCTCATGATGAAAGGACATTAACCCGATTTAAGCAACGTGGAAGGTCGGGAAGATATTGGGAATGTCCGGGCTATATGCATAGAAAAGTCATGGCAGGCTTTGGACGCTGGTTTTTCTACAGAGTGTAACCTATAGATTAATAACGATTTCAGAACAATGTAATAGTAAGAACCGGTATACAGATCGCTACTTTTTTTCCCATCTACCCAAGTAAACACGCCGTGGCCCCGTTCTGTCGTCCGGCTCTTCAGTTTTCCCTCGGCAGCCGAGGGTTTTACTAACATATACACATGTGCAGACCTTTGTCATCTCGCCTGCCTATTTACCGGCACCTACTTTCGGCAAAGATCGAGGAGTAGGTCAAAGTGAGAGCGATAAAGTGCCAAGCGTGCTTTCCAACTACGCCCAGGATCTCCGGTTATCTTTATGCAGGCATCCCACCACATCCCGAGATCGCTCACCTCTTCAAGCTCGCTCGCAGACGTTCTCGGAATGGCGCATGAAAAACCTCATGAGTCGAACTGTACCACATTTCTTTATCGCGCATATTTATACAATAATCGGCAATACGGTAAAAGTTGGAAAGTGAACCCAGTTCCTGTCATTACCAAGTCGTATAGCCGCCATCGACTAGGATACTAAAGACAGAGTGTCAATTGAAAGGTTATACAAGCGATCAGACATCCTTACTTGCTGCCTGTGCAGAATGTAGACGCATCTCCTGCCAGCCACAAAGCGACGCCACGGAGTTCATCTGGTCTGCCAATACGGCCGAAGGGACTCATAGATGACCATTCCTCCCTCAAATGAGGGTTCTTGTCCATAAAGTCCTTGGTCATTCTGTTAATTCCATGAATAACTAAATCTGGTGGAAATAAAAGAAGAAACGCACTGCGTTTCAATATAACCGGGACTGATGCTATTAACACGGATCCCTTTCGCGCCAAGCTCGCTGGCCATACCCTTTGTCATCTGGAGGACGGCACCTTTACTGCAGTTATACGCAGACCACTTCAATCCCTGGCAGACGCTGTCAGTGAACAGGGAACAAAAATCACTGATATAGACACCAACTTTGTTAGCCACGCTACCGCTTATACTTCCTATGAGAATGATGCTTCCGGGGGTCCCTGTGCGGTCCATAATCTGGCCGGCGGCCTGGGCAGTGAAGAGTACTCCGTTTACGTTCACATCCATGAGCTAGCACGAACAGATAAGAAACAACGTAACGGAGGTCAATAGGAAACAAACTTTCTGGAACTCTTCAGCAGAGTACGTGAGGCAGTCGCCGCTTCTCAGGATCCCCGCACAAGCAACGCAGATATCAATTCGCCCTTCCCTTCGCGCGATATCCTCGGCAACTGCGACCATCTCTTTCTGGTCTGTCACGTTCGCGTGGATGTATTCCAGCCGGCCCTTGCAGCCCCCGCCGCCATCCGTTTCAAACTCAGGCAATGAATCAATGTATTTTTTAGCCTTGATCCAATCTTCGTCTGGTTTCTGAGGCAGGTCTGTGCAATAAACGATCGCGCCGGCTTCTGCATACGCAAACGCAATTTCTAGACCGATGCCACGATGTCCTCCTGTGACAATAGCGATGCGTTTTGGGAGTTGAAAGAGGTTGAAGACGGTGCGTGTAGGGCGCGGTGAGGGTTCGAAGACGCGTTCGATGCCTGCAGTGTCTTGTTTCATGTCTCGATTGGGGACATTGGATCATGCGTAGCAGAGATTATATATGCTTCCATGTGAGACATGAGTGGGTCGAGAATTGTGGCGGACTCCACCGTTACTAAGTGCGGTAAGTACTCTCACTCCTTTTATTTCCTTCGCAACTTCTTTGAGAAAAAGAATGCTGACCTTCTCGTTAGATTCCTGAAAGAAAACTCGTCGGCCTTCACTTTCCGCGTGGTCACTCGTGATGTTGGGATATAATAACAGTAGCATAGGATACGTGGATTGATTAAGGAGTGTAAACAATGGACGGGAGCGATACACAATGTCTCGCGAGTAGATGGTGGACTGTACTCAGTACTACGTATAACACGGTGTACTTGCCGAGGCTATTTATTACTCGACTCTCGAGTGACCAAATCGGCTTCCCACGGATCCTCCATGGGCAAGAAGGACATCTCGAGCAGCAAGAGCAAAACAAGCAGGGGAAAGGGAGGCAAACACAAATCATTTGGACGATACAGAGAAAGAGTGATCACAGATGAGCGTCCGGAAAGCGCGGTGGATGAAATTCAAGGCGACGATGCGGCCCCAGACTTGGACACCAAGCCAAAGATACGTATCGACGTTCCTGTCGCGATGTGGGTCTGTAGTCCACTGCTAGTTCCTCTTCTCTGCCACTTAATCTTTTTCAATTAAGGATTTCGATCACTGCGATCCCAGACGTTGCTCCGGCAAAAAGCTAGCCCGTCTAAAGCTGATCAAAGAACTGCGCGTCGGTACCCATTTTAGAGGAATAGTTATCTCGTGAGTACCAGTTCGGAGTTCTGACCTACTTGCTTACACTCCATGCTTTGTAGTCCCAAGGCAACGCAAGTCATAAGCCCCGCCGATCACCATCTTGTGCTGAAGGGAGGACTTGCTGTCGTCGAATGCTCTTGGGCCCGTCTCGATGATGTTCCATTCGCCAAGATAGCCAGCCCACACGAACGTCTTTGTGAGTTGGGCCATTAGCTAGTAGTCCTAAGCTCATGGAATCTAAACAGTGCCCTATCTCCTCGCCACCAATCCAACTAACTATGGTAAACCGTGGAGGCTAAACTGTGTGGAAGCACTAGCCGCGGCTTTTTATATCACTGGTTTCGATGCATATGCAGAAAGGTTGCTCAGTGCTTTTGGTTGGGCCGAGTCATTTTATGAAGTTAACCGGTATGTATCTCAGACAGAGCCAAGCAAGGCCGATAGTCTAATATATCAATAGTCCCTATTTTGAACAGTATAAGCAGTGCAAGAGCTCCGCTGAAGTTAGCGGCTCTCAGGATAGAATTCTCGATGAGCTAGATAGAAGGTGGGCAGAGTCTAGAAAGGGAAAAGGTAAATTCTGTTTTGCGTATCCTTCCTAACTGAAAATATTGGTCTACACAGATAAAACCGGATCAGTGGAGGATCTGCTTGTAGCAAACCCAAATCACGCTCACAGACTTGCCTCCGATTCGGAAGAACTGATCAGCTCAGAGGACGAAGAAGATGATACCCCTCCTGAGTCAGCGACCGAAGGTGATGAGAAACTAGAACTCGTAACTTCAGACGACGATGATAACACACTTTGAACATTTGTAACATAATGGCTCTCAATCATGTTGTTAATCTGTCCTTTCCCGAACCTAAAAAGAAATGATTCCTGCCCTGAAAAGCCTTCAGATTGGTTGAACACCGGTCATATGCTACAAATCCAAGGTAGCCTCAGCTTAACATTGACCACTGGCAGTGACTATATAGTGACTACGTGAATCTTCGCGTTTTTCTACCGCCCACATCGGGCCGGGAGTACTCGAAGGGAGGGAAAGCCCTAAACCCAAAATCACTAAAAGTACATCAGGTACATATGTAGGCATGCCTCAACTATCAACTACGTATATACACGAGTATAAGGACAAAAAAGCACGGCAAAAAAAGCCGACATACAGAGCAATACACACACACAAACGTCCAGATAACGAGTTCATTCAAAGTTGCGATGGCCCGTAACTCCCAAATGGAGCTCAGCACTAGTGGTCATTAGACGACGAGAGAATGACGTACATATTCTTGCTTGCCAATCCCCGCTGCCTGCAGCAAGCAGTCCTCCCAATGGACTCCGATCACGAGTTTTTGTGGCCCTGAAGCCTACACTGCGCCGCTGTTGATCTAGCATCCCAGAAATGGGCTTCGCGGTCTTTGGAACCTGAGACGACCCACTGTCCGTCGTGCGAAACGGCAACGGAGAGGACATAATCCTTTCTTTTGGCGTTGGATACGTTCAACCCACTTACATCCCAGTACTTTAAGGTTTTGTCCAAGCTGCCGCTAACGAGTCCCTTGCCGTCAGCGGTGAACGCGACACTGTACACACTGTCTCTGTGTCCTCGCAGCCGCTCAACGAGAACACCCGTCGCCATGTCCCATACCCGGACGACAGTGTCTAGAGACCCAGCAGCAACGAATTGACCATTTGGGGAGATGACAACAGAGCGTCATTGTTGAGCGAGTTAGGATCATTAGTGGTTAGGCCGGTTAACATAATCGACCGTTAAAGACGGGAACGAGCAACCTACTTTGGGTGGAGAGTGGCCATGTCCCATATTCTAGCCGTCTTATCGCCCGATCCAGATACGATGAGACGTCTATCGAGGGAAAAAGTCCAACGAATAAACCTCTTCTTGGTGTCCGTCAAACACGCGAAGGATCAGTTTTCGTGATGTTTCCCAGATCTGTGCTCGTCCAAGTTGAGCATTTGTTCGTGGCACAGACTAACCATCCCTGATTTGCTTATCCTCCGCACTAGTAGCAAGCAGTTTGTCATCTGGACTGAAACATACGCTCCGAATACACGGGTCTTCAACCCCTCCGCTGATTCGTCTGTCAGATGATTCAGCGCATGCCATGGCTTACCAAGTTTTGGCGCCCGTCTTGGTATCGTAAATCTGCGTGGTCCTGTCGCATCCGGTCGCGAGGTACCCGACGAGAACCTAACGCAACACCACTTCTCGTCAGAAAGCTCGGAACCACACCTCTCGTGCATTAAGTTGCGCACTAATTGGACATCCAGTACTCTTTTGACCTTTGGATTGAAAACGGCATACCAATCTGAACCCTCCCTCGGCGGTATCGCACCGTGCATAGCAAACGGGAACGGTCGTAAAAATAACTGATGCGGTCGTAGCTGCAATTACACGTCGGGCTGTGGGCAGCGACTCGATGACCCTGACACTTTGTTTGGGCATTAGCGATCAAGGGTTGATCGGATTTAAGCTCGGCAAACGGAGTACAAGCTCACAAAAGAAGTCCAAGTATGTTAAATAGCCTCAGTTATCATTTCTAATGTACCCTAATGGACCTAAGGCATATACCATTGCTGATACATAGCTGAGGCTTATCACTATCTAATGGTCTCGTATTGGCAGATCCCTGTCAACTCTGCACCCCTCTACATTAGAATGACATGCAACATGCTCATTCATATCTACTACGATGAATTTCACGATGTCATTTTCTTCCAACACTCTCAAATCATTCAACGCTTCCAAACATGAATCAGCTTCTTCTAGTTCATAGACACCCAATATAATCTTGATCATCTTCAGAT